>Ga0233411_10000335_pt1:5000-14838 | contig 14838 bp, 14 predicted proteins | sample Na_anoxic_2_MG_FD_179799 | JGI IMG/M metagenome (GOLD analysis project Ga0233411, IMG submission 179799) | Seawater microbial communities from Saanich Inlet, British Columbia, Canada - Na_anoxic_2_MG | ecosystem: Environmental > Aquatic > Marine > Inlet | place: Canada: British...
TAATACTTTTAAAGTATGTATATGTATAAATTAATTTTTTATTAAAAGCAGGATACCTACTCCTGTAAAATATAACAATAATATTGCAGATGAAAGCAATAATTGTGTTAGTGGATCAGTAGAAGGTGTTAAAACTGCTCCAATAATTGTTGAAACTAGAATTACGTATCGCCATGCAGTTAGCATTTGTTGTGCTGATACAATATTCAATAAACCTAATAGGATTTGGATGATTGGAATTTGAAATGCTAATCCAGTACTATAAAATAAAACTAGAATAAATTCAAAATATTGATCAAATGACCAAAGCGGTTCAATAACTTCATCACTATAGCTTAAAAAAAAATTTAATGCTGCAGGTATTAAAGCATAATACGAAAAAACTAGGCCTAAACCAAAGAGACATAAAGAACTTAACAATAATGGTAAAATAATTTTTGTTTCTTTTTTAGTTAACCCAGGTAATAAAAATAAAATTAATTGTCCTATTGCAAAAGGACTACCGAAAAGAAGTCCGGTATAAAAAGAAATTTTTACAGTAGAAATAAAATATTCACCTGGCGAAAGTTGAAAAAATTTTACGTTATTAACTGGTAGTTCTAATATTTTAACTAAAAATTTAACTTCAAAAAAAGCCACACAGGTTAACATTAAAATTATCCAAAAAACATGAAAAATTCTTTGTCGTAATTCTTCGATATGTTCAGAAAATGGAAGTTCTAATGTAACAGTTTCATTTTTTTTAAAATTAAAATCTGAATTTGTTATCATATATTTGGATTTTGGATCTTTAATATTTTTTTATTTGTAATGTTAAGGAAGTCAAAATCTATAGAGAACTATTTAAAAATATAAGACTAAATTAAATTTAGTCTTATATTTTTTATGATAAATAATTTATAGCTTCAACACGAGCTGTAGCTTTTTTTAATTCGATTGATGCATCAAGTTTAGCTTTACTTGTTTCAGCAGTTTCAACTGCTACAGTAGCTTTTTCTAATTCTTCCGTAGCTTCACTTAATTCTACTGAAACTAGTTCTTCCACATCATTAACTAAAACGGTAACTCGATTTTGGTCGACTTCAGCTAAACCACCACATAAAATAATAGGAGTCCATTTGTCGTCTAACTTAATTCGTAGTAAACCTGTATCTAAAGCAGTGATTAAAGCTGCATGACCTTCTAATACACCAACTTGACCAGTTAAGCCTGGTAAAACAACTTCATCAGCTGTTGTTGAACAAATCACTCTGTCTGGAGTAAGAACACGAATGTTTAAAACCATATATTATGACTCCTTTATTTTAGAGTTTCTGCTTTTGCAATCGCTTCGTCAATATCACCTACAAGATAAAATGCTTGTTCTGGTAAATCATCTAATTCACCACCTAATACCATTGTAAAACCTTTAATCGTTTGTTCTAAACTTACGTATTTACCAGGTGAACCTGTAAAGATTTCAGCAACGAAGAATGGTTGAGATAAGAACCGTTCTACTTTACGTGCACGTGAAACTGTTAATCTATCTTCTTCAGATAATTCATCAATACCTAGAATAGCAATAATATCTTGTAATTCTTTGTAACGTTGTAATGTTTCTTTTACAGTTTCTGCAGTTTCATAATGTAACTCAGTAACAATACCTGGTTGTAACATTGTCGATGTTGAATCTAAAGGATCTACTGCTGGGTAAATACCTTTAGCTGCTAAATTACGTGATAATACTGTTGTTGCATCTAAGTGAGCAAAAGTAGTTGCTGGTGCTGGATCTGTTAAATCATCTGCTGGTACATACACAGCTTGAATTGATGTAATAGAACCTTGTGTTGTTGATGTAATACGCTCTTGTAATGCACCCATTTCAGTTGCTAATGTTGGTTGGTAACCTACAGCGGATGGCATTCTACCTAATAAAGCAGACACTTCAGAACCTGCTTGTGTAAAACGGAAGATATTATCAATAAATAATAAAACATCTTGTTTATTAACATCACGGAAATATTCTGCCATTGTTAAAGCAGTTAAACCTACACGCATACGTGCGCCTGGAGGTTCATTCATTTGACCATATACTAAAGCTACTTTAGATTCGATGAAATTGTTTTCGTTAATAACACCAGATTCTTTCATTTCTTCATATAAATCATTACCTTCTCGAGTACGTTCACCTACACCACCAAATACTGATACACCACCGTGTGCTTTTGCAATGTTATTAATTAATTCCATAATTAATACAGTTTTACCTACACCTGCACCACCAAATAATCCAATTTTACCACCACGACGGTATGGAGCTAATAAATCAACTACTTTAATACCAGTTTCAAAAATTTCTGGTTTTACTTCTAATTCTGTGAAAGCAGGTGCATCACGGTGAATTGGTAAAATGTCATCACATTTAACTTCGCCTTGCTCATCTACAGGTTCACCAATAACATTAAAAATTCGACCTAAAGTTGGGGTACCAACAGGAACACAAATTGGTGCACCTAAATCAACAGCCTCAACACCACGTTTTAATCCGTCTGTTGAACGCATAGAAACTGCACGTACTTTATTATCGCCTAATAACTGTTGTACTTCAACGATGTTACCCTGACCATCTTCTGTTTCAATTTTAATTGCACTATAGATTGCAGGTAATGTACCTTGTGGGAATACAATATCTAATACTGGACCAATAATTTGAGTAACGAAGCCTGTATTGTTTTCAGTTTTTACCATTTTGACTTAACATATTTAAATATTTAAGAATAAATATACTTTCGAAATTTAAGTTAGTTCTTGAAGAAATAATAAATTTAAAACGAATTAACTAAGTTATATTATACAACAAAATTCTTATAATTCTTGAATAAAATATTTTTTGAAATTCTACAACTTATGTTAATTATTCATCACCGTATAATCTTCCACTTACTTTTAACCAATTTCTTGCACCTGGGTAATTATCAGGAGCTAATTTTAATGCTTGACGCCAATACTCCCCAGCTTTATCAAAAAATTCTGTTGCTAAAGCTCGATATTCAGCACGTTGAATATCGTCAATTTCATCATTTACCATTGTTAATGTATTTAACCCAGATGAATGGTAAATAACAGCAATATTATTTAATGCTTGTGGTAAGTTAGCATTTAATTCTAAACCTTGGTGGTAATATTCTAATGCCTGCGAATTATTACCAATATTTCCATAAATTAATCCAATATTATACAAAGTATAACTTCGGTCATAAGGATCTTCTTCAACTTGTAATGCTTCATAATAATTTTCTAAAGCTTCTGCATATTTACCTTGAGACTGCGCTGCCATACCTGCTCGATAATATGAAAAAGCTTGTTTTTCTTGCTTACTAGCTGGTAATACTTTTAAAAGTATATCTGCTATTACAGTAAACGTTTTATCAATAAAATTACCCATAAATTAATCTTACAAATTTTAAAAATAAAAATTTTATAGTTTTTTTAATAATACCTAAAACAATTATACTTTATATTTTGAATTTATTATATAGATATAATTTCTTAAGTAACACCTGTTCTTTATTGAAAAAATTTCTAAAGCTGGTGAAGGGATTTGAACCCCCAACCTACGGATTACAAATCCGTTGCTCTACCATTGAGCTACACCAGCAAATTTTTATATTTAATTTAGAAGTTTATATATAAATTTTTTTATACTTTAAAGTTAAATCTAAAAAAAAGCAATGATTTAGAAAAAAATTACACTGGCAGCTAATTAAAGATTTGGTTGTGAATTTACCTTATATAATACTATTAATTAGTAACAGAATATTTTCTGTTACTAATTTTTTAAATAGAAATACTAATTATCCAAATTTACCTGATGTAGATGCTATAACAAATGCTGCGTATGTTAGAATATAACCTACAGAGAAATGTACTAAGCCAACTAACCGTGCTTGAACAATTGATAATGCAACTGGTTTATCACGCCAGCGAATTAAATTTGCAAGTGGTGTACGCTCATGTGCCCAAACTAATGTTTCAATTAATTCTTGCCAATAACCACGCCATGAAATTAAGAACATAAAACCTGTTGCCCAGATTAAGTGTCCAAATAAGAATGTCCATGACCAAACAGATAAATTATTCATACCGAATGGATTGTAACCGTTAATTAATGGCGAAGAATTTAACCATAAGTAATCACGTAACCAACCCATAATGTAATTTGAAGATTCATCAAATTGACCAGGGTTACCACCCCAAATTGTCATATGTTTCCAATGCCAATAGAATGTAACCCAGCCAATAGTATTTAACATCCAGAACATAGCTAAATAGAAAGCATCCCATGCTGAAATATCACATGTACCACCACGACCTGGACCATCACAAGGGAAACTATATCCAAAATCTTTTTTATCTGGCATTAATTTTGATCCACGTGCATCTAATGCACCTTTTACAAGAATTAAAGCTGTTACATGTAAACCTAGAGCAATTGCATGGTGTACTAAGAAATCACCAGGACCGATTTTTAAAAATAAATCATTTTTATTATTATTAATTGCATCTAACCAACCTGGTAACCATACTTGATTACCTGCTACTGTAGCAGGGCTAGTTGATGATGATAATAAAACGTTAAATTCATATACGGCTTTACCGGATGCTGCTTGAATATATTCAGCAAATAATGGTTCAAATAAAATTTGTTTTTCTGGTTGACCAAATGCTACAACTGTATCATTGTGAATATATAAACCTAAAGTATGGAAACCTAAGAATAAAGAAACCCAACTTAAATGTGAAATAATAGCCTCTTTATGCTCAAGCATACGAGCTAATACGTTATTTTTATTCAATTCAGGATCATAATCACGAACAAAGAAAATTGCTCCATGTGCAAAAGCACCAACCATTAAAAAGCCTGCAATATATTGGTGATGTGTATATAATGCAGCCTCAGTTGTAAAATCTTTTGATAAATAAGCATACGGTGTTAATGCATACATATGTTGTGCAGTTAATGAAGTTGCTACACCTAATGAAGCTAAAGCTAACCCTAACTGCATATGTAATGAATTTGTGATTGTTTCAAATAAACCAGTATGGCCTGCTCCTAGACGTCCGCCTGGAGGACGATGTGCATCAAGAATTTCTTTCATATTGTGTCCAATACCAAAGTTTGTTCGATACATATGACCAGCAATAATAAATACTACTGCAATTGCTAATTGGTGGTGAGCAATATCACTTAACCATAATGCTTGTGTTTGTGGATGGAATCCACCTAAAAATGTTAAAATTGCTGTTCCAGCTCCTTCACTAGTACCATAAACATGGTTTGCGCTATCAGGATTTTCTGCATATACAGTCCAATTACCTGTAAAGAACGGAGTTAAACCCGCTGGATGCGGTGGTGTTGTTAAGAAATTATCCCAACCAACATGTACACCTCTAGATACTGGAATAGCTACGTGAACAATATGTCCAGTCCAAGCTAATGAACTTACACCTAATAACCCTGATAAGTGATGATTTAAACGAGATTCGTTATTTTTAAACCAAGATAAACTTGGCCGGAATTTTGGTTGTAAATGTAACCACCCTGCAAATAATAAAGTACAAGATAATATTAATAAACCAATTGAACCTGTATAAAGTTCTTGGTTTGTTCTAAAACCAATAGTGTACCACCATTGGTATACTCCTGAAAACGCTATATTTACTGGGTATGTATTACCTTTACTAAATGCTTTTAATGCAGATTCACCAAAATGTGGATCCCAAATTGAATGTGCAATAGGTTTCGTTTTTAATGGTTTAAGTACCCATTGTTCGAAGTTTCCTTGCCATGCTACATGGAATAAATTACCAGCTGTCCAAAGGAAAATAATAGCTAGGTGACCAAAATGAGATGCGAAAATTTTTTGATATAAATTTTCTTCTGTCATTCCATCATGCGCTTCTAAATCATGCGCAGTAGCTATACCATACCAAATTCTTCTAGTTGCTGGATCTTGTGCAAGGGCTTGGCTAAACTTTGGAAATTTAGTTGCCATAATCTTCAGATGCCTTTTATATAATTTATAGTTGTAAATAAAATTAAAATCGAAATTAAAATAGCTTTTTTATTATTCAAAATTTGAATATGTTATGCTAGCTATTTTAATTTAATTTAAGTAATTGAAATTGCACGTGCTAAGAAGAACGCCCAAGTAGTACCGATACCACCTAATAAATAGTGAGCTAAACCAACAGCTCGACCTTGTGTAATACTTAATGCACGAGGTTGGATTGCTGGAGCAAAGTTTAATTTATTATGTGCCCATACAATTGATTCAATAAGTTCTTGCCAGTAACCTCGACCACTGAATAAGAACATTAAACTAAATGCCCAAATGAAATGTGCTCCTAAGAAAATTAAACCATATGCTGATGATGCTGAACCATACGATTGAATTACTTGTGATGCTTGTGACCATAAGAAATCACGTAACCATCCATTGATAGTGATTGAACTTTGTGCAAAGTTACCACCAGTAATATGTGAGATACTACCATCTGGAGTTACTGTTCCCCATACATCTGATTGCATTTTCCAACTGAAGTGGAAAATTACTACTGAAATTGAGTTATAGTTAAACTAGAGGCCTTGTTACCTTAACCCCCGTCGACAGATCCGGACGTGAGACTTTCACCTCATCCGGCTCCTGCCTAAAATTTATTATGTTTGCTTTGACTTATCAATACGAGTTTTCTCAATATGACAGTGTCTGTGTAAAAGCTGTAGATTTTTATATTCATCTTTACCACCTTGATTCCGAGGAATTATGTGGTCGACTTCAGCAATTGCGTCGTGTAAGAATCTAGTTTTACACCATGGACAGAATCCATTTTGACGTTTGATCAATTTACGTTGTCGTAGGTTCCAATTTCCTTTATTAATTGTTCGTCCACCCCAATACAAGTTGTCACCGTCAAATGGTGATTTATCACCTTTGATTTTTACCCATTTTTCACTTTTTACCCACGTTAAATGTGGTAACCAATTTTCTTTTATAATATCCTTCTTGTCTTTTGTTTTCCCATTAAGAACCCAATTATCCTTATGTTTTGTACCACCAAAATAATACTCTTTCCCACTTGGGAAATATCGTTGTTTTATTTCTTTTCTTCCATTTCTTGTGTCTCTGCGAAAAACCCAGGCACGTAATTGTTGGAAGATTAAATGTGTTAACTTTTGAAAACATTTTTTACATTCTGAATACTTAAAGTAATTAGCCCAACCAATTATTATTGGTCGAAGTACTGAAATGAGGTTGTAAGCTGAAACGTTACGGTTTCTTTGTATTACATTATGAACTTTTAGTATTAAGATTTCTTGAGATTTCCTACTTGGGTAAATTTTAGCTCTAGCTTTATTACCTCTTCTTATGGTTATGAATGTAAATCCTAAGAAATTAAAACCTTCATTACTATTACAAATAGAGGTCTTTTCCTCATTGAGTTTGAGACGGGGACCGTTCAAAAGCCAGTGGGAAATTTCTTTCTTTGCTTCGTAAATGATTGTTTTATCTTGATGTATAAGTACAAAGTCGTCCGCATAACGTATGACTGAAAGACTTTTACGTTTTGCGTTCTTACTGTATCGATTTGTTTTAGCAAATGATGGTTTAGTACAAATCCATTCTTTCATATGATCTTCTAACCCATGAAATGCAATGTTAGCTAGTAGTGGAGAAATAATTCCTCCTTGAGGTGTGCCTATAATATTTTCTATCGTGTTAGTTTTCTTATTATTATCTAAGAAGTTTTCTAATACTCCAGCTTTTAACCATGCTTTTACCTGACTTTCCATTTCTGGTAGAGTGTTAAGTTTTTTAACTAGGTACTCATGGTCAATTTGATCAAAACATTTAGTTATATCAGCGTCTAAGATATATTTATGATAATGATTTTCTCCCGAGTGATTTCGGAGAGATAGGAAAATAGCTTCCATTGCGTCATGGCGGCATCGGCCCGGTCTAAATCCATAAGAATTTGTTTCGAACTTTGCTTCCCATTCTGGTTCAAGAGCTAGCAAGCAAAGAGCTTGTTTGGACCTATCTTTTACCGTTGGAATGCCAAGGGGACGTTTTTTTACCTTTCCTGGTTTATCAATGTATACACGTCGGATAGGTAATGCTTTACCATCCAGTCTCAATTTTTTTACTAATTTTTCCTTTTGTAAGTCAGTTGTGAATACTTGTTTATCTACTCCTGGTGTCGTTTTACCCTTGTTTAATGTTGTAACTCGTCGTACAGCAACAAGTTTGGCATCAAGACTATTTAGGAGTCGCTTTTGTATACATCTAACTTTGTAGATGTTATTTTCTTTTGAAGCTTTGAAAATTCTGGTTTGATATCGTTGGATTCTAGAATCGACCAAAGGCCAATTAATACTTTTCCACGCTAAAGAGCTCATAATGTTATCTCCAGAAATTTCACTTAATAAATTTTAGACCCTATAGGCGTGGGCGTATCCTAATATTTTATTAAATTAATTAGGCATGCTTCTCCTATAAGTCCCTCACGGAATAGCTAATATGAGCTGGTTACCCGCCTCTATAAGGCATTGCTATCCGCTTTTCACTGTTCCATATTTGAATAATCTTTTCCCTTTTAGAACTGTACATTACACGATCTCTTATGCGTTAGACGCTATCCTGCCAACTAATATGGACGAATATTAGAAGTTAAAGAGCATTTGTCGAGTTGTATAGCCAAGGCATATAGCTAACAAATGATACCTAGCCTTAGAAGATTTTTGGTCTTCTTGCTTATTTCGATATAACATGCTTAAATACATACTTCCCCTTAAGAAAGTTAATAATTTATTCATGAGAGAATACTAAGCCCTTTGCTAAACCCTATAATGATACCACTCATTTTCGGTAAGGAACTTAGGCGAGATACAGGCATCTCGAGGGAATCTAACCCCATTCAAATATAGTTATATTCTTTATTATTAGATCAATTATTTAAGGTAAAAATTTAATTTTTACCTTAGGTTTAACTGTTTATTAAAATTATTACTAGCTAATTCTTTTATACTTTTAATTTATAATTTGTTAGCTCCTCTAGCGAGCGTACCACAACCAAGGATAAAAGCACCCTGATGAGGACCTGGTATTAAAGCTGCACCACAAGTAAGAGCAGCTACTCCACAAGCGATTCGCTTGCTCCCCGTAGAGGCGTAGCACGCTTTTGCAATTTCAACATAAAATAAACCAAATGCCTTAGGGGTCATTAATGTACGTTCTGAGATCATAGTTCCAGCACCAACACCTACGGCAGCACCAGCTAAATCTAATATAGGATTAGGCATATTAAACTAAACCTGATAAAAGTCCCAAGAAAAAATTTCTTAAAAATCCAGCCATAATATATCTCCTTAAAAATGAGTAATTTTAATTTTTTTTTATATGAGTTTGATCTATTTTATAAAGAATACGATAACCTTATATATTTGCAGTTGCAAATTTTACGTTACCAACAGGTCGCACCATCCAGAATAAACCTAAGAAAACATGATCCCAACTAGAACTTTGACAAGTACCACCACGACCAGGACCATCACACGGGAAACGGAAACCTAAATTTGCTTTATCAGGAATTAATTTTGAACTCCGAGCGTAAAGTACACCTTTTAATAAAATTAATACAGTTACATGGATTGTAAATGCATGAATATGATGTACCATGAAATCAGCAGTACCTAATTTAATTGGCATCATTGCAATTTTACCACCTACTTCAACTACGTCACCACCAAAAGCATAACTTGTTGTTGCTAAAGCATTTGGAGCTGTTGTTCCAGGTG
>Ga0233411_10000338_pt1 | contig 14798 bp, 13 predicted proteins | sample Na_anoxic_2_MG_FD_179799 | JGI IMG/M metagenome (GOLD analysis project Ga0233411, IMG submission 179799) | Seawater microbial communities from Saanich Inlet, British Columbia, Canada - Na_anoxic_2_MG | ecosystem: Environmental > Aquatic > Marine > Inlet | place: Canada: British Columbia...
ATAAATTCCTATAAGGCCGTCAACATAGGCTCTGTCATCCATGGTAAGAAACGACATCGGTGCGAGATCGGCCTTCAGCAAAGGAATGTTGGAGGCGATGCGCGAGGTTCTTTTGTTGATATCGTCGAAAGCCTGCAAATAAGGGATATGAACGAGAAGAAAGAACGACTGTTCAAACGGATCATTAATGGCCGCCGCCTTTTCGATCAGTATATCGAACTCTTCCTCGATCTCTAACTGGTCGCCAAGGGGCCTGAAGCTTGAATGGGTAATACCGACGGGCATGCGCCGCAGCCGCCCGGCCATAGCGGGATCGGCCAAGAGGCCGTCCGAGAGCAAAGCGTGGATGTTGAACAGGTCCGGCCGGCTGATTGTGATAGCAGCAAGATGTTCCACGACGTACTGAATCGCTTCCTTGTGGTTAAGGATCATCACCGCTTCCTTGCGATCCTTTCCGGAGGCCTCCTGCCCGAATCGGATCAGGCGCTCGGTTTCGAGAAGGTTGTACGTGTTTCCTTCCATGCGCGATGACGCCCAGGAGAGATCGACCATGAGCCGTTCAAGAATGCGGCGCGCGTAGGTTCCCGCCGGTAGTGGCGAGGCTGTAGGTGTGCCAGCTTCACGCAAGCGCTGCCGATCAGCCTCGGCGAGGTAGAATGTTTTGTTTGGAATATAGCGGTCCAGGAATTTCTTTTTGTAGCTCGCCGGCCTGCGGCGGTTGTAAGGTGTCTGCAAATGGGCACGAACCACGGCAGCGCCCGCGAGGCTGTAGCCCGTGGCCGGGCCTTTCCCTGAAACCTCCAGTTTGCCTTCATCTACGAGCCGCTTCAGAGCGCGCCAAACGGTGGTTTCACTCACCTCTGGGACGATATGACGTCGAATGTTCTCCCGGCGAGCACCGGGATGGGCCTCAATATAGTCAAGTATAGTCTGGTTAGAAAGCGTCATTGAAACGATATTTCAAATCTGTGAAATGATTATGTCCTTATAATATATAGACATTTTTAACTTGTCAAGATATCGTTTCATGTTTCTTGAAATGATAGTGGCCTCAGACCGTTTGAAACGGAAACTGCCAGACATGAAACGTTTAACCATTTCGTCTTTATCGTTTCATGAAAAGTGAAACGATAGGCGTGGGGATTGGCATTACCAATGGAGTGTTTCAGCTTATCAAGACCAATTTAAATACTACCGCAACACCGTATTGATTAACATAACAAATAATTGGCATTTCAAGATCTCAGCGATGTTTTGATTTTTACAGAATTATGTTAACTATCTATAATAACGCAATTATTTCGTTATTAGACATAAGGAACGACCTTAAATTGTTAAATAAATTGACATTAAGTAGGAATATTTGGGGACGTCTTTGACTAACTGGATATAATGATGTGAGACTTATCCTCACCATATGGAGAAGTGATGTTTTGCCGAGACAAGCAAGGCTGGATGCGCCGGGGACCTTGCATCATGTCTAAGATATCCCAATCATGGGAAAATCAGCAAAAATTCGAAAAACAAAGTTAACGCGCTGTTTTTATGGTTCTTTTACGATTTTTGAAAAAAATATGAAAATATTTTTTTTGCGAAAGTCGGGCTAAGGTAATGATAGGAGATGGGGTTGCCGAACATTTCCTGGTCCTCCCCCGGCAGGGGGAGGCAAGAGGATTTTTTATCTTGTAGACAATTTGGGAAGGCCCCAATTTGAAACAGCATCGTATCTCAATGTTTTGGGATTGGCTCTAACTATACGCATAGCAGACAGGGGGCAGTGGTCACTCGGAGAATAGGTAATCTTACCGCTTATATCACCCGTGTCAAAGTCCTTCATGGATTCAAGTGTCTGAATGAGCTTCTCTCTTGTCAGGTCTTTACCGCATCTTTTCAGGGCCTCAACCATAATGATGGCGTTTACATGAGAGAGAATGTAATACCTGGCCGGGACCGTGTCGGCGGGATTTTTTTTATGCCAGAGTTCCATCATTTTTGCCATACGCGGAATATTCTTCTCATTGGGCAGAGCTGTATATTCCGTGGTATAAAAATTTGCCGCCGCATCTCCCGCCACCTTGATCACCTGTTCGAATCTCGTATTCGCTACTGCGAATATGGGGATATTCAGACCGATCTTTTTAGCCTCTTTCAGGAGCATGATACTATGGGACGGTATTGTGGTTATGAAGAGGTAATCCGGTTTTGCCGCCTTCAGATTGTGAACCTGTGAGCTTATATCAATCGCACCCCTGCTATATTTTTCAACGGCCACTACATTGAGTTTGTACTTTTCAACCGCTGCTTTGAAGCCTTTTTGCCCGGCCATCCCGAATTCATCATTCTGATAAAATAGGGCTATCCGAGGGTTTTTTGCCTTAAGGGTGAACAACACATGCTCGATATTGAATATCATATTTTCCGAATAATAGGGTCCAAATGAAAAAATGTGGGAAGGGGGCTTTGGCGAAAAGATACTTGAGGCCGCAATAGTACAGAAAGACGGGAGTTTTTCTCTTTTTATACTGGGGGCGAGTGCGGCGGTAATGGGTGTCCCGGAGGTTGAAATACAGGCAAATATCTTGTCCCTTGTAATGAGTTTTTTGAGACTTGCGATTGCCGTGGGAGGTTCATATTTACCATCTTCCGCAATGAACTTGATTTTTCTCCCGTGAATCCCTCCCTTTGAGTTGACGTAATCGAAATAATCTTTTGCACCATTCGCTATGGCTACACCTACCATGGCAATCTTACCTGTTAATGGAGAAATGCTCCCGATAACAATTTCGTCATCCGTCACTCCTGGTACTTTAGGGCCGGCTATAGCGGTTCCCAATACACCGGTGACAATTAAAAAACATGAAAACAGTACAGCAATGAAGACTCTCTTATTCATGATGTCCCTCCTTTTATATGGTGGTTAATATTCAAATGGTCTTTGTCGGTTCCCTTTTTCACCTCCCTCCCTGTATCAGATTCATCAATCCTCCTTTTGCTGACGTCTATAGGGTATAAGGCCACATTCGCCAGTATGTCTTCGCGTTGTTCCATATGCCATTCAGCCCTTTGGGCTCGATGATGACAAAAAGCATGATAATCAAGCCATACAGTATGAGGTTGATATCCGCGAACCTTTCTACAACAACGGGATAACTCTCCCTCAGCAGGTCGGGAAGATATTTCAACATTTCTGGAAGGATCGTCATGAAAACGGCACCGAAGATCGATCCTAGGATAGAACCCAGACCGCCAATGATGATCATGGCCAGATATTGAACCGACAGATAGAGTTCGAAATGGTTGGGGCCTATGAACTGCATATAGTGTGCATAGAGCGCTCCGGTTACCCCCCCGAAAAAGGAACTTACGGCAAAAGCTGAAAGCTTGTACCATCTCAGATTGATGCCCATGGTTTCCGCTGCGATGTCCCGGTCTCTTATGGCGATCCAGGCCCTTCCGGGTTTTGATCGGACCAGGTTTCTGGCGTAAATGATGGCCACTACTGTTATGGGGAAGACGAGAAAGAAGAAACCCCTGTCCGTATCAAAACTCCATCCGAGGATGGTTACCGGGATAACAGTCATCCCGTTTGCCCCGTTTGTCAGGCTGACCCAGGAGTTGGCCACATGTTCCACAATGAAACCAAAGGCAAACGTCGTGATTGCCAGATAGAGGCCCTTTAGTTTCAGTGAGGGAATTCCCACCAAAAGACCGCAAAATGTGGCAATAAAGCCAGCTGCGGGCAGGGCTAAAAGGAAGGGAAGGCCTGCCTCTACCAATTTGGCACTTGAATAGGCACCGATCGCCAGAAATCCCGCATGACCCACAGAGATCTGCCCTGTGAAGCCGGTGAGCAGATTGAGACCTAGGGCCCCAATGGTTGCAATAGCACATAAATTAATAATGTAGACAATATAATTGTCAGCAACCAGCACAAAGCCGATGAGGGCAATGATAAAAAATGCTATACAGATTTTTATGAATCCGGTTTGAAGGACGGCAATATCCTCTTTATAGGATACCTTAAAATCGCCGCTTCTCATGTTGAATGCCTCCCTTTCATTAAACCCGTTCTATTTCCTCTTTTCCGAACAGACCATAGGGTTTGAGCATCAGAATCGCGATCAGGATGACAAATGATGTGATTTCCTTTATATCACCGCCGAGATATCCCCCGGCAATATTTTCAACAATCCCGATGATTATGCCGCCCACAATGGCTCCCATGATGCTGTCAAGCCCCCCCAGAACGACGGCGGGAAAGACCTTTATACCCACCATGCTCGATGATGGGTGGAGATATGTAATGCTGCTCAACAAGATCCCTCCAATTGCTGCGACAACGGATGAAATAGCCCAGGACAGACCGAAGATTTTTCGCACGCTGATACCCATGAGGAGCGATGCGTCCTGGTCATTGGCAACCGCCCGCATGCCGATTCCCAAGGTTGAACACTTGAAAAAGACCGCAAAGATAACAATTAAAACAGCAGCAACGACGATGGTGGTAAGGTGTGCCGGAGAGATAACGAATCCGGAAAAGGAGACAGGGGCCTCCGAAACAAATGTGGGAAATTTCTTGATCATGTATCCCCATGAAAAGCCGATAACCCCTTTCAGAAAGACACTCAAACCGATGGTAACCATAATGACGGAAAAAATGGGTTCCCCCACCATGGGCCTGAAAAACAGCTCTTCGGTAACCAGTCCAATGATTGCCGTTGCAAAAAAGGTGAGAATGAAGGCCCAGAAAATAGGAATATGAAGCTGAACGATAAAGAAGTAGCAGATAAAGGCGCCCAGAGACATTAATTCCCCCTGCGCAAAATTGAAGATGTCCGTGGCCTTGTAGATAATGACAAAACCAAGGGCTACCAGGGAGTATATGCTTCCCACGGCCAAACCGCTGATTATCAGCTGGAATAAATTTCTAAGGAACTCCCAATCCATCATTCCCCCTATCCGCTCTTGTACATTTTATCTATAATATTCTTATATTTTTTCTCAATGATCGTTCTTCTGACCTTTTGGGTTGCGGTGAGTTCATCGTCATCCTGGTCCAACTCTTTGTCGAGAACAGTGAACTTCTTAATCGTTTCCACCCTTGCAAATTTCTTGTTTATATCCTCGGTTATACCGGAGATCATTTCAAAGACCTCCGGTTTCTGTGATAAATCCTTAAATGTGGTGTAGGCGATGCTGTGGTCTTCGACCCATTTGCCCACATTGTCATATTCAATCAAGATCAGTGCGGTCAGGTACTTTCTCCCGTCTCCTATAATGACGGCATCCTTGATATATGGGCTCGCCTTGAATTCATTTTCGATTTCCTGGGGAGATATATTCTTTCCTCCGGAGGTTATGATGATGTCTTTCTTTCTGTCTGTGATCTTGAGATGGCCATCGTCCGTCAGTACGCCCACGTCTCCTGAATAATACCATCCATCCTTCACGGCGTTTGCTGTGGCTTCAGGGTCTCGGTAATAGCCCTGAAACACGCCTTCAGTCTTGAATATAAGCTCCCCATCATCGGCAATTTTAAGCTCCACACCCGGGGAGAGCTCCCCTACGGTGTCCACGCGAATATCATTTTCCTGGTGTACGCTGCAGATACCGGTACATTCGGTTGATCCATAAAGATTTCGGATTTTTATACCAAGGGAATGGAAGAAATTGACGACTTCAGGAGGCGTAGGGGCTCCACCCGTATAGACTGTTTGGACCCTGTTCAATCCAAAATGCCTTTGAAGCGGGTAGGCATGTATCACATAGGTCAATAATTTCATCAGCCTGCAATACAGGTTGGCTTTTTTTTCATGCTTCTCCCTGTCATACAGTTCTTTTTCAATTTTCCGGCAACGGCTGTCTATGAATTGTTTCAACCGGGTCGCATCACGCATCCGCATGATGTGTCCCGAATGCATTTTTTCCCAGATCCGGGGGACAGCAAAAAAAACAGTCGGTGCAATCTCCCGGATGTTATCCTGAACCGTATTGAGGCTTTCGGCAAAATTGACTGTTATGCCCCCCGTCATGAGGGGGTAGAGTACGGAAAAGCTTCTCTCGGCAATGTGACAGAGGGGAAGGTAAGAAATGATAACGTCATCCTCCCTTAGGGGTGTGGATTCCAGGAAGTTGCGGGCGCTGGAAATGGCATTTTGGTGGGAAATCATTGCACCTTTCGGTTTTCCCGTCGTACCGGAGGTGTAGACCATCAGGGCTGTATCTTCAGGATCCGTTCTATCAACAAGATTGTCGAATAATGCAGGATCTTCCGAATCCTCCCGCTTACCAAGACTCGAAACTTCTTTAAAACTCATGATCAAGGGGTTGTCGTATTTCCTCAACCCTTTCATATCAATGACAATGATCTTTTTAAGGCCTGGAAGGTTCTCCTTGATGTCAAGGATTTTGTCTGTCTGTTCCTGGTCCCCCACCACGACAAATCTGGATTGAGAATGGGATAAGATATATTCAACCTGCGTCGCCACATTTGTCGGATAAATCCCGACTACGGTGCCTCCCACGGCCTGGGTGCCGATATCGGCATAAAGCCACTCCGGGTTGTTCTCAGAAAGGATGGAAACCTTATCTTTTTCCCGTAAGCCCAAGGCCGTAAGCCCAAGGCCGAAGTCTTTCGTATTGTTATAGTATTGCTCCCACGTAATGTTCTGCCAAATACCATAATCCTTCTCCCTCAAAGCCACCTTTCTGCCGAATTTGCGGGCGGAGGCCCTCAGAAGCTTCGGAATTGTTTTTTTATCCATGGCCCGACACCCGAAAAACGTTCATTTTCCTTTAAATGTCCTCACCCAGATATGCCTCGATGACTTTAGGGTGGGACTTGATTTCCTCGGGGAAACCGTCCGCGATCTTGACACCGAAATCAATACAGATGATCCTTGTGGAAATGTCCATAATGACCCTCAGATCATGTTCTATCATAACGATGGTTGTTCCAAAATCCTCGTTGACATCCAGCACGAATCGGACGATATCTTCCGTCTCCTCCAGGTTCATGCCCGCTGTGGGTTCATCCAGCAGGAGAAGCCGGGGCTCCATGGCCAAAGCCCTTCCAAGCTCCACCCTTTTTTGAAGCCCGTACGAGAGTTCGCCGACAACCTTTTTCCTAATCGATTCAATTTCCAGGAAATCAATAATTTCTTCTGTTTTTAATCGATTTGCGATTTCTTCCTTAAGTGACCTGCCTAGAAAAATCCCGCCGGAGAAAACCCCGCTTTTCAAAAACTGATGTCTTCCCAGCAGGATATTATCCAGAACAGTCATGTTCTTAAAGAGCTCAATATTCTGGAATGTCCTGGCCAATCCCAGTAAAGCCCTCTTATGGGGCGACAGGGAAAGTAAATCTTCCCCTTCAAATACAATGCTTCCCTTCTGCGGGGAATAGAGACCGCTCAGGCAGTTAAAAATACAGGTTTTTCCCGCCCCATTGGGTCCGATTATGGAGAAGATCTCTCCCCGATTTACTTCAAACCCAACATCAATGATAGCCTTGATACCACCGAAACCAAGGGTGAGTTTCTCAACAGTCAGTTGAGGTTCGGGATTGGAAGAATTTTCAGGATAGCCATCTTTTTCTTCTCTTGTAATGTTTGACCTCTGCAAAACTCTTCATACCCCCTTCCTCGGTGATTCCCAGGTAGAACTCCATGACGTCCTCATTTTTACGGAGTTTTTCACATGGGTCATCCATGACGATTCTTCCCGTTTCCATAATATAGCCGTGGGTTGCGATTTTAAGTGCCATGTTTGCATTCTGTTCAACAAGTAAAATGGAAATCAAATCCTGTTCGTTTATACGTTTTATGATGGAAAATATCTCTTTTACGAGAAGAGGCGCCAGACCCAACGAAGGCTCATCCAGGAGCAGGAGTTGGGGTTTACCCATAAGGGCACGACTGATGGCGAGCATTTGTTGCTCCCCGCCACTTAGATACCCCGATTTCACATGCAGGGTTTTTTTTAAACGGGGAAAATATTCAAGAGCCCTTTCGATATCGGTTTTAACGTTTTCGCGATCCTTTCTTGTAAAGGATCCCGCCTTGAGGTTCTCATGGCTCGTCAAGTCTCCAAACACCCTGCGGCCCTCTGGCACCTGGCAGATTCCCATTTTTACTATTTTTTCGGGGCTCACACCGTTGAGACGCTTTCCCCTGTATTCAATAGTCCCGTTTTCTATCTTGCCTTCCTGTGACTTCAATACCCCGGATATGGATTTTAAAACCGTACTTTTACCGGCACCGTTTGCTCCAAGCAGGGTGATAATCTCACCGTCAGGTACCCTCAAAGAGACGCCCTTCACTGCAAGAATGACGTCATTGTAGGTAATCTCGATGTTATCTGCTTCAAGCATTTTCAGTTCCTCAAATCAGGATTTAAACCTTGGACTCCGGATTGCCGGTCGGACATTAAAAATAGACTTATCCGGTGTTGTAACAAAGTCATAAAGTCAGCATCTTACACCTCTTGTCTTCATCCCCGGACTAATCCTCTCAACGCTGTAACCCATTTCAACCCAGTCGCACAGGAGCGGTCGAGTATCTCTCGGATCTATGATATCTTCCACGTCAAAGGCTTCGGCCGATCGAAAAGGAGACCCAAACCCTCGATACTTATCTTCCAGTTCATTTAGCAAGGCCTCAGGATTTTGTGACCCTTCTATTTCCGCACGATGAGCGGCGTAAACGCCGCCTTCTACCACTATATTGCCCCAGTTGGCTGAAGGCCAGAAATAACGCCAGTTCAACCCACTGTAGTCTTCCTGACTTCCTCCTGCCACACCGTATGCCTTTCGGATATATATCGCCATATAAGGAACAGTCGCCTGGTACAGGGAAAAAATTGCCCTTACTCCTTTCCGAATGGTACCCTGTACCTCTGCCTCTTTCCCGATACGAAATCCGGGTTGATCTACGAAGTTGACAATCGGCAGGTGAAAGGTGTCACACATGTCTACAAAACGTTGAAATTTTTCTGAAACATCCCATCCAAAAGATCCGGCCCAGAATTTTGAATCATTTGCAACCACACCAACCGGATACCCATTCAGACGGGCCAGGGCGGTAACCTGGGCAGTACCAAAGTGCCGGCCTATCTCAAAGATGGAACTCCGGTCGAATACAAATTCCATGATTCTGCGGATATCATAGGCTTTTTTCGGATCCCGGGGGATAATAGAGAGAAGCTCTTCCTCCCGTCGTCCGGGGTCGTCTTTTTCAGACTGTTTTCTTTTCGGTAATTCCCATGCATTTGAAGGCATATAGTCCAGGAACTTCCTGACCTGATCAAAGGCGTCCTCTTCGCTTTCGGCTTCGTTGTCGACGACGCCGCTGATCCGGGTATGAAGCTTGTATCCCCCCAACTCCTCCTTGGTCACCTTCTGATTGAAGGCCTGCTTTGCCAGGGCGGGTCCGCCCACAAAGACCTGAGATTTTTCTTTTACCATCACGGAAAAATGGGATGAAACCATAAGCAGGCCCCCTGACCCGGCAGTGGGTCCCAGCGCCACCGATACAACTGGAACCATAGACATTATATTTACGAGGTCTTTCATTGCGTGATCAGGGAGGGTAGGGAATTTAATATAGCCGAACTTGAGTATTTCTTTGATTGTACCGCCGGCCCCATCCAATAATCTGACCATGGGTATTTTCAACTCACGGGCCATTTTCATGATATAGGCCATTTTCGCCTTATACAGGTCTCCCACAGAGGCACCCTTTATAGTGAAATCATCGGCAAGCAAAACGATCCTGTTCCCATCAAGGGTACCTGAACCAATGAGAATGGGACAAGGTGTAAAACTGGCGATTTGATTCTTCTTATAGCTGGATTCTCCTGCAAGCACGCCTCGTTCCATGAATGAGTTCGGGTCCAACAGCGACTTGATTCGTTCTCGGGCAGTAAGCTTTCCCTGCTCCTTCTGTTTCTTGACGTTTTTCTCCCCGCCCATTTTATAGGCTAATTCTTTTCTCTTATTAAGTTCCTCAACCTCATCTTTCCAAGTCATCTAAGCTGCCTTTCTCCTCTCGTTTAACATCCCGAACCCTGTTTCGAGGTTGTCATCAATGGCTTTAAGTCTCGTTCTTCATTTCTTTTAAATGCTCTTTCAGGGCATTGATTTTGTATTCATGGGATTTTTTGATGTGAGCCTTTAGACATTCGCTCGCCTCATCGTAGGCACCTTTTTCAAAAAGGCAAACGATCTGCTTATGCTCATCGACCATTTCCTTTCCACTTCTTGTTTTTGAAAGCTGCAGGTACTGGTATCTGGCAAGGGCGATGGATGTCCTCGTATAAAACTGGAAGATGTGAGGATTTCCAATTGATTTCACTATGTTAGAATGAAAGTTGGCAAGAAGATTACGATACAGTAAAAGTTTCTCCCACCCTTCAGGAGAAGCGGTGGTTACAGTGGTGGATTCATCTACAGTTGCGGTCAGTTCAGGGAGGTGGGTGATTTTTTTTTCCTTCAGATTCCGGACAGCGTACATTTCAACCATTTCTATAACCTGATAAATCTTTTCCATATTTTCTTCAGACATGGAAGTAACATAGGTACCTTTTCTTGGAATATTGGTGACTAGGTTTTCCCTTTCGAGTATGAGGAGGGCTTCCCGTAAAGGCGATCGACTGACGTTGAGCGATTCAGATAACTCGGCCTCATTCAGACGCTGACCCGGTGCCAGTCTGCCCGCAATGATTTGAGCCCTGATATACTCGGTTATGGAATCCCTGAGGCCTTTGACTTGCATGTTTGAAATGGATTGTTATTGTCGATTGTGTTTAATCTATTGTCGACTATATACCAAAAATATACGCCTGTCAAATATATTCATACTTTATTTTCAATCTGAGGGACAAATATCTGGTGGGATCCGGGAAAAGAGGCCTTAAGGGACCCGGCTGCTAAAACCGGGTAAAAAGGCCATAATATATAATTTTTAAAAATTCGTTGGCCAATTGGCCAGATAGCGCTTACTCATACCCCTATCCTTTGAATCACGAATGATCCGGAGCACACGAATCAGGTAGTTCCTTGTTTCCCTGGGGTCAATGATATCCTGAACATAATAGGCCCCTGCAGCAGGATAGGGCGTAAGATCACCGATCATTTTTTCCACCGCCCTCTTCCTTTCTTCCCCGGGGAGTTTGCCAAAAACGACGTCTGCTGCAATGAGTGGGTCCATAAAACCGATCTCTGCGGTGGGCCATGCCGCAAGGAAATCTGGGCCCCCGCCCATTCCGCACATGTTTACTGTTGCCTGACCGTAGGTCTTACGAATAATAATGGCGATTTTTGGCACGGTTACCTGGAAGAGGCACTGCAAGGCATTGACTACCTTGGCTCCCACCTTTTTGAGTTCCCCCTCCTTGCCCACCATGTGACCGGGAGTATCATGCAGGAAGATTAATGGAATATTATAAGAATCGCAGAGGCAGAGAAAACTCATCATTTTATCCAGTGCATCCGTATCCGTTGCCCCCAGGTTAACCATTGGGTTGTTGGCTATGAGACCTACCACTTCCCCATTTATTCGGGCCAGGGCCGTAATGAGCATTTTCGCAAATTCCGGCTTCAATTCAAGGAACTCCCCACCGTCCACTATACATTCAACAATACCATGCATATCGTAAACCCTCCTGCGGTCTTCCGGGAGAACCTCCAGGATGCGGGCAACCTTTTCATTCGATTTCTCCGGGACGGGTCTCTCCGACGGAAGTTCCCCGTGATGATTGGGCATGTAGTCCAGATACCTCTTGATAACCTGCCAGCAATCCTCTTCATTCTCCACAACCACGTCAGCGATTCCCGTAATCCTGGAATGGACCTCCCATCCCCCTATTTCTTCACCGCTGTATGTCTGCCCGATGGCTCTGCCCAAGGCACGGGGACCGGAGACAGAGATGGCGCTCCCCTTCACCTGGACCACAAAATCCGCCAGGTTTGCATGAAAATCTGCCACACCGTAACATTCTCCCAAAGCGGCAAAGATAAGGGGCTGTGTACGGAAATGTGTGTATTCTTCTCTCAGGCCGTCCAGCTCATAGCCGGTGAGGGCGCAGATCTCTTTGGATCCCTGGCAGTCCGGCATTCGCGCGCCCCCAGCCTCCCCCAGGAATATAAGAGGAACCTTTATTTTTTTCTTGACCTGTTTCTTGAAGGTAATGAGTTTCTTCAGGTTGACTTTGCTATTGGTCGATGCAAGGACCGTAAAATCATTGGCAATGATCGCAACCCTTCTGCCGTTTATCTGCCCGTAACCGCATATGAGACCGTCTGCAGGGGTTTTATCCTCCATGCCCTGGTAGTCCGAGTGGGCAAAGATCCCCATCTCCATGAAAGAACCGGGATCAAGAAGACGATCGATACGCTCCCTCGCTGTAAGCCGCCCTTTTTCATGTTGCCTTTTGATCTTTTTTGATCCCCCCATCTGGAGTACTTTTTCTTTTTTTTGTTCAAGTTCTATTAATCGATCCTTAATTTTCGTCATTTTTCTTTCCTCTTTCTAACTTTGTGGCCAACCGCCCCAGATATAACTTCGAGGGGATGAAAAAGATATTCATATAACATTTTTTTGTTCTCACAAATGGAAAAGCCAGACTCCCGCCCCTATACCCATATCATAAGGATTCATAAAAAAGTGGGGAAATAGTTAGGGACGTTCTGACTAACTGGACATTAATGATGTAGTCTTATCTTTCATCACATGCACACAAGTCCAGCATTTTATGGGAAAAACTTCAGATCAGAAGACCTCGCCCAACATACACCTGGCGCTTCCGCCACCAACCTTCTCTATGGTATGAATGTCCATGGAAAGAATACGGCCCGACTTCCCAAGCTCGATCTTCTGCTCGTCCGTGAAATGGTCGAAAGCCGTATTAGACATCACAATGACGTTCTCACCATCTTCCGACTTGAGTTCCAGGATATTCCCGCACATATTGTCTACCTGCTCCGGGCTGATCAGGATGATCTTCTTGCCGAGCTTTTTCAGCTCCTGCAACACGAATGCCTTCTCCTTCTCATCCTTTATGTTGTCAGCCGCGATCACGGCGAAGTCGTCACCCACGCTCATTATAACGTTCGTGTGGTATATCAGCTTCCCTTTCTGATCATATGTATGGAAAGCCACCGGGCGATATCCCAGCAGACTGCAAAATGTATTGAGTACCTTCAGATCCGTGCGGGGCGACAGCGAACCAAAGGCAACCTTGTTCACCCTGTCCAGCACCATACTTCCCGTACCCTCCAGGTATATGTCCTTGGTTGTGAAATTGCTCAGATCCACAACCGCGTTCACCTCGAACCCGTTCTTTTTCAGAAATTCCGTAACCAGGTCCACGCGGATTTCCGCACGGCGGTTCGGGGTCAACATGGGATAGATCACCAGTATGGTGCCGCCGTCAGCCGCCTGGTGAGTGGAGAACCAGTTGTTGGGGAATACGGCGTCCGGCGTTCTTATATCTTTTCTGCTCGGGAGTCGTATGACGTGAATTCCGTTCTCCTCCAGTTTACTTACCATGGAATCGAACTGATCCATTGCCTGTTCGGTAACACTCTTGGTGTCCTTCAACTTGTGCTGAAAAGCATTCGATCCGGCGGTTTCCGGATTGAATGCAAAATCGTCCGGAGACACCATCAATACCGTACCGGTAAGATGAGACAGCTTGACAAGGGCATTTGCGGAGGACGTTCCCCGGGATTCAGATTGAGTCCCGGCCGCGGCGGAAAAAGCAGGTGATCCAAACAGAAAAGCGGCAAAAGCCATGCCGACAATAATTCTTTTCAATTGGTTTGCGATCCTCTTGCTTTTAATCTGTTCGTTGTTTTTCATCTCGGTTTCTTTCCATAATAGGTGATAGGTGGGTGATAAGAACTTGCTTTTTCGGAGAAAGACTATGCCAAAATGGGGCTTGTGTGTCAAGGAAAAAATGGCCGCAACATATACACGTGAAGCAGGATTGCGTTTGAGATGTTTTGCGGGTAAGTGGCTTGAGGAGCGATCTTGACTTCAAGTGGTGAACATTTTTGGAAATTAACGTGATCATAGGCATAAACGGACAAACCACTCCATTAAATCCCGTGGCTGGTTTTGAAACAATCAAGAGGCATATGTCTCAATGGGATAATCCGGATCAGAGTAGAGATAATCCTCACACAAAGGGACTTGAGAATGTTCCTGCTCCTTCTTTCGATAGCTCATTCAAGCGAGGGTTGAATAATACTTCAAGAACCTGAATCAAGGGCATTTACATCGTCCTCTCTTTTGAGCCACGGATGCTTGTCCGGTCCCACAATGCGCACAATTCTCTCAGCAATCCAATCAAATGGAAGGTCTGCTACAGGGGGAAACTTCTCAATATAATCGATATAAGGTTCCCCCCGAAGATCTTTTTCAGGCAATATGGCATCGTTCTTCCCATCGAATTCGACTACAGGGAGGCCATTTTTTTCGCACAATACCCTGTCGAATGTAGCGGCAGCGGTCACCCAATGACCATCTAAGAAAAACTGGTTGTACCCATGCCTGGGGAAGGTATTGACCCCTAATTTTTCATAGATATGGGCAGGTACCCGGTGGTTGGTAATCTTGGCAAAGGCCATCCGGCTCGGGATGCCGGCAGCTCTTCCAAGTGCTGTCAGGAGAACAGCCTTTTGAACGCAGTAGCCCTTTTTCCACTCCAGAACCCTGGATGCCTTGAAGTCTTCCTGGAATACTGAGATCATGAAGACATTGTAATGGATTGAATCCCTGACAAAATAAAAAAGTGCG
>Ga0233411_10000339_pt1 | contig 14775 bp, 12 predicted proteins | sample Na_anoxic_2_MG_FD_179799 | JGI IMG/M metagenome (GOLD analysis project Ga0233411, IMG submission 179799) | Seawater microbial communities from Saanich Inlet, British Columbia, Canada - Na_anoxic_2_MG | ecosystem: Environmental > Aquatic > Marine > Inlet | place: Canada: British Columbia...
TATGGGACGTCTGGTTCCTGGCGGTACTGGAATAAAGAGGTATGGGAACATTGAAATGGGCGTTAATAATTAATTTGGTTTTAATGCCAGATTTTTTATAAAAATATCTTGACAAATAATATAATGAAAACAATAATAGAGAGTTTGTGATTTTGGCGTTTTGAAATAATCTTGTTCCGTTGATTATAGCTTTAAATAGGGGAGAATAAGGAGGCTATATGCCTACAATTAATCAACTTATTAGAAAAGGACGTTGTAAAAACAAGAAGAAGGCCAGGACCCCCGCACTTCAAGGGGCACCTCAAAAGAGAGGTGTATGTGTCCGGGTCTATACTTCAACGCCAAAGAAACCCAATTCCGCTCTTCGAAAAGTTGCTCGTGTGAGATTAACGAACGGAATTGAGGTGACATCCTATATCCCGGGAATGGGACATAACCTTCAAGAACATTCAGTCGTTCTTATTCGAGGAGGGCGAGTCAAGGATTTACCCGGAGTAAGATATCATATTGTTAGGGGAACGATGGATACGACTGGAGTGGATGACCGTCGGAAGGGCCGGTCTAAATATGGTGCCAAAAGACCAAAAGGCCTTTGATAGCCCTATTCTTATGGAGAATTAAATGCCTAGAAAAAGATTGGTTACAAAACGAGAAACGACAGCTGATCCGAAGTATGGAAGTGTGCTCGCAGCCAAATTTATCAACAATCTAATGAAGAAGGGCAAAAAGAGCATTGCGCGGTCGATTTTATATGAATCATTTGATATTATTAAGGAAAAATCCAAACAGGAGCCTTTAGGCGCTTTTCAGAAGGCGCTTGAGAATGTGAAGCCCGCGGTGGAGGTGAAATCAAGGCGGGTTGGCGGGTCCACTTATCAAGTACCAACGGAAGTGAGACCGTCCAGAAGGCAGGCGCTTAGTATCCGTTGGATTATTAGATATGCCAGAGAGAGAGGCGAAAAGACAATGGCAGCAAAGCTGGCGGGTGAGTTACTTGATGCTTCCAATTCAAGGGGCGCTGCGATCAAGAAGAAAGAGGACACGCACAGAATGGCTGAAGCCAATAAGGCTTTTGCTCATTATCGCTGGTAATTTGATATCTGTTGGTAACTGATTATTTTTATCACACAGGAGGGAAGTGAGATGGGTAAGCAGAAGTTTGAGAGGACGAAGCCGCATATAAATGTAGGGACGGTAGGTCATATAGATCATGGTAAGACGACATTAACGGCAGCGATCACGAAGCATTTAGAGAAGAAGGGTTTAGCGGATTTCATACCTTTTGATGCGATAGACAAGGCACCTGAAGAGAAGGAGCGAGGTATTACTATAGCGACTGCGCATGTGGAATATGAGACAGTGAACAGGCATTATGCGCATGTTGATTGTCCGGGTCATGCGGATTATATTAAGAATATGATTACCGGAGCTGCACAGATGGACGGGGCGATATTGGTAGTAGGTGCGGATGACGGCCCAATGCCGCAGACGCGAGAGCATATATTATTAGCCCGTCAAGTTGGTGTTCCTAATATAGTTGTATATTTAAACAAGACGGACATGGTGGATGATGATGAGCTGATAGAGTTAGTGGAATTAGAGATGAGGGAGCTTTTAACGAAGTATGAATTTCCTGGTGATGATATTCCAATCATACATGGCAGTGCATTGAAGGCGTTGGAGAGTGATGATCCTGATTCTGATGAAGTGAAGTCGATATTTGAGTTACTGGATGCAATTGACAGTTACATACCTGAGCCGGTTCGAGACACGGACAAGCCGTTTTTAATGCCGATAGAGGATGTATTCAGTATATCTGGTCGTGGTACGGTAGTGACCGGGAGAGTGGATCGAGGGATTGTCAAGGTAGGAGAAGAGGTTGAGATAGTTGGTATTACGGAAACGACGAAGACGGTGTGTACCGGTGTTGAGATGTTCCGAAAGATATTGGATCAAGGACAGGCTGGAGACAACATAGGTGTATTATTGAGGGGTACGAAGCGAGATGACGTTCAGCGTGGTCAAGTGGTTGCGAAGCCCGGGTCGATAAATCCGTACACGAAATTCAAGGCTGAGGCATATATATTGACGAAGGAAGAGGGAGGCAGGCATACGCCGTTTTTCAATGGATACAGGCCGCAGTTTTATTTCAGGACGACTGATGTGACAGGTGTAGTGACGTTACCTGAGGGTGTTGAGATGGTGATGCCCGGTGATAATGTGACCATGGAGGTTGTGTTAATCATGCCGATAGCGATGGAGAAGGAGTTAAGGTTTGCTATTCGTGAAGGTGGAAGGACTGTCGGCGCTGGTGTTATCAGTGAGATTACGGAATAAAAGGAGATGTTGCTGTAATGCGTGATATTATTACATTGTCGTGTGAACAGTGTAAAAACAGAAACTATACGACAACAAAAAATAAGCGAAAAACTCCTGACAAGCTGACGTTTAAAAAATATTGTCGGTTTTGCGGAACCCATACACGTCATAAGGAAACAAAATAGTTGTTTTAAAAAAATGCAGGCCAGTAGCTCTAACGGCTAGAGCACCGGACTCCAAATCCGGGTGTTGGGGGTTCGAATCCCTCCTGGCCTGCCATTTTTTGTGAACCGATTTATGGTATGAATGAGCTGATTATTTACTTTATTGTTTAATCGGGCGGGCCTTAAAATAATATGAAAAAACAGAAGAAAAAAACGAAAAAAAAGAGAAGTTCGAAAAAGAAGGATGTGGCTTTAAAGAAAAAGGTTACTGCTGATTCAAATGTTAAGCCCTTTCAGGAAAAAGTAGCCAAACAAGAGCCGGTTCGGGTTATTCCGAAAAAGTCAACTGGAAAGAAAGCAGAGGGAGACCGCTCTGTCCTGAAGTATATAAATAAAATCGGACAGTTTTTGAGAGAAGCAAAGATGGAGTTGAAAAAGGTCAAATGGCCTACCAGAAAAGAATTAATAGCCTCTACGGCCGTCGTGATTTTTCTGACTCTTGTGGTTGCTCTTTTCCTTGGTCTGGTAGATTTTGGACTTATAAAAATTATCAAAGGCATTGTGGGCTAAGTTTGATGATTCATACAATTATACAATTATACCAAAATCTCCCATTCATTTCCCATCCCCTGGTGGAGGTGGAGGGGCGGGATAATTCATTGCCTGGAATTTTCAAATAAAAATCATCAATTGATAATATAAGAGGTTGGCGTGGATTTAAAATGGTACATCGTTCATACATATTCAGGTTTTGAGAAGAAAGTGAAAACAAACCTTGATGAGCGAGTGAAAATATTCGGACAAGAAGAATACTTTGGCCAAATTCTTGTTCCTACCGAGCAGGTAGTTGAGCTGCGTGACGGTGAAAAAAAGACCTCTTCCAGAAAAGTTTACCCCGGATATATCCTGGTCCAAATGGTACTGAATGATGAAACATGGCATACGGTTAGAAACACTGCTAAAGTGACAGGGTTCGTTGGCGGAGAGTACAAACCGACTCCTGTACCTGACGAAGAGGCAGAGCGGATTATCCGGCAGATGGAAGAGGATGTGATCAAGCCTAAATCGAAATATAGCTTTGAAGAAGGGGATGAGATAAGCGTAATTGACGGCCCATTCAATAACTTTCAGGGTGTTGTGGCTGAAGTGAAACATGATAAAGAGAAATTAAAGGTGTTCATTAGCATATTTGGGCGTTCGACGCCTGTGGAACTGGATTTTATACAGGTCAAAAGAATTTGATGGTTTTGTACTGGTTAATTAAATTTGTAAAGAATTTAAAAGAGGTTCATTATGGCAAAAGAAATTGTTGGATCTGTCAAACTTCAGGTAAAGGGAGGTCAGGCTAACCCTTCACCGCCGATAGGCCCTGCCTTAGGGCAGCACGGTGTTAATATCGCAGAATTTTGCAAGGTATTCAATGCGCGGACTCAGGATCAGTCAGGGACAGTTATACCTGTTGTTATTACAATCTATTCTGACAGATCGTTTTCCTTTATTACAAAGACGCCTCCGGCCTCGGTACTCTTAAAAGAGGCTGCAAAAGTAGCCAAAGGTTCAAGCGAGCCAAACCGTGAAAAGGTTGGAGAGGTGACACGAAAGCAGGTAGAAGGGATCGCAAAACTTAAGTTTGAAGATTTGAATGCATATGATTTAGATAATGCAGCCAGAATCATTGAAGGCACAGCGAGAAGCATGGGAATTACAGTGGCTGAGTCTTAGCTTGAGGAGAATAATAAATATGGTAAGAAGAGGAAAAAAATATAAGGATAGTGCTCAGCATATTGATAGATTGAGAAAATATAATTTTGAGGAAGCAGTCCAATTGCTGATAAACGGTATTTATGCCAAGTTTGATGAAAGCGTAGATCTGGCAGTCAGATTAGGAGTAAATCCGAGACATGCCGACCAAATGGTTAGGGGAAGTGTTGCTTTGCCCAATGGTGTCGGCAAAAAGGTCCGTGTGGCTGTCTTTGCTAAAGGTGAAAAAGAGAAGGAAGCCCTCGAAGAAGGTGCAGATTACGTAGGCTCGGATGATCTGGTGGAGAAGATACAGAAAGGGTGGCTTGAATTTGACAAAGCGATTGCTACGCCGGATATGATGAGTTCTGTGGGAAAACTTGGGCGTATTTTAGGTCCACGGGGAATGATGCCGAATGCTAAAATTGGTACGGTTACATTTGATGTGGGCAGGGCTGTAAAAGAGATTAAAGCGGGAAAGATAGATTTTAGAGTTGATAAAACAGGGATTGTGCATGTGCCGATGGGCAAGGTTTCATTTGGTACTGTCAAAATTTTGGAAAATATATCTGCTTTTTTAGATGCTATCCTGAAATTGAAACCTCCCAGCAGTAAAGGGGCATATTTAAAAAGTATAGTAGTATCTTCCAGTATGGGTCCGGGAGTAAAGATAGATCCGGCAAGTGTTAAGGATATTTTAACCCTGTAAGCTGTAACGGCAGATAAAAGAAAATTTGCGTTCAGACACCGTGCAGGGAAGGCACGGTTTTATATCTTAAATAACCAGGTCAAAGACAGTAGGTGCTCTATCAATCATGGGTATAAAAAAAAGTATAACCATGGTTAAAGGCTTAAATTGTCCTACCGAGACTGATTATATTTAATTCTATATTTTACACCTCTATCTTTGGCATGTTTATCCTAATATTGCAAAAAAGATGATGCAGCCTATTAAGGTCCCGCATCACCAGGGCGACCTGAAACGCCAGGGGTGCAATGTTGGAATTATAGTACTATCAAAGGAGAGGAGGTGAATATGAATAGAGAAGAGAAAAAAAAGTTTGTTGATGATTTACATGGTCGGCTTGAAAAAGCACAGGGTACTTTTCTTGTGCATTATCAGGGGCTTGATGTCAAGACCATGAATCAGCTAAGGGGTGAACTGAGAAAAATAGATACCGAGTTTAAGGTTGTAAAAAACAGACTGTTAAAACTTGCCAGTCAAAAGACCGATACGGAATTGATAAAAGATGAAATGCAGGGACCGCTGGGCATAACACTTACATATGATGACGTAGTTGCTCCGGCAAAGGCTTTGATAAATTTTGCCGAAAAATTTAAGCAGCTAAAAGTTAAAATTGGACAGATATCCGGTAAGGTAGTCGATAAAGATGCTATTAAACGACTGGCCGAATTGCCGGGAAAAGAAGTGCTTTTGGCCCAGACTTTATCAGCCATGCAAGCCGTTCCTGAGTCTTTTGTAAGAGTCCTGAATAGCCTGACCTTAGAATTGTTGTATGTGTTTAAGGCTATTGAACAGCAAAAACTGGAATCCGCATAAGCGGAGCCAAAAATTATGGAGGTTGAAAGATAAATATGCCAGCGAAAACCAGTAAGAAGGATGTTGTTGAATTTATTTCAAATATGACCGTTCTTGAACTTTCGGAGTTTGTGAAAGAACTGGAGGAAAAATTTGGAGTAAGCGCTGCGGCTCCTGTGGCCGTGGCTGCTGCAGCTCCTGCGGGGCAGGCCCAGGAAGAGGCCGCCGAGCAGACCGAATTTGATGTGGTTCTGTCTTCTGTAGGGGATAAGAAAATCCAGGTTATCAAGGTTGTTCGTTCTATAACCAGTTTGGGTCTCAAGGAAGCGAAGGCCGTGGTGGACGGAGCACCTGGCCCGGTAAAGGAAGGTGTTTCAAAGGAAGATGCAGAAGACATCAAGAGCCAGCTTGAAGAAGCTGGAGCTACTGTCGAAATTAAATAAAAACGCTGTTTTATTTCCTAAACCGTCAATTTAAGGAGCTGCCATGTCAGGGCAAAATGGTGTCAATAAACGTCCAAGAAGATCTTTTGGAAAGATCGATAAAGTCTTAGAGATTCCGAGTTTAATAGATATGCAAAGACATTCCTATAAACGGTTTTTACAAAAAGACAAATTACCTGAGAATCGAGAGGACTTTGGACTTCAGGGAGCATTTAAAAGTGTTTTTCCTATTCATGATTTTACAAACACTGCTTCTTTGGAATTTGTGAAATACACCTTTGAAGACGGGAAATACGATGAAGAAGATTGTCTCAGCAGAAGCTTGACTTACGAGACTCCCATCAGACTTACGGTTCGATTGGTTGTGTTTGATACGGATAGTGCCAATGGTACAAAAAGTATCAGAGATATCAAAGAGCAAGAAGTGTATTTTGGGACAATTCCCCTTATGACAGATCGCGGGACTTTTATTATCAATGGAACCGAAAGGGTTATCGTTAGCCAGCTACATCGCTCTCCTGGAGCTTTTTTTGACCATGACAAAGGTAAAACTCATTCGAGCGGAATGCTTCTATATTCAGCCAGGATTATTCCCTTAAGGGGTTCCTGGCTTGATTTTGAGTTTGACCCCAAAGATTTTTTACATGTTCGTATCGACAGAAGACGGAAATTTCCTGTCACAATTCTTCTGAAGGCCCTCGGATACTCGACCAAAGATCTTCTGTGTTATTTTTATAAGACGGAAATGGTAGGTCTTGGCGAGGACGGGGGATGGCGGGAGGCCAGGGTTGAGGACTTGGTTAAACAAAAAATCCCGAAAGATATTGTTGATTCGGACACTCAGGAGGTTGTTGCCAAGCAAGGGACAAAATTCACCAAGCGCCTGCTTAAAACGCTTCAATCTGCCGATATTGCACGTCCGTGTATTCCATTCCAGAGAAGTGTGACCTTGGAACAACTTGAAGATGAAGAAGAACTGTTTATTGCTGATGACGTCCTGGACCCTGAGACGGGTGAAGTCCTTGTTGCCAAGGGGCAGGCGCTGACCAATGAACAGCGTAAAACCATAAAAGAAAAGGGGGTTGATGAAATAGTATGCATTGACCCTAAACGTGTACGTATCCCTGTCGAGCATGAAGATATCGAAAGTCGCGTGATTGTGAGGGATCTTATAGACCCCGAGACGGGCGAAGTGATAATTGAAGGCAATCAAACTCTTGGTTTGGAAACCATCGAAGTTTTGAAGGAAAAGGGAATTGTTGAGATTGAGTGCCTTGTCCTGGACGGCCATGGAGTAAGCGCCAGCATTAGAGAGACTCTCCTTGTAGATAAGATAAATGCGACGGATGAAGCGGTGCTTGATATCTATCGAAAGATGCGTCCCAGCAGCCCTCCTACACAAGAGGTGGGCAACAAATTTTTTCACAACCTCTTTTTCAATGTGAACAGTTATGATCTTTCAAAGGTAGGAAGGATGAAGTTGAATGAGAGGCTTGACCTTGATATCCCTGATGAGGAACGAACATTAAGGAAAGAGGATATCTTAGCTACTGTCAAAGAGCTGATTCAACTGAAAAGTGCCGAATCTATTGTGGATGATATTGATAACCTTGGAAACCGGCGGGTAAGAACGGTAGGTGAACTCCTCGAAAATCAGTACAGGATAGGTCTTGTTAGAATGGAAAGGGCCATCAAGGAGAGAATGAGTCTTCATGAAGTGGAAACGTTGATGCCACATGATTTGATCAACCCCAAACCGGTATCAGCTGTGTGCAAGGAGTTCTTTGGCACAAGTCAGCTCTCTCAATTCATGGATCAGACCAACCCGTTATCAGAGGTCACTCATAAGCGCAGGTTGAGTGCATTAGGTCCCGGCGGCTTAACAAGGGAAAGGGCAGGGTTTGAGGTCAGGGATGTTCATCCGACTCACTATGGCAGAATTTGTCCTGTTGAGACACCTGAAGGGCCGAATATCGGTTTGATTGTCTCTTTGAGCACCTATGCAAAGGTGAATCAGTATGGTTTTATTGAAACACCGTACAGGAATGTTGAAAACGGTATGGTAACCAAGAACATTGAATATTTGTCTGCTTTTAACGAAAAGGATTATCCAATCGCCCAGGCCAATGCCCCGCTGGATAGTGGGGGGGGGTTTGTGAAAAAAGAGGCTGCAGTAAGGATAGAAGGAGAAGCTGAAAATGCTGCTGTCCAGGATATCAAGTATATGGATGTGTCTCCAAATCAGCTTGTCAGTGTTTCTGCCTCTCTGATCCCTTTTTTAGAGCATGATGATGCAAACAGGGCATTGATGGGATCGAATATGCAGCGTCAGGCAGTTCCCCTCTTAAAGGCAAGGGCCCCTTTAGTAGGAACGGGGTTAGAGAGTGTGATTGCGCATGATTCGGGTATTTCGGTGATAGCGAGGAGAGATGGAGTGGTTGAGGATGTCAGTTCCTCACGTATCGTGATAAGCTCTATCGGTGAATTGGATAATGATGAACCTGATGCGGAAATTTATAAATTAGTAAAATTTAGAAGATCAAACCAGAATAGCTGCTATAATCAAAAACCTATTGTAAAGACAGGTAACATCGTCAAGAAAGGGGATGTCATCGCAGATGGGCCTGCGTCCGAACTTGGAGAGCTTGCCTTAGGTCAGAATGTCCTGGTCGCTTTTATGCCATGGGGGGGGTATAATTTTGAGGATTCTATTCTTGTGAGTGAAAGAGTTGTAAAGGAGGATATCTATACCTCTATCCATATAGAAGAATTCACTGTTGTTTCCCGGGACACAAAACTTGGTAAAGAAGAGATCACAAGAGATATTCCAAATGTAGGAGAAGATGCATTAAAAGAGTTAGATGAAAGTGGAATAATTAAAATTGGTGCGAAAATCAATTCGGGAGATATCCTGGTCGGGAAAATAACACCGAAAGGGGAGACCCAGTTGTCTCCTGAAGAAAGATTGCTCAGGGCAATATTTGGAGATAAAGCCGGTGAAGTTAAGGATACCTCCCTGAAAGTCCCGCCAAGCGTCCATGGTATTGTTATTGATGCCAAAGTATTTGCAAGAAGAGGGGTGGAGAAGGATCAACGAATGCTTGCTATTGAAGCAGAGGAAATGCAAGAGCTTGAGAAGGATCTTCATGACGGGATGGATACTATCAAAACCGGTATAAAAGGAAAACTGGGGAGTATCCTCATTGGGGAAAAGCTGAAAAGCGATTTACGCGACAAAAATACAGGGGATACCCTGATGAATGCCAAACAGGCAATTATGCAGGAGGATATTGACCGGATATCAATTGAGTCCTGGGCAGGTGCGGATTTAAAGGCTACCATGGATGTGATTGAGAGGTTGGAGTCAATTGTTAAAAATTACTCCATCAAGGTGGATCGTATCAGTGGATTGTTTGAGAATAAAAAAGAGAAACTCGCGCTTGGAGACGAATTGCTCCCGGGTGTGATTAAAATGGTAAAGGTTTATGTGGCGGTAAAACGCAAATTGTCTGTCGGTGATAAAATGGCAGGCCGTCACGGGAATAAGGGTGTCTTATCCAGAGTTCTTCCTGTTGAAGATATGCCCTATTTCGCTGACGGAACAACTGTGGATATTATCCTGAACCCTTTAGGTGTGCCATCAAGGATGAATGTAGGTCAGGTCCTGGAGACTCATTTAGGCTGGGCTTCTCATCAGCTGGGCAAGCAGATTGAAGAGCTGTTGGAAAAGATGAAAAATGCCGATGAACTGAGAAGTAAACTCAAGGAATTATTCCTGGAGAAAGAGTATGACGGCTATTTTGGGGATATGTCTGATGAAGAGCTGAAAAGCAGGGCTAACTTGCTGAAAGAAGGTGTGCCTACGGCTTCACCTGTTTTTGATGGTGCAGAAGAGGATGATATTGAAAAGTTTCTGAAAGGTGCCGGACTGCCAATAACCGGTCAATCAACCCTCTATGATGGAAGGACAGGTAAACCTTTTGAACAGAAAATCACTGTGGGGATTATGTATGTAATGAAACTCCATCACCTTGTAGATGATAAACTGCATGCGCGTTCTATCGGACCGTATTCACTTGTGACTCAGCAGCCCTTGGGTGGAAAGGCCCAATTTGGTGGTCAGAGATTAGGCGAGATGGAGGTTTGGGCCACAGAGGCCTATGGTGCTGCCTATACACTTCAGGAATTTTTGACCGTTAAATCGGATGATGTGGCAGGGAGAACCAGGATGTATGAAAGGATTGTCAAGGGCAATAATGTCCTTGAGGCCGGACTTCCAGAGTCATTTAAGGTGCTTATGAAAGAATTGCAGAGTCTTGGCCTGGAAGTTCAACTTTTTGAGGATAGCAAGCTTTAAGAATTGAATATTATCGATTGGGAATCGTCAATAATAAATTGCAAGGAGAACAGTATTGGAAGAATTATACAGTTTTTTCATGAAACCTAAAGATCCTTCGAGCTTTAATGCTGTGCAGATCTCGTTAGCATCACCTGAAAAAATTAAAGAGTGGTCTTTTGGTGAGGTCAAAAAACCAGAGACTATCAATTACAGGACGTTTAAGCCTGAACGGGACGGGCTCTTTTGTTCAAAGATATTCGGGCCCATCAAGGACTATGAGTGTAACTGCGGCAAGTACAAACGTATGAAACACAGGGGTATCGTGTGTGAGAAATGCGGGGTGGAAGTTATTCAAAGTAAAGTTCGCAGGGAGAGAATGGGTCATATTGAGCTTGCTGCCCCTGTTGTTCATATTTGGTTTTTGAAGTGTCTTCCATCCAAAGTGGGCCATCTCCTGGATATGACCTTAAAGGATCTTGAACGGGTGCTCTATTTTGAGAGTTATATTGTTATTGATCCTAAGGATACCCCTCTTGTAAAAGGATCAATTTTGAATGATGAACATCTGCAACAGGCAAGGGAAGACTATGGCGAGCGATTTGAAGCCGGTATTGGTGCTGAAGCCATTAAGACTATGTTGCAGAGTTTAGACCTGGATGAACTCTCGGGAACTCTCAGGGCTGAAATGCTGGGAACAAAGTCAGAGGCAAAAAGGAAGAAGCTTGCCAAACGGCTTAAAATCATTGATGCGTTTATAGGATCAACAAATCGGCCGGAATGGATGATTATGAATATTATCCCGGTTTTGCCTCCCGATCTAAGGCCACTTGTACCACTTGATGGAGGACGATTTGCCACATCCGATTTGAATGATCTTTACAGACGGGTAATCAATCGGAATAACAGACTGAAAAGGCTTCTGGAGCTAAATGCTCCCGAGATTATTATAAGGAACGAAAAAAGGATGCTCCAGGAAGCAGTCGATGTCCTGTTTGATAATGGGAGAAGAGGTAAAGTCGTCACAGGACCGAATAAGAGGCCTTTCAAATCCTTAAGCGATATGCTGAAAGGTAAACAGGGCAGGTTTCGTCAGAATTTGCTTGGTAAACGGGTTGACTACTCAGGACGTTCGGTAATTGTCGTAGGTCCTAATCTTCGTCTGCATCAATGCGGGCTTCCGAAGAAAATGGCGTTAGAGCTTTTTAAACCCTTTATTTATAACAAACTGGATGAAAAGGGCCTGGTCACTACCATCAAGAGTGCTAAGAAAATGGTAGAGCGAGAAACATCAGAGGTATGGGATGCCCTTGATGCGGTAGTTAAGGAATACTGTATCATGTTGAACAGAGCTCCTACACTGCATCGGCTTGGAATTCAGGCGTTTGAGCCTATCCTTATCGAAGGCAAAGCCATTCAGCTTCACCCCCTGGTGTGCACTGCATTTAATGCGGATTTTGACGGAGACCAGATGGCAGTCCATGTGCCATTATCCATTGAGGCACAGATAGAGGCCAGGGTCTTGATGATGTCCACTAACAATATCCTGTCACCTGCCAATGGAGATCCGATCATCGTTCCAAGCCAGGATATTGTTTTAGGTATCTATTACATGACGCGAAAAAAATTATTCTCAAAAGGGGAAGGGAAGGCCTTTTCGGGCTCAGGAGAAGTGAGAATCGCTTATGATGCCGGTGAGTTAGGCTTACATGCCTCAATAAAAGTCAGGATAGAGGGGGAACTTCTGGAGACGACCGCCGGTCGTGTGCTTCTTTCCGAAATCTTACCGGAATCGCTTCCTTTCGCCCTGATAAACAAGGATATGTCCAAAAAGGAACTACGTTTTTTGATTAATGAATCCTATCGCAGGGTAGGCACTAAAGCTACAGTTATTTTGGCAGACAGACTGAAAGATATCGGTTATGAATTTGCCACTATATCAGGGATATCCATTGCTATAAGGGATATGGTCATTCCGTCTGAAAAAGAAAAAATCCTAAAGACTGCGGAAAAAAGAGTTAGAGAGATTGATAATCAATACACAAGCGGACTTATTACTGATGGAGAGAAATACAACAAAGTTGTTGATATCTGGTCACAATCAACAGAGGATGTTGCATCGGAGATGATGAAGGAAATGTCGGTGGCGCAGGAAAAAGACTCTCAAGGGAAACAGGTAAAGGTCAGCAGCTTTAACCCTATTTATATGATGTCTGATTCAGGCGCAAGGGGAAGCAAAGATCAAACGAGGCAGTTGGCCGGTATGAGAGGGTTGATGGCTAAACCTTCCGGAGAGATTATTGAAACTCCCATTAAATCTAATTTCAGGGAGGGATTGTCTGTATTGGAATATTTTATCTCCACCCATGGGGCCAGAAAAGGGCTGGCAGATACTGCTCTTAAAACTGCAAACTCCGGATACCTGACCCGAAGACTTGTGGATGTGGGACAGGATGCAATAATTACGGAAGAAGATTGTGGCACATTGGATGGCATCGAGGTGGTATCCCTTGTTGAAGGCGGTGAGATCCTTCAAAGGGTTGGAGAGAGGATCCTGGGTCGAACTACCATTGCCGGTGAGGATATCAAGGATCCTGTGACAGGAAAAGTGCTGGTGGAAGCCAATGAGATGATCGATGAAGAAAAAGTTAAGGAAATAGAAAATGCGGGTATAGAAAGAGTCAAAATAAGATCCCCATTGACATGTGAGGTGAAAAGGGGCGTCTGTATAAAATGTTATGGAAGGGATCTGGGACATGGGCATGAAGTAAATGTTGGAGAAGCCATTGGTATAATTGCCGCCCAGTCTATTGGCGAACCCGGGACCCAGCTAACGATGAGGACATTTCATATTGGCGGTACAGCAAGTAAAGGGGTGGAACAATCGACTATTCAGCCAAGAAATGAAGGAAAAGTAAAGTTTATCGATCTGAAAACGGTCGAAAATAAAAAAGGTGATCTCGTAGTCATGAACCGTATAGGTCAATTTGCCATTATTGGTAAAGGTGAAAGGGAAGTGGAACGATATCCTGTTATATACGGTGCCATTTTGAAAGTTCGTGACGGAGATGCAGTTAGCCCCGGCCAGGTTCTGGCTGAATGGGATCCCTTTACTCTCCCAATCATAACGGGTGTTGCCGGTGATGTAAAGTTCGGTGATATTGTGGAAGGCCAGACAATGCAGGAAAAGCGGGACCCGGTTACCGGGAAAATTAGCAGAATTATTGTCGGGTCACGCGATTTAGATACCAGACCGCGGATTTCCATTAAAGGCAGGGGGGGAGAAACAGCCAAATTACTTGAGGGCACGAAGGGGAAGGCTCGTTATGAGTTACCGGTAGGTGCAATTATTATGGTCACCGAGGGAGACAAGGTTGAGCCGGGTGATATCCTGGTCAAGATACCCCGGGAGACTACCAAGACGAAAGACATTACAGGGGGATTACCGCGTGTTGCAGAGTTATTCGAAGTGAGAAAACCAAAAGAAACAGCTACGATCAGTGAGATAGATGGTGTTGTTTCATTCGGGAAATATACCAAGGGGAAAAGAAAAGTTATAATTACTCCGGATGTCGGGGATCCCCTGACGTACCTTATCCAGAGAGGAAAGCATTTGACTGTTATGGAAGGGGACTATGTAAGGTCAGGGGAGGCGCTCATGGATGGTTCGGCCGATCCTCATGATATACTTAAAGTCAAGGGTATCAAAGAATTGGCCAAATATCTCGTGGATGAGGTTCAGGAAGTTTATCGATTACAAGGCGTAAAGATTAATGACAAACATATTGAGGTTATTGTCCGGCAAATGTTGCGGATGGTTACTGTTACCTATCCCGGTGATTCCCATTTTCTTTTGGGGGAAAATGTCGAGAAGTGGTCTTTTGAAGAAGAGAATAAGGAAGTTGTTGAGCAAGGAAAAACACCCGCAATTGCGGAACCTCTCCTGCTGGGAATCACCAAAGCTTCCCTCAGCACAGAGAGTTTCGTGTCAGCCGCATCTTTCCAGGAAACAACCAAGGTTTTATCCGATGCAAGTGTGGCAGGCAAAGTGGATTACCTGAAGGGCCTGAAAGAGAATGTGATTATGGGACGTCTGGTTCCTGCCGGTACTGGAATAAAGAGGTATGGGAACATTGAAATGGGCGTTAATAATTAATTTGGTTTTAATGCCAGATTTTTTATAAAAATATCTTGACAAATAATATAATGAAAAAAATAATAGAGAGTTTGTGA
>Ga0233411_10000340_pt1 | contig 14746 bp, 13 predicted proteins | sample Na_anoxic_2_MG_FD_179799 | JGI IMG/M metagenome (GOLD analysis project Ga0233411, IMG submission 179799) | Seawater microbial communities from Saanich Inlet, British Columbia, Canada - Na_anoxic_2_MG | ecosystem: Environmental > Aquatic > Marine > Inlet | place: Canada: British Columbia...
TTCGGAAAGAACAGAAGATCTGTTGATATTCGGCCCAACGGCAATGAATATCTACCCTCCACACAACAATTTATCGATCGTTTGTTTGATCGTAAAACAGGTCTATATCCCTATCTGAGTTCTTTTATAGATCAGCAAGCACCCAGCAACTATAAGCTTCTTGCAATCAGTATCGAGTCCTCATATAAAAACCTGGATGAACGGGTGATCTACAGCGATGAGCAAATCAAGATCACCGCTGTCTCTGTTCATCATGCCGTATTAAATGCATTAGCATATCGGATAGAACTGGCTGGTTGCATTATCAGCTTCACCGGTGATATGAGCGGTCGTTTCAGAACCATGCCAGATCTGGCAAAAGACTCTGACATTCTGGTTGCACACAATGCCATTGCAGAAAATGAAACCGGAGCCGGTCAGCTACTGCACATGAAACCCAGCTACATTGGCAAACTTGCCACACAGGCGAATGTAAAACATCTGCTTTTAACACACTTGATGAAACGCAGTGTCAATAAGAAAGCTGAAACACTGCAATTAATCAGGAAAAATTACACGGGTGTAATTTCTTTTCCAAAAGATCTCGATGTTTTTTATCCTTGAGAGTAGCGGTGCAACTCTCTGTTACTTTTCCTCAAACGGACAAAAATATTCCCGAAAATTATAATCTGCACTAATGCCGTAAAGACATTCACCCTCAATAAAAGTTGTGCTTGTTTCGAATATTTGTAATATCTCATTCCATTCACTGGTAATAATCTTCTCATTGCTCACTGAAATAACCTTGTAAGGCTGGTAATCCGTATCATAGTTAGAGTTATCAAACTTGGCGCGTACAGTGTCCACCCGGTATTCAACTATGAGGTGCCCATAAAAATTATTCTCAAAATATGACTGGGCACGCGGCGGCAGATCAACCACCTGACGCATTGATTGTAATGTTCGCTCGGTATCTGATTTCCATGTACCAATTATGGCCTGATGCTCTGGAGGACTGCAGCCAACCATAGAAAGAGCAGTCAACATCAGGGTGCAGGAAAATAATGGACGAAAAACAGCGGTACCGAGAATGCCTGCTATTTCAGTAAATAAAAAGAATTTAACCCTGCTGTTAAATATCACCGGCTGCCTCAATCTCAAGTAATAAATCACGACGACAAACATCACCCCGCAGGAATACGAGACTCAGACTATCCCCAAGAGCATCTCGTAATGTCTGCTCAATTTCTGCCCTGTAATTTGGTTCGCGCAGATAGACACGCAGGTTTCCGTTTCTCAAAATTTTTGTGTCAACATTCCGAGCCTGTAACTCACCTTGAGCGTGCCGCACTAAATCTTTAAGATTTCGTAGTGTTTCAATCGTCTGCTGCATCGGATCATTCAGGTGCAATGACTGATGACCGACGATACTGGCTGTACCCGAAATAAGGATTCGGTTGCCAAATGGAGACGCAACAACAACAGCGCGTGAAAAGGATGGGCTAACCGAACCATACTCGCGTGGATACTTATAGGCACTGGTCTGGCGTGGATTTTCAATAGTCTGGCATTGATTTCGCGCAGCAATGGCCGATACCGTGAAGGGCGTGCCCTCATCGGTACCAATTGCAGTAGCTGCAGGTAATACTTCACCCTCATGCGCAATCTCACCATAGGCAATTGCACGCCCGGCGGTGAACTGACGATACAGCTCATGATCACCATATCCGGTATTGATACCGGGGAAATAATTCCAGACTCTGACCAGATTTGGATAACCACGCTGCCGCGTTAGTTGCAGCAATTCATGATAAACCTGAGTTGTCAGGTCCTTGAAATTTGTGACTCCTGTCAGGTCTATTTCAGTATGTACAGCCAGATAATCATCACATTCGGTAACCATAAACTTACCGACAACATCAGTTCTGACACTGCTATTAGCAAACCAGATTTCATCGGCTGCATGCGGCCCAATCGAATCGATATGTAACTGAAAAATGCTGGTATCAGCTTCAGCTGATGCTTCTTTGCCAAACCGAAATCGAAATAACTCATTACAAAGGTCCGACACAGGCAATTCGTCACTAGCTTGTCGAACAGCAAGATCTGTCTGAAGATATTTTTCGGGGGCTGTCATTTTTCTTTGGATACGTTCCTGAATACTTTTGCAGTAATATTCGGAACCATGATAGCTATTTTCAGCCGTCGATATCACCAGCATCAGCAATGATAATAGCTGCTTCCAAGCCAGGACCAATAAGAACAAAGCTCAGCTGAATGAGCTATTTCGGTAATTTCTCGAGAGAATCACCGTAAAAATCAATCTGATATCAATATTCAGGCGTTAAGATCAAGCGCAGATCATCATGCATACATCTGTTACAACATTGCAGCAGGTATTACAGATGCAAGAGTTTTGATCAGGAGCGCAGACAGTCGCGGACAAAATGCCGACGATCCTCGGGGTATGACCATGCCTCAGCAACCATATTGTCATGCAACCATTTCATGATAGGCGCCTGCGTATTACCAGGCGGCAAGAACTCTTCAAGTCGTGTAGAAATACGAGCCGACTCCTGCGCACTAACCTTAGTGCGACGAGTTGAGTAGCGGCGTGTATTTGGCACATGCTCATAGGCATAATCAAAAATCGCTTCGAGCAATAACCCGGTGCGTGCATTGGTGCGTTGTGATGCAGGTAAAGACACGAAATTTGTATAGATACGCTGCGCCCTATACCGTCGCAGCGACGTAATATTATTATTGACCATTGCCCCCTACCTGATTGTTTATTATTTTTCAGTCAATATAGCGAAAATTCAACAGGAATCCTGCGGAGTTAACAGAATACACGAGTCTATTTAATGATTATCGCAGCTAGCCAATTCAGATCGAATCGTCCGTCATGACAACAACCACTTTCGGCCAGTTTCTTGAACTCAGCATTCCGGCACACGATATTCAGGAATCATTGAATTTTTATCATGCACTCGGGTTCTCCGAACTGCCTGTTGGTGATATTCGCAACTACCACTACGGCGTTGTATCGGATGGCCGCATAGCCATAGGTCTCCATGCTGGCGGGATAGAGGAACCGGCCCTGTCTTTCGTTAAATCGGATGTTGCAGAATCTTTAGAACAGATTACATCTGATGGTGGGGAATTATTTTTCTCCCGGCTCGGTATTGAGGAATTTCATGAGATCGGTGTGCATACACCGCATGGACACTTGCTGATTATCCTGGAAGCCAGAACCTTCTCGCGAGCACATCTGGCGGATTTACCGCTCCCAATACTTGGACATTGCGGAGAGATAAGCCTTGGCTGCCGTAACCCAGGCCACGCAGCATACTACTGGAGCAATGCCGGCTTCCTGGCAAATGATCTAAAGGAGAGCCCGACTATGGAACAAAAGACTGTTGATACGATCGAGCTGCTCATGCCCGGACTTCGCTTGGGACTGCGAACAGACTTACCGTGTGGGCATACAGCGCTACGCTTCACGCCGGATAATCTCGAACAGGTGCTGGAAATGCTTGACCGGCGTAACGTGCCGGTGCACCGAATGGCTGAAGACTATCGCGTGATAGCACCGGAAGGCACACATCTGAATCTTGTGAAAAAAATGGATTAGAATAGATTAGGTACAATTAAGTATCACGTAGAAACATCAAGAGGCCACACGCATGAAATCAGCAAAAGACATTCTGGAATCGAAAGGGCATGAAGTCTGGAGCATCGATCCGGACAGCACGGTATTAGATGCACTCAAGCTGATGGCTGACAAAAGCATTGGTGCAGTTCTCGTTATGCGGGATGAGAAACTGAGAGGAATTCTCAGTGAGCGCGATTATGCCCGCAAGATTATTCTCGAGGGCAAAACATCCAGAGATTCCAAAGTTAAAGACGTCATGATACGGCGCGTTCTGTGTGCTGCTCCTGACCGGACTATCGAAGAATGCCTGGCATTGATGACTGATAAGCGCGAGCGGCATCTTCCTATAGTGGAGAAAAAGCACGTCATCGGAATGGTCTCGATCGGCGATCTCGTCAAAGCTGTCATTGCCGAACAACAATTTGAAATTGAGCGTTTACAGCAATACATCGATGGAGATAACGGTCAGTAGTGCTGCTTACCCCATTTTATAGCTCATGACTTACCACGTAGCTGGTCAAGAATTGATTCATTTTCAAGTGTCGATGTATCTTGAGTAATCTCTTCACCGCGAGCAATCGTTCGCAACAGACGTCTCATAATCTTACCTGAGCGGGTTTTTGGCAGGTTCTCTGTAAAACGAATTTCATCAGGTTTGGCAATCGAACCTATTTCCCGACCAACCCAGTCACGCAGTTCAGCCACCAGTGACTGTTCCTCATCACCAGTCGGTCTGGCGCCACGCAATACGACGTACGCAAAAATGCCTTCCCCCTTGATATCATGTGGAAACCCGACAACAGCCGACTCCACAACACGATCATGTGCGACAAGTGCTGATTCAACCTCCATCGTACCAAGTCGATGACCCGACACATTTAATACGTCATCAATGCGACCCATCATCCAGATGTAGCCATCTGCATCACGATGTGCGCTGTCGCCGGCAACATAGTAGCGATTCTGAAATTTTTCCCAGTATGTTTCGATATAGCGATCGTTATCACCCCAGATTGTTCGCAACATCGATGGCCACGGCTTCTTGATAACGATATAACCACCCTCATGTGGCGATGTCACCGAATCGCCGGCTTCATCAACAATGTCAACATCAATGCCCGGCAATGCTTTTGTACAGGAGCCCGGTTTTGTTGGTGTAGCACCCGGCAGCGGCGTAATCATGATTGCGCCTGTCTCGGTCTGCCACCATGTGTCAACGATAGGGCAGCGCTCCGCGCCAATAACCTTGTGATACCAAATCCATGCTTCCGGGTTGATCGGTTCGCCAACCGTTCCCAGCAAACGGAGTTTCGACAAGTCGTATTGCGCTGGAATGTCATCACCAAATTTCATCAAGGCACGAATTGCAGTTGGTGCTGTATAGAAAATTGTTACGCCATGACGTTGGCATATATCCCAGAATCGACCACCATCCGGTATGGTTGGCGCACCCTCGTACATCAGGATCGTCGCACCAGCCGCCAAGGGACCGTAGGCCACATAACTGTGACCGGTTACCCAGCCGACATCTGCCGTGCACCAGAAAATGTCATCATCGTGTAAATCGAAGGTCCATTGACTCGTCAACTTTGCATTCAGCAGGTAGCCACCGGACGAATGCACAATACCTTTAGGCTTGCCGGTTGAACCGGAGGTGTACAGCAAGAACAGCGGATGCTCGGCATCTACAGCAACCGGATCACAAGTCGTCGCACACCCATCAACTGCATCGGACCACCAGATATCACGACCGCTCTGCATGGTTACGGCACAATCGGTACGCTTTAAAACAATAATTGTCTCTATTGTGTCACCGCCGTCGGCCAGTGCTGCATCGGCCGCCTCCTTTAATTCGATAACACGTCCACCACGATGTCCGCCATCAGCAGTAATCAACATCTTTGCGCCAGCATCTTCAATCCGGTCGCGCAGCGAACTGGCAGAGAAGCCGCCAAACACGACCGAATGAATTGCACCAAGGCGTGCGCAGGCCTGCATCGCAATGACAGCTTCAGGCACCATCGGCATATAGATAACAACACGATCACCACACGAAACACCCTGCGCCTTGAGCGCATTCGCAAACCGGGCCACTTCTTCGGTTAACTCACGGTATGTCAGCTGCCGCTGATCACCGCCTTCACCTTCAAAAATAATTGCGGTCTTGTCGCCTCGCTCGGTCAGATTGGCATCGAGGCAGTTGTATGAAACGTTAAGCCGGCCATCTGTGAACCATCTGTAATTTGGCGCCTTTGAAGCATCAAGTACCTCAGTAAACGGTGTTTCCCAGTGAATTTCCTCACGTGCCAGACGTGCCCAGAATGCTTCGTGATTGGCTGCCGCCTCAGCGTATAATGCCTCAGCATCGGTCGGTGTCACCCGCGCCGCAGCAGCAAATTCAGCACTCGGTGGAAAAACACGCTTCTCGCGCAGGATCGACTCGATACTCTTGTCGTTCATCAATAAATCCTCAGGTGACAGCTCAGGTCTACAAAATAATCAGGTTAGCAATTTGTCCAGCAATTCGGAAACCTGGTGCTGGTATCCGCCACCGAACAGATTGTAGTGATTCAGAATATGATAAAGATTATATAAGTCACAACGCTGCTGGAAACCTGCATCAAGTGGCCATGCTTCATTATAGGCGCTATAAAATTTTGGGCCGAAGCCACCGAATAGCTTTGTCATTGCAAGGTCTGTTTCCCGATCACCATAATAAGGTGCCGGGTCAAATATTACCGGCTCTTCCGCAAAGGTTGCTCCCCAATTACCACCCCACAAATCACCATGTAATAATGAAGCCGCTGGCGTGTAGTCGGAAAAATATTCTGGCAATTTTTCAAGTAACTGTTGTCCCGCAGCCTGGATAGACACATCAATATTGTTCGCAGCAGCCAGCTCTAATTGATAGCCAAGACGGGCATCACGCAGAAACCCGACCCAATCATCCTCGCGAGTATTGATCTGTGGAGTGCTGCCGATCGTATTATCTCGATGCCAGCCAAATTGTGGTTTAAGTTGCCGGTGTAACGCTGCCAGTGCATAACCACACGCCTGTGTAGCAGCCACAGTCTTATGGCCAAATTCAATATGCTCTAACAGCAGGAATGACATATCACCAGCAGCGCTGACCTGAATTGGCTCTGGTACGCGGATTGCGTCCGCTCGACGCAGCACTTCGAGCCCTTCACGCTCGGCTTCAAACATTTCAAGCGCTGCAAGAATATTTGTTTTCAGCAAATAAACCCCGCCACTTAATGTTGTTAGCCTATAGCTGCGATTAGTACTGCCACCACCAGCGATCTCAATCTGATCCGGATCTATTCTACCGACTGTATCGGCCACAACCTCGAGCACGGCTTCGGTGATGCTATGGATGTGAGCGTTCACCAGGATGCTATTGGGCAAGGCCGCTTACTATCACTACCCATTAAAATATTTGCGCTCATTCAGTAAGAGTCCGCAATGCGTTGCGCTTGTCGGCGCAGTGAAGAGCCAAAGCCAACGTCATCATACAGTGAGTTTAATTGATCAAGATCAGGGGCTTCTCGCGTCAGAATCCGGTCGCTATCAGGCAGCGGCGCATCGTATCGTATCCTGGTCAGTTCTCGGCACATATACACCAGCTCTCGATGCGCTTCGAGCTTAGCACCAAGCTTCGCGGCACCCCGTACGTTGACATTTTCGACACTGTCGAGATTCACGAATATCTCATCCAGGGAATCAAAGTGCTGCAACAATGCGCTGGCAGTCTTCGCTCCGACACCGGGTGCGCCCGGAATATTGTCAACACTGTCACCGGCCAATGCCAGGTAGTCGACTATCTGATCGGCACGCACGCCAAACAGTTCCGGCACATCATCGTGAGCAATCCGCCTGTCGCCGACAAAATCCCACATCACATCACCAGCCTGAAGAATTTGTAACAGATCCTTGTCACGGCTCAGGATCGAAACACAGCTTCCGGACTCCCGGGCCCGACCAGCCATCGTGCCGATCAGATCATCCGCCTCAAAGCGACGGTTGGAACATTCAGTGATGCCGAGCAAGCGTGTCACGGTACGGCATTGCTCAAACTGGCGCTTGAGCTCATCGGGTGCCGGATCGCGATTAGCCTTATAGGCCGGGAATATTTCGCGACGAAATGAATCAGTCTGGCTTTCATCAAATGCTGCGGCTACTGAATCGGGCTGCACTGATTCAAGGAAATCACTTAAAAATCTTGTATATCCGTAGACAGCATTTACCGGGTGGTCATTCGGACAGGTCATTGAGTCCGGCACAGAAAACCAGGCACGAAATATAAAAATACTCGCATCGATCAGGTAGGTCATATCAATAATTCCGCTGGTGAATCTTAACGCTGACCGGATGAGCAGGATAGCGCAGCAGAAATTCATCAAGCAAAGCACCCGCCTCGGCACTTGCACCGCTAATATTCAACCGCTCGATATTGCGCAACAACAGCTCGGGATTGTCTTTAGATTGAAGATCATCACTTGCTGCCGTGGCCCGGTCAGCCGCAGCCAACCCCGGTGCCGCCGTCTGAGCGCGTTCTTCTTTGTCCATGAACCGGCTCACCTTTACATCAGCCTCAACACTTCCGCTGACTGCTGCTGCAACATACTCGCTGACAATTAACAGAGCTGTATCCAGATCAGTCGTTTGCGCCATAGCCTCAGGTGCAGAAGCTGATACCGACTCGGGTACATCCATCATGGTGTCATCCTGAGATTGAGGCTCATTGTCCGTTCGTTTACGAGCTGTCACTGTAATCTCTTCGACTCCGCTCATCGACGGTTGTTCAGACAACCTGATTTTTTTCTCCTGCCATCCGCTTACTGTTTGTTCAGCATCAAGGCGGGCCGGTTCTTGCGTCGATTCAGTAACTATCTGTTCGAAACGAACCGGTGCATCGACAACGATATTCATGACGAGTGATAACGACAGTAATACGGTTGCTGCCAATGCGACAGGCTTGAGCCAGCCTCCTCGCGGTCCGAACTTGAGCCGATGCACTTTTACCTCGTTGCGTGCCTCGGCAAGAATTAGTGCGTCAAGTTCCGGCAGCGGCTCTTCGCTCCCTAGCTCTGTATAGCGCTCATCCAGTGCCGATTCCCCGGCCAGGAATGCCTCAAACTCCTTGTCATATCGCTGATCAGTCATGAGCTACTCTCATTTTCAGCAAGCTGTTGCCGCAATTTACTGAAGGCATAGCGCAAACGACTCTTGGCTGTTTCCGTGCTCACCCCGGTCACGTACGCAACATCAGCCAGCGACAGCTCAGCTTCCTGTTTGAGTATAAATGCCTCACGCTGTTCATCCGGTAAATTTGCCAACGCAGTGCGAAATTGTTGTGTAGATTCACTTTTAATCGCATCTACTTCCGGATCAGCCGTCGTCGCAGGCAGTTGGGCCACGTCAATATCCGCACCATCAATTTTTTGTGCCATCTTATGTGCGGAACGCCGATACTGATCGACGCGACAATTGTGCGCCAGCTGGTACAAATAAGTTGTAAATTTTGCAGTTGGTTCGTAGCGATCCTTCGCCCTGATTATTTTCATCCAGACCTCCTGCATTAGTTCGGCGGAAGATTCAGTACCGAGCCCCTGACGCAGAAAATAACGGTATAAAGGCCCCTTGTGACGAGCATATAGTGCCTCGAAGGCCGCAACCTCACCCTGCCGATATCTGACCATCAATACTTTGTCATCGGTGTTTTGCGTCATGATTGGCAGCATAAGGGAAAAAGGAGGCCAACCCTATTTCTGTTTTACAAGCCCCTGTAGGAGCGCCTTCCAGCCTCGATTGGGTACGCCACTGAGCTCAATCGCGGCTGGAAGGCGCTCCTAAAGTTTTCACTTGTTATTCTTTAGACATTCGCGGATTCTGCGGTGAAAGTGAGTCAGCCAGCCTGACGAGCCCAAGAAACTCACCGCGATAACCGAACGGATCAGCCCCACGGGCCCCGACAGCCAATTCGACAACATCAGCAAAGCCATATCCACCGACATATGCACCGCCCTTGAGTAACTGACCAAATGCCGCAACCGCAGCGGCGAAGCGGAACTCATTGCCAGCCTCATCAAGTGCCGCGATTGAACTGACCTGTACCGACTGTTCGATCAGCTTGCTCTGGTTGCCGTCAGGCGCCTTGTAGCGCAACCGAACAAAGGCCAGCTCACTCGATGACTCGAGATTTACTGCTACTTTCTCCGCGTAACGCAATGGGTCAATCAAGCGTGAATCGCTGTTTTCTAATGCCAGTTCATATAGTGCCGTAACAGTGTGACCGGCGCCGATCTCTCCAGCATCAATTTTATCGTTATTAAAATCCTCACGACGCAGCATCCGATTTTCATAACCAATCAACCGATACTCGGCAACTACCGATGGATTGAACTCAACCTGAATCTTTACATCCTTCGCTATCGTCTGCAGCGTGCCGGTCATTTGCTCAACAAGCACCTTGCGACCCTCGTTCAGGGTATCGATATACGCATGGTTACCATTGCCGGCATCAGCCAGTTGCTCCATCAGGTGATCGTTATAGTTGCCGGTCCCAAAGCCAAGCGTCGTTAATGAGATGCCGTTATTTCGATGCCGCTCAACGATATCAATGAGCGCCTCAAAATTTACTGTGCCGACATTAAAGTCGCCATCGGTCGCGAGCATGACCCGATTGATACCGCCATCAATGAATGCCTGTTCGGCCATCTGGTAAGCAAGACGTATACCGCTCGCACCATTTGTGCTGCCACCGGCCTGCAGTTGTTCTAGGGCTCTTAGAATCTTTGCTTGCTCATCTCCCGATGTCGGCTCAAGTACAACTCCGGATGAACCGGCATAAACAACCATCGAGACCCGGTCCTGATCGGTTAACTGTCGCGTCAGCAGTTTCAGCGCATTCTTCAGCAACGGCAGCTTGTCAGGTGAATGCATCGATCCGGAGACATCAACCAGAAAAACAAGATTTGCCGCCGGACGCTCATTAACCGGCACATCATAGCCCTTGATACCGATACGCAGCAGGACCCGATCCTGATTCCAGGGCGCCGCTGTCGCCTCGGTCGATACCGAAAAAGGCATCTCCTTACTCTGTGGTACCGGGTAGTCATACGCAAAATAATTAATTAATTCCTCGGTACGTACCGCGTCCTGTGGCGGTAAAGTACCGCCATTTAAAAACCGACGTACATTTGAATAGGCGCCCGTATCGACATCGATACTGAACGTCGATACCGAATGCTCACTGACAAGCCGTACCGGATTCTGCTGCAGGTGTGCATAGTTTTCCCGATCAAATGGTTCGACAGGAACCCGGATTGATTGCGGTATCACGCCATAGGAATCTGCTGTCATCTTTCGGGCTGTTACAGTAATGGTATCGAGACGTTGCTCAAGAACCTCGCCTTTCTGTTCAGCTCCCATCGCCAGTTCCTGAGTTATCTGGGCCGGTCGGCTGATGGCTGCATCTTTTTCGCTTAGCCGTGTCCGATTATCGTCGCTAGAGACCACTGAAGTTGCAGGTTCGGTGGTGGCCGCATTGTCGACTGGCTGGTTCGCAATTGATTCTTCATTACGTGGCCCGGCACAAGCCGTTAGCAGTAACAACACAACAACTGTATTCACGGCATATCGTCGCTTAAATAATATATTTATGTTCATGGTCCCAGACCTCCGTCGTCCAGATTTATTGGTTCACGTTGGGTATAAACGCAATACCACGACGGATGGGGTTAACGGGGTGGCAGAAATATGAGAAACGCTGCTACGACTAGCGCCGAATGGAATCAGAGATATTTAATTCAGCCAGTTTTTGAGATAAAACTGACCAGACTGCAATTGCCTGCCAAAGACCTCAGTACTGAAAATAGATAAACAGACAACACTCAGAGTCAGTAACAAATACAGACTTTTCATCGGGGGCTTTTAAAAAGGCAATCAGTTGATTGGGCTCAGATTTCATCAGACAGTATCTGCTTGATAAAGTGAGGTATTAATCACGGCTTGAAGCCACTACAACAGTTAGAGCCAATGGTAGTAGCAGATCAATCGTGTGTTTCGCGGTGTTGACCAACGCCTTCCTGCAACGTGATAACAAGCCGTGCACGCAACGGGCTCGAACGGGAGATATGCGCAAGCAGAAACTCCATCTGGTCAGCCAACACACGGCGGCCCTTTAGATAAATGTATTCTGCGTAAGTCGGCGTAAACGGTACGGCTATCAGCTCCATACCGGCCTGCTCCGGTGTACTGCCGCCCTTGTGATTGTTGCAGCGACGACATGCCGTAACGACATTGCGCCATTCGTCAGTGCCGCCCTGGCTGACCGGGCGAATATGGTCACGCGTCAGATCGCGGCTCAGAAAATGCCCGCCGCAATACAGGCACAAACTGCCGTCACGCTTGAACAATGTCTTGTTATTGAGAGGTGGAATGTAACGATCGCGCACTTCGGGCCCGCCTGGCGATTTGCCTAATGTTGCGATGATCGAATTGACCTCGACCGTACTGCGCATTCCGGTAACAGCATTATAACCGCCGCGCACACGATACAACAAAGAACCACACGCATAGGCGACCTGATCCGTGTGATACAGACGAACAGCATCGCGATAATCGACCCATTCAAGGGGCATGCCGGCTACATCCGTACGCAGGACCTGCTGAGAAAAATCTGTTTGTAATTTTTGTAACAACATGACACTGGCTGGCCGAACCGGATCATATTACTTAAGGTGCCGGATCAACCTGATCTCTGTATATCATAGAGTTTCCAAAATAAATATTACATTCAAGCCTAAACGGTGCAAAATCAGCATCAAATTATGGCGTCTTTAATGGGCATAAGGGTATTACCTACTTGACTCCAGGCTGGTTCACGGGCAAAAGACGCACACGTTAATTGCATAGTAAAGTATTCACCGGATCACCCACGGGTGAGCGCGGTTGAAAAGAAGGCAAAATATGAAAATTGGCATCCCCAGAGAAGTCCATGCCGGCGAGAAACGGGTCGCAACGACCCCCGATGTCGCCATCCAGCTACAGAAACTTGGCTTTTGCGTCGCAATCGAGGCCGGCGCCGGTGAAACCGCCAGCTACGCAGACTCGGCCTATGCTGAAGCCGGCGTTGAGATTATCAACGATACCCGCGAACTGTGGTCCGGCAGCGATATCATCATGAAGGTGCGCGGACCCGAAATGCACCCGGGCCTGAATGTCGATGAAATGGATCTGTTGCACAAAGGTCAGGTCCTGATCAGTTTTCTATGGCCGGCCCAGAACCAGACCACTCTCGATGCACTGGCTGCCAAGGGCGTTACGGCGCTGGCAATGGACAGCGTACCGCGCATCTCGCGCGCACAAAAACTCGATGCATTGAGTTCGATGGCCAACATCGCCGGTTACCGCGCCATCGTCGAAGCCGCACAGCATTTTGGACGGTTCTTTACCGGCCAGATTACGGCCGCCGGCAAGGTGCCGCCTGCCAAGGTACTGGTCATTGGTGCCGGTGTTGCTGGCCTCGCCGCCATCGGTGCAGCCAGAAGCATGGGCGCAATTGTCAGGGCTTTTGACACCCGGCCAGAGGTAAAAGAACAGGTCGAAAGCATGGACGGAGAATTCCTGCTGCTCGATTTTGAAGAAGAAGGCTCCGGCGGTGGCGGCTACGCAAAAGTCATGAGCGAAGAGTTCATCGCAGCCGAAATGGCACTGTTCGCCGAACAGGCGAAGGAAGTCGATATCATCGTCACGACGGCGCTGATCCCCGGTAGGCCCGCCCCGGAGTTGATCACGGCCGAGATGGTCGAATCGATGCAGCCCGGCAGCGTGATTGTCGATCTGGCCGCTGAGCAGGGCGGTAACTGCAAGCTGACCGAGGCCGGCAAAGTAGTCGTCAAACATGGCGTCACACTAATTGGCTATACCGACCTGCCAAGCCGGCTCGCCGCCCAATCGAGCCAGCTGTATGGCACTAACCTGCGGCACCTGCTGACGGATATGTGTCCGGAGAAGAACGGCGAACTCATTGTCGATTTTGAAGATGAAGTTGTCCGCGGCACCACTGTTGTCAAAGAGGGTCAGATCACCTGGCCACCGCCGGCGCCAAAAGTGTCTGCAACGCCGCCACCAAAGCCAGCACAACCGGAAGTCGTGCCTGCACCTAAAGAAGACAAGAAACCCAGTATTTTAGGCCCGATACTGACATTCGGCATCGGTGCCCTCGCGCTTTTCGGCCTCGGCATGGTCGCACCGGCATCGTTCATGGCGCACTTCACCGTATTCGTGCTCGCCTGCTTCATCGGTTACATGGTTATCTGGAACGTAACCGCTGCATTGCATACGCCGCTGATGAGCGTCACTAACGCGATCAGCAGCATCATTATTATCGGTGCACTGTTACAAATTAGTTCGGGCGAAACGTGGATTGTGGTGCTTGCAAGCGTCACAACACTAATCGCCAGTATCAATATTTTCGGCGGCTTCGCGGTTACGCGTCGCATGCTCAACATGTTCAGGAAGTAGGGAACTGCCATGCCACAAGGTGTTGTAACCGTCGCTTACATCGGCGCAACCGTTTTATTCATCCTCGCACTCGGGGGCCTCAGTAATCCGGAGACAGCGCGCCGCGGTAACCTGTACGGCATGGCCGGCATGGGCCTGGCGCTAGTGGCTACGATCTTCGGTGTCGTCACGGACAATTACACGATCCTGATCATCGCTCTGCTGGTTGGCGCCACCATCGGTCTGCAACTCGCCAAGCGGGTACAGATGACGCAAATGCCCGAGCTTGTCGCGATTCTGCACAGCCTCGTCGGCATGGCTGCGGTCTTTGTCGGCTATGCAAGCTTTTCAGATCCGGATATGCATTTTGTCGGGGTCGAACAGACGATTCACGATATAGAAATTTATATCGGTATCCTGATCGGTGCAGTGACATTTTCCGGATCGGTCATCGCATTTGGTAAATTGAGCGGCAAGATCAGCGGTAACGCGATGCTGCTGCCCGCCCGTCACTGGCTGAACCTGGGTCTGTTATTAATGACGATCTGGATCGGTGCCACATTCGTCGAACAGTCAGCGGCTGGTGGCGGTACGCTGCCATTG
>Ga0233411_10000342_pt1 | contig 14695 bp, 11 predicted proteins | sample Na_anoxic_2_MG_FD_179799 | JGI IMG/M metagenome (GOLD analysis project Ga0233411, IMG submission 179799) | Seawater microbial communities from Saanich Inlet, British Columbia, Canada - Na_anoxic_2_MG | ecosystem: Environmental > Aquatic > Marine > Inlet | place: Canada: British Columbia...
CCTAAAAACCTTTTACCTTCAGTCTATCCACCTGAGTTACAACCATAATATCTTATAGACTGAAGTCTCCTCCTGAAACGCAGGCCTTTAACAGTCTCTAATCTTCCTCCGTCAATATTCAAGTTAATGCGGAATTTCCGCGTTGCTCCAAAAAAGCCAACCCTCAAACATTACCAATTTGTAATGTTCAGGAAAGGTTGTTGCAAGATTTGCGTGTTATTTTCCCACCATGGCAGCAAAGGCTTAAAGGAGTCATTCTCGAAAAGCTCCCGAATGTTAGAAGGAACGGATCGATCCTGCCCTGTACTGGGCGGGACTTATTAACCTGGCAATTAGATAGTCTAACTCCGTCATGCCGGACTTGATCCGGCATCCAGTACCCACTTGGATTCCGGCTTTCGCCGGAATGACAATATTGAGGTATTTAATTGCGGGAGTAATAATCACGCAATATCTTAACAAAACCTGAAGAAAGGAGAAATGATATGAAACCAAAAGAAATATCCAAGAGATTCTTTACGGGAAAGATCGTTGTGACCCTAACTATTTTGGTGGCCGGATTTTTTGCAATCTCAACCCTTTACTCAATTCCGACCAGTCAGGCAACGTCAAAGGATCTTCGAGGTGCACCGGACAGCTTTACCGAGCTGGCTGAAAGAAACAGCCCTGCCGTGGTTAATATAAGGACGGAAAAGAATGGAAAAGGAGGCCCCAGCGTATACCACCAATTCAAAAAAGGCCCTTTTCAAAAAAATATGCCCCCCCGTGATTTCTTCGAAAAATTTTTTGGTGGACGGCCACAAAAAGAATTCAAACAGAGAAGTCTCGGTTCCGGATTTATTATTGATGAAGACGGTTATATCGTAACTAACAACCATGTTGTGCAAGGCGCGGATAAGATAAAAGTGATCCTGAAGGACGGACGGGAATTTGACGCTGAAATCAAGGGCCGTGATCCTAACACGGACCTTGCGCTCGTGAAGATAGAATCGGATGATGATCTTCCAACGATTGAGTTAGGGGACTCTGATGCACTCAAGGTCGGAGAGTGGATCTTGGCCATCGGTAATCCCTTTGGCCTGGAGCACACCGTCACAGCGGGGATCATCAGCGCCAAGGGGCGCGTCATCGGTTCTGGTCCATACGATGATTTTATTCAGACTGATGCTTCTATCAACCCGGGGAACAGTGGAGGCCCCCTTATCAATATGAAGGGGAGAGTAGTTGGTATTAACACCGCTATCATTGCCGGAGGGCATGGGATTGGATTTGCCATCCCTGTTAATTTGGCCAGGGGAATTATTAAACAGCTAAAGACCAAGGGCAAAGTTACCCGTGGCTGGTTAGGGGTGGGAATCCAGAATCTGACTAAAGAGCTGAAGGAATATTACGGAATAAAGGATGGAGAAGGTGTTTTGGTCACCCAGGTTTTCCCTGATAATCCGGCGGCAAAAGCAGGTATAGAGCCCAAAGATATCATCCTGGAGGTTAATGGCCATAAGGTTAAAACCAGTAGAGAGCTCAGCCGGATGATTGCAGATGCCAGCGTAGGACAAAAGGTGGATATTGTCTTGCTGCGCAAGGGAAACAAAAAGAATTTTAGTATCCAGCTTTCAAAAAGAAAAGACACGGAACATGCCTTTAGAAACGATGAAATCGGCAAGAAAACCGCATTCGGTATTACCCTCTCCAATCTGACACCCGAAATCACCCGGAAATTCAATTTAAAGGATACCGAAGGGGTTGTTGTTATCGATGTTAAAACTGACAGTAAAGGTGAAAAGGCCGGTGTGCTAACTGGTGATATCATCAAAGAGATCAATCACAAAGACGTGGATGATGTGGATGAATACTCAAAGGAAATCGGGAAGGTCAAGTCCGGTGAAATGGTATTTATGTACATCCTCAGAGCTAACAAGGGTTTTATGGTAATAAAACTAATAAAATAATAACCCGGTACAGGACACGGTAGAATAATCTGCGGCAGCAGGCCGGACAGGATAAGAAGATTTTGATCAAAACTAAAGGAGGTTTTTATTAGAAGTTAATCTGCCATTTTAGGCCAAAATAGGTAATAGTGCCTTCAGGGTGGCCGGAATTATTGTCCATAAAATCAATCACACCAAGCTCAGGAACGATGAAAAAGACGGAGCTCTTTGCAATTGTCAATGTTGTATTTACATAATAGGCCTGTGTCTTGTCATCATTGGACCAAAGATCATTTTCATGTTTATTGGTGCCGTAGCCTAACTCAAAAGAAATCATATCACTTAGCTTAAAGCCAAGAACGGCGAGCAGGCCCTGAGAAGAGGTGTCTTCAACTGTCCAGTTTCCAGCTGTGTCCTGCACCAACCCGGTAGCATCATCTCCTGCCTGCCACAATCCATACGCACGAAGGTTTTGCCCGAAATAATAACCGGCATTAATATAGACAGGGCCAAAACTGCTTCTAACACTACCGCCTACTATATAGGAAGAAATACCAACGTTACTGTCAGCGTCAGTAATGAGGTCATATTTATTATATCCACCAATAATGTCAAGAATGACAGGGCCTAAGTTAGCGGTGTATTTGGCCTCAAGTTTGGGAATGGAAGTGTCTGTGCCAGCAAAGGCCGTGTCATTCGGAGCTCTGGGTTCAATCGCTGCAAATTTAAAGCCTTCAATGGAGATCTGTATCATTGGCCGACGGCCGCCATAGATAGCGCCGTATGGACGCAGCATTGCATCCCCACCATAAATCTGGTTGCTGTAAAACAGGTTTACCGGCACATTAGTCCGGCCAACAAGGAGGGTGCCCCTGTCAAAATTCCAGGTACCATACAGCTTTCTCAGGTGTATACCAATACCGTACTCAAACCCACCCCCGATAGCACCTGATTTGGCTGTGGCACCGAATATGCTGTTTTTCTGTAAATCGGGACCTATTAAATTGCTATCATCGAAACCAGTACCTGATGCCTTTTTAGACAAAGTTTGATAAGATGTATATATTCGGGCCTTGCCGTAAAAGCTCCATTCAGCAGCCATGGCAGGCTCTGTACAGATGGTTGCAAATGCAACTGTGGCAAATAAAACAAACAACTTTTTCAACATTTTTCCTTTAGAAAAAGGGCCTTTGGTTATGCGGGTCATCAGGAGTTTGAATAGAACAAATTGGTTTAATTTGGGACTACCTTTTCGAAAAGGTATCCGCAATGACCTCCGCAAAGTTCTACTTCATCTATATCCCGCTGATCTATCGGGAAAGTCTTGCAGGCCTGCGGACGACAGTAGTTATATATGAAGCACTTTTCTTGTTTTGTCAGCATTGGGCAGGTGAAGAGCAGGTTGCAGCAGGTGCCGCATTGATGGCAAGCGCCTCTGCGGGTAAGAAGCCGGCGTTGAACGTACTCATTTCGGAAATGAATTAACCAAAAACGCCTTAACTTATTGGTTGTATGAAGCAGAAAACGCGAATTACCAATCGCCTGTGCGGGAATGAAAATTAAACGATAGAAAAAAGTGGTTAAGACAGATGCCTTGTGAAACCATTTATCCTTGAATAATTGGATATTCATCTGCATATTTACTCCTGCCGAAAATTCTTGTTAACACCAGTCGAAGATCCTGTTTCAACGGGGAGATGTGGTATCTCCGGCCTTCCCATCGGTTATTCAAGAATTGACTCATGAATGTTCAAGGCCATCAAAATTGATAAGGGATTCCAGTTCGCTCCAGTTGCTGACCTCCAGAAATGGATGGCTTTCCCTGTTCCACGGCTGTTTGAAAACAACCGGAGTAATACCGGCTTTTTTAAGGGAAAAACATGTCTCAAGCCTGTCTTCCACAAAACAGGAAATATTATTACTTAAAAGGACTTCCGTCTTACCTTCAAAGGAACCTGTTGAAACAACTTCTATTGAGGAGTGTTGAAGGGTCAGAATATTTTGAAGCCAGTCATAAATAGGACCAAAATATGGCCTTGCAGTTACAAAAAGAATGGGGCTGTGTACTTTTTCTAACCTTGTTAAAACCTTGGTCGCTCCGTCAATTGGTTTTAATGGAACTGTATAGGTTCCATCCAGCAAACATTCTATTATTTCCTGTACAATACCGGTATCGATATCCATACATTCCTCAAGGGTATAACAGGTAATATCTTCATACTTGATTCCGCCAATACCGTATTTGTCACGTGCTATATCAAGGAACAATGTCATGGTGTCCGCGCAGACACCATCAATATCAAATGCCAAAGACGCCGGGTTTATCATGCAAATACCAATTCTTGAAAAATGTTTTTTGTATTAGGACCATTTTTGTCATTCGACCGCTCAGCAACTATGAAAACTTATGTTGCCCTTCGGGTTCTTATTAACCTGGCAATTAGATAGTCTAACTCCGTCATGCCGGACTTGATCCGGCATCCAGTACCCTCCTGGATTCCGGCTTTCGCCGGAATGACAATATTGAGGTATTTAATTGCCGGAGTAATATTCAACCGGGTAATATAGAGACTGTAAGTCGGTATTGATAGCTGATAAGAGCCCTCTTTTTGGGGGGAGTTTACGAAAATTTCTCTTTGGTTGTCAAATCAAAATTCACATAATTAAGACTTCCATTGGTTTATCCCGTGAGACCGTATAATCATTTTCAACATTCATGATTTTGCGGATTTTATCAAAACCAGCCTTTTTGAATTGCTTTTTATTGCTTCTGCCGATATTATTGTGTCTATTAAAGAGATCCCCTGCCGATGCCTTAGTGCGTTGTCATCTAATCACTGATAGTTTTTCAAAGAGCTAAAGTATTACACAAATTAAATAAGGCTGTTTTGCAAATTTAATTTTTTATTTGGAGAAGAGAAGATGAGTAAATTATTTGAAACCAGTTCAATAAACGGTATGGAGCTGTCAAATCGTTTTGTTCGATCGGCAACCTGGGAAGGGATGGCAACCGATGGAGGAAGTGTCACTCCGAGGCTGATTAAAACAATGATTGCTCTGGCTGAAGGCGGCGTCGGCTTGATTATCTCCGGTCATACATATGTTCAGAGCGTTGGCCAGGCAGGCCCCTGGCAGCTTGGAATCTATAAGGATGACTTCATAGACGGTCTTAAGGAAATGACTGAAGCGGTTCATAGTGCAGGCGGCAAGATAATTATGCAGCTTGCCCATGCAGGGAACTTTGCTGCTGAACAGTTGACCGGGCAGCTGCCCTTCGTTGTTTCGGATTATGAGGGGCTGGCCAAATCAGCTCGAAAGGAAATTACAGTACAGGATATCCAGGACCTTATAGCTGCATTTGCCGATGCAGCGCAAAGAGCAAAATCCGCAGGTTTTGACGGGGTTCAGATACACTCTGCCCATGGATACCTTCTCAGTCAATTTCTGTCCCCGGTATTTAACCGGCGTACGGATGAATATGGCGGAAGTATCGTCAATCGGGCCCGTATTCATCTTGAGATATGCAATGCCATCAGGAAAGTCGTGGGAGATGATTACCCGATGTTGATTAAAATTAACTGCCGGGATTTTGTTGAAAACGGGTTGAGTCTGGAAGATTCTCTCAAGGCTGGAGCCATACTTGCAAAAGCGGGCCTTGATGCGATTGAACTGAGCGGAGGTCTGCTTTCAGGCGGCAGGCTGTCACCCAGCCGGATGGGTATTAATTCTACGGACAAAGAAGCCTATTTTCAGGAAGATGCCCGGGCCTATAAAGAGGAAATTGATATTCCGTTGATCCTAATAGGCGGCATTCGATCGTTTGAAGTAGCAGAACGGCTTGTGGAGGAAGGCGGGGTAGATTATATCTCAATGTGCCGGCCGTTAATCAGGGAGCCGGGTTTGATCAAACGCTGGAAAACCGGAGACCGCACTAAAGCAAAATGCAAATCAGACAACCAGTGTTTTAAACCGGCTATGGAAGGAAAAGGGATATATTGTGTAACCGAAAAGCGTGAATTATTAAAATAATTCTAATAATTACATCATTTCCGGACTTTAGTTTTCACCCGAATGATGATTTATGAAATCATAATTAGATTATGTACAAAAAGTTTTTGTCCCGCTTTTTGACATCTAAAACAAACCTGTTTATACTTCCTTTTCATGTCTGATTGCAGCCACAAAACATTGATTCTCCTGAAAGAGAGTGGTGAGAAGCTTCGTTGTACGAAATGCCACCTCGTGCTTTCTGCCGATGAACTGCATGGAGGCTGCTGTCCTGAGTGCTATGAAGTAAACGGGGTGAGATGTACGGATTTTGAACCTGTAGTCTCAGAAGACGATGCTGTCACCCGATACCGTTGCGAGGGTTGTGGAATCGTTATCGAGTGGAAGGGGTAACGGGGCATCCGGTGGAAGGGAAACATGAAATCTTATTTGCTGGATGATATTCCGACCATAGAAATTGATACTAAATAAAACAACCCTGCAAGGATATTGCAGGGTTGTTTAGAAGCGTGATTGTTTATTGCAGGAAAATCTATAAAGCCTTATCTACCTGGACTTTGATATATTTGAATAAGGGATTACCTGCGTTAGGGTCCGGTGTATTCGGCTTTGCTATACCTGGTGTGTTAGTACCACCAAGCTGTGGATACTTTGGATCGGCTTCAAGGCCACGAACATGCCCATAACCGCCTGCCGAACCAACTATACCTTTCATAATATCCTCTGTAGGATTTGCAACAAGGGTCTTATGGCCCCATGGGGATCTCACTGTGATTTTGTCTCCCATTTTTATGTCCCTTTCTTTTGCATCCTCCACGTTAATCCATAAGGGGTTTGAGGGTTTCATTTTCATCAGGCTATAGTTATTGAACGTAGAGCTGTGCTCGTGTTCAAGTATCCTGAAATTACCGAATATCAAGGGATAATCGGCATCCGGTTTAAACTCCGGATCAGGGTCTATATAATCAGGTAGAGTCTCTGCACCTTTCTCTTCTGCTACAGGATTTTTGAAGTTGTATTTGCCTGTCTTTGTTTTGCCTGAAGAGCCATAGCCTTCCGGCACGTTCAGAGATCCCCATTTCTTGTATTTGTAATATTCGGCATCATCCGTAATAATAAAGCCTTTTTCCTTTAGTTCATCAAACGACCATGGGGTTCCTTTAAGCATATTTTCATTGGCCTCGCTAATATCATCCCAGGGGAAGTGTTCACCAAGTCCCAGGCGATTGGCTATCTCCTTACACATCCACCACCATGGTTTGACATTATACAGGGGTTTTATCAACTGGGCATAATAGGCAATAAATGCCTGATAAAGCCAGTCTGATTTTACCTGGGTATCTTCAACAGCTACGACATCCGGCAATACAAAGTCGCTTAGAGGGCCAACATTGGGCATCCATGCATCAATGGTGACCAGGAACTCAAGATCCTCACATGCCTTGGCAGTAGCCTGCTGATTTCCCCATGAAAGGACAGGATCTCCAAACCAATTTATCATTCCCTTGATTTTGCCCTCGGCAACGTTTCTTGGAAAGCATGAAGGGATTGCGCCTGCCCACATATTTACCTTATCGAGTTTTGCGGGGCTATTTGCCCCTGGCTTGGTCTGGCCTTCTCCCCAGGCGGGTTTCAGTTTGCGTTTGAAAGGAAGGCTTGGTCCACCGGGCGCATCAAATGTGCCCATAAGACCATTCAGGGCCTGGACTGACATGGTGCCTTCATATCCATTGGGGTTTTGGGATACCCCTGCCCAGCTTCCGACCCCCTTTGCTTTTGCTGCTGCAAATTCTTTGGCAATCTTTTCAATAGTAGCTGCCGGAACCCCGCTGATCTTTTCAGCCCATTCCGGGGTTCGTTCTGTGCCGTCTTCTTCGCCCATGAGACGTTTTTTTAGGTCTTCAAAACCGTAAGTCCAGTTCTCAACAAAGTCTTTGTCGTACAGGTCATTTTTGACAATTACGTAGCACATGGCCACTGCTACAGCGCCATCAGTTCCGGGCTTTAGCTGAACCCATTCAGTGGCAGCAGCAGCAGTTTCTGATTTTCTCGGATCAAAGACCACCATCTTTGCACCTCTTTTTAAGGCAGCCCTTATCATTGTAACCTGCTTTCTCCCGTAAGAGGTTGAAAGTGGGTTTTGACCAAAAAAGACCATATAATCGGATTCTTCTGTATTAAGCCACGGGCGCTTATCATTTAGATTGTGTTCGTTTGCCATACGGTTTGCATTATCACACATAGGTCTGTGTGTAATCTTATGGGCGCCGTAATGGTCAAACAGGGCCTCATGGTAAAAATTGTTCCAGTCATTACCCCTGAAGTAGGCGACTGTGCCGGGGTCATAGGCCTTCAGTTTTTCGGCCATAAAGTCGAGGGCCTCATCCCAGGATGCCTTTCTAAATCTGCCGTTTTCCTTTTTCAGAGGCTCTTTTAGCCTGTGAGCGCTGTAAACATAGCCCCTCAATGCTGCACCCTTAGGGCATGTTGCTCCGCCGCCTTTTGGATCACCTTTGAGGCCGGCTGTTTTCATCAGTATTCCATCCTTGACAGTAGCAGCCTGACCACACAGGGCACCACATATGTAACAGTGAGTGGGTATGGTTTCTTCCGGTCCCTCCTCTTTTGCGCCTTCTTTTATAGTGACATGGCCATTCCCTAAATTGAGTTGATCGATGGCTTCACTAAGACTTGCTATTGCACTCTGGTAGTCCGGATTGTCAGGATAAAGGTCATGGAATAAAAAGCTCAGTGTAAATGCCGAAAGACCCTTATAAAAGTCAAGGGCTGCTGCGCTGTAAAGGGCTGCATGAAATTGTGGAATCCAGTTCATAAGATGATTATTTAAAAAATCAGCCGCGGCACCTGTATCTCCCTTTTCAAGGAGGTATTGGACAAATTCCAGTTCTACGGCGATATAATCGTCTAAATCCTTATAGTCCGCGGATTTATGAACTCCAGCCTTACGAAAGTCTGCCCGCACGTCAAACACCGACTTCTGCATCACAATCGGCTCGCCTGTAGCATGGACCGATTCGTAAGGTAATGCCGGATTTACACCCGCATTGAGAAATATATCAGCATATTCATAGCTTAAATCCCTGTAGTGTTCCCGTTTGGTCTTGCCGAGGTATTTTGCCATAGAGCCTATGCCTTTGCCTAAATCAATGAATTTACATTCTTTTGCAAAATCGTTCAGCTTCTTAACAAATTGCTTATCAGTAAGCCTTGTGACAAGATCATGTGAGATTTCATCACGATAAAGGTTGGAAAGAAATTTGTAAATATTTGCTCTTTTTTTTAAAAAATCGTTATTTCCCATGTAAAAAACCTCCTTTTATGTTATTAATATAATGCTTGTTTTCTATAAGTTGAATAAATTGTTTAGACATTATGATAATTATATATACAAAAAAGATTACTATTTAGGGTAGACGGAATACCATAAAAAACTTTTTTTATTTTCTTCTTTTTAAGTCACTTTATTTATAGTATTAATTATTCAAATTAAACACAAGCTTATAGTAAAATAAAGCAGCCTTTGTCAATATTAAAATAAGGGTTTTTTATCTTGCTTTTCCGAGACACCCCTATTATAAATCAATTATAAAGTTTTTGTTGTCTAAAGCAAATTAAGGTATTGTATAAAAGTATCACAAAACAATACATTAATCAAAATTAGCAAGCACTTAAGGGCTTACATGTTAAATGCAGCAAGTTTTCTCAAAAACAAGATTAATTTTTTTCTATTAGGAAAGATTGCCAGTTCGATCCTCGTGGGCATACTTGGAACAATTATCCTTGTCCTGTTTTTAGCTACCTTCCTGCGTGTATTTGAGGTCATAAAATTTATTCCGTGGATAATAGCCTTTAATACACTAATAACAGGATATTCTCTGTTGGATAAAACCAGATCTCAATTAAAATACAAACAGCTGTCTTCTATTGGTGCAGGTATACTAAACGTTGTATTCACATACGTGATTTTAAGTATAATGTCTGTCCATTTACTTGGCGAATATTTATTAAGTACGTGGGATTTTATAGGGTTTTTGATAATTGGTGTTGTTTGTAGTGAATTAGGTGCATTATTGGCAGTTAAGTATTTTAATCTAAAAAATTGATGTTTAAAGATTCTTAGGATGCGGGGAGTTTTAGTTGGTGTCCATCCGTAAATGACGATTTTTGTTCAAGATCAAGTCGAAGATCCCGTGCTTGTCGCGGGGGCCTGCGAAATAAATAACCGGAGGCATATATTGAATATTCCGACGATTATTTTTTGAGTGTAACGCAGATATTGGACAAAAAGACCATCTATGGACGGGTACTGTAAATAATAATTCTAACTAAGGAGGGAAAGATGAAAAAATTATTACCTTTATTTACTGTGCTGATTTTCGCGTTTGCTATTTTCTTGGCAGTGCCGAACAGCACTTATGCAGAGGCAAAAATATCTGCAGCTGACTATAAGGCTGGAGATGTAGTAACAATAGAGGGGGCCATTGAGCCAGGGCAAGACCTCTACATTGCTATTGCCGCTCAAAAAATGTTTGCCCCAAAGGACACAACAGGTCCTCATGAGGTGAAAAGGTTTAAGAAAGACGGCAAAAAATTCGGTTTTACCAAGGATACCGAGATACCGCCTCTCATCTACATGTTGACTACTGATGCGGGTAAATTTGGTAAAAAAGTCCCCAAGAAATTTGGTGGCCCGTCCTTTATGCCGGGGATCTATTCAACCACCATGTTCAAGCTGAAAAATTCGGCAAAGATTGATGATGAAACAATAAAATTGCTTGAGCCCCTAAAGACAAAAGAACAGTGGGATTTCTTCAAGTATGTACACGAAAAGTCATTTGGGATCAATACAGTTACCAAAGAAGGATCAAAAAGAGGCAAAATCGTGATCTTTTCACGTAGTGTTCTTCAGGATTACAGCAAGACCAAAAACTATTGGGATAAGGGTACGTCAATCCAGTTAGACAAGGCAACAGGTAAATTCAAGGCATCTTTTAAGTCCTATCGTGACACTCCACCAGATACAAAGTTTAATGTCTCAGTAAACGGAGCTAAGATTGGGACTTATAATGTAAAAGCGAATGGATTCTGGCTGACCAGGGGCTATCGGTATATGAACCCACTCTGGATCACAATCGGCGCTATTCTTGTCGGCGCTTTTTTCTCTATGATCGGCGCAGCAGGCGGGATGCTCATGGCAGCCTTCCAGGTAATGGTCGTACAGACTGCAGGGCCGGTCGGTATCAATGCCGCCAATGTACTTCGTTCATCCAATATGCCATTGACACTGTTTTCTCCTCTCGGTTCATTTTACCGCTATGCGGTTGTTGAAAGGCGTGTTGCCTGGCCGGTCGGTATTTCCTTTGGGGTCGGGATTTTCATTGGTTCCATTTGGCTTGGCAAATATGCAACCCAGTATCTGCCCATGAAATCCTATAAAGAATGGCTGGCTGTTCTTGTCGTGATTATGGGCATCAGGACCCTGTTTGAGCTTTCTCCAAAGGTCATGGAAAAGAGAAAGAACATCAAGGCAATGGTGAAAAAGTTTAATGATGAGATCGCCAAGGCCAAGGCAGAAGGCCGTTCAGCAGAAATGGGTAAGATCGAACCCGTCAAGGGCGGCCTGACCGATTACAGGTTTAAATTCTGGGGTGAGGAATTCTCCATTAACCCATTGCTTTTTGGTATTCTGGGTCTTTTGATCGGTATAGTCTCCAGGTCATTCGGTATTGGTGGCGGCTTTTTGCTGGTTCCTGCCATGACCACTCTCGGGGCTCTCCCCATGTATGTGGCCGTGCCGGTTTCCCTTATTGGAACCTGCTTCAGCAGTATCGGTGCCTTTATCGGTTATATGATGAATAGTTACTGGCCGGATTTATGGATAGGCATTTCCATCATCATAGGTGGTTTTTTAGGAGGAATGTTAGGCAGCCGCTTACAAAAACTTTTCAGCGAGTTGACACTGAAATGGACACTGGCAATTGTCATGTTCTTCCTGTTCTTCCGGTTCTTCAAGATCGAGATCTGGATATAAAACATAAATATTAACTTAATATCTGGGGAAGGAAATGATCATTTTCCTTCCCCTTTCAAATATTAGACAGGATTTACTGAACATGGAAGCCTTGTTAGATGCCCTGTGGTTTAAGATAATAGATATAGTTCAGTATATTAAACAATTTCTTGATATTATATTCGCCCCCCTCAACTTTTTTGGCCCGGTAATCGTCATATCAACAATTGCCTTTATCACGGTAATATTAACAAAAATATTAACGAAGACATTCAAGACAAAACGATACCGGAAGCTTCAAAAGGAGTTTTCTCACTGGTACAATATACGTCAGGAGGCCTTGAAATGTGAAGACCATGATAAAGGTAAAGTGCTTGCGAGAAATATAGACCAGGGCAAACTCAATCAGGTTTACTATAACTACTTTTTTGAAGGATTTATGCTTGGAATTGCAACCAAGTACCTCCCTATTTTAATTGTTTTGGCTTATGTCAATGAGTCCTACAAGTCGAGCAACTTGCAGATGTTTTTTGGACGGGAATATATATTTAAATTTGGAAGTTCTAATGGGGAGATGGTCGTTATCGGAGCGGTTTTCTGGTTTATAATATCGATTGTGATGATCTACCTCGGCTGGTTTATTATTGGAAGGATTTACAGGAAATACGTTAAGGGAATCCATGGAGACACAAAAGACCATACTTATGTTAATGAAACAAAATAGATGAGTAATCCGGGTTCAAAAAAGTTGCCATCCTGTGGTACGAGTGTGAATTTAAGTGTCTTTTTATTCATGATGAGATATACTGTCTGAATATTAACCTGGCAACTAAATAGTCTAACTCCGTCATGCCGGACTTGATCCGGCATCCAGTACCCACCTGGATTCCGGCTTTCGCCGGAATGACAATATTGAGGTATTTAATTGCCGGAGTAATAATGAAAGTTTTATTTTTTCATATATTAGCATTTTCAGCAGCCCTATTTAACGGGAAATTAGTTGCCGGGGCTATTAGCGGAATGATCCTTACACCTATTGCAATACCCTTTGAGCGCTTTGCCTTTGTGTCAAGATATCTGATTCCTTTTCTGCAGGGTATTGCTATGGGTCTTGTTGGTATCTGTACTGTTAGATGGGTACTATTATGGCTCAGTATAAAAATGGGTTGGGCTGTGGTCGCAATTTTAACTCTTGCCAATGTCCTGATTTCTTTCCATCTCATGAAACGTACCGAGGAAAGGCACTTTCATCTGTCAGCAGGTCTTGGTGAGCTATTAGGGCTTTTTCTTGGTGCCTACTATTTTCTGCAAATGGCTGCCCAAACCTGATGCGACTGACATTGACTGGTTCGTAAAAGCCTTATTTTCCAAAAGATTCTATAGAAAAGACCGTTGTACAAGTTTAAAGACAAATAGCAGCAATACCACTCCAAAGATCCGGCGCACAGTTCGCCCTTTTAATTTCTCTGCCATGATGCATGATCCCAACTGCCCACCGGCAAAAGAAAATACCGCTGCTGTCAGAATAAATTTCCAGTCTGTGTCAGCCAGGGAGATGTGGGCGATAAAACCGCTGAACGATGAAAAAACAACTATGAAGATGGTAGTGGCAGCGGCTATCTTGGTGGGTACTTTCAAGACATAGATCAAAAGAGGAACAATAAAAACCCCTCCTCCAATACCGAGAAGTCCTGCCATAAATCCTATTAATAAACCGATGCTTCCCCCGCCAATGATCCTGCGAGCAGGGGTTATATCGATTTCTTCCGATTCAGGTTTCTTAGAAAAAAGCATGCGTAATGAAGCAAAAAAGATGACCACAGCAAGAATGGAAGTAAAAACACGAATGTTAATCCGGGAAGTAACCATGGCTCCAAAAGGAGCCATGAGTGTTGATGTGATAAGCAATGGTAAACCGATTTTCACGTCTATCATCTTTTTGCGAAAATAGGTAATGGCCGCAGAAATGGCGGCAATACCGTTTAAGAAAAGAGATGCTGATACTGCTGTGGATAAAGGGAATTTTAAAAGGACAAAAAGAGGTGAAAAAATTAAGCCGCCTCCAAGACCAACCATGGTCAAGATGAAGGAGGAGAAGAAAATAATTATTACTAATAAAAGCAATGGCATATGAAATAACTTTGGGCACCTGTAATACAATCAATATTCGGGTATAACCAGCCATCAGATCATGTCGGCTTAAAGCAGGTATGTCAAGGATGTTTCACTATAGTCCATATATGCAGGACAATGTCATTAAAATTATGCTGCAGTGCCCAATTAATCTGAGAAAATATGGCTATACATGTTATAACCCTAAAAACAACTCAACAATATAGACAATCCTGTAAAAAGTCGTCACCCCGGCAGATCCCGGATCGAGTCCGGGAGGGATTCAGGTCAATCATAAATTCCTTAAAATACTGGATTCCGGCTTGGCCGTCATCCCGGACCACGATCCGGGACGGAATGACGGAAAATGGCATTTTTCGACTTTTTACGAGTTTATCAATATAATTAGTGGATGAAAAAGATTGTCTGATATCATTTCTACAGCACGGTAAATATTCCACAAGTTTTTATTATCAGCACAACTTGATTTGTATTGAACATACATCACAAACACAATTAATTCAACAAATCCTCTCTGAAGTATTTTTCATTGACCTGTAACCTGAGTTACTCTATGGTCTTTTACCAAGAAAGCAAGGTCTCACCTCACCTGATC
>Ga0233411_10000343_pt1 | contig 14682 bp, 18 predicted proteins | sample Na_anoxic_2_MG_FD_179799 | JGI IMG/M metagenome (GOLD analysis project Ga0233411, IMG submission 179799) | Seawater microbial communities from Saanich Inlet, British Columbia, Canada - Na_anoxic_2_MG | ecosystem: Environmental > Aquatic > Marine > Inlet | place: Canada: British Columbia...
ACACAACACCGTGTACCAAGTGAACAGTATCATCTCCATGAAGATTTTGGGTGTTTGCTTCGAGCATATACTTACCTGCTGCTGCGTAACAATCACCGCCGCCATTGCGTTCCATAGTTAAATATCCGAGTAATCTTTACTGATGCCGCGACTGCCGCGTCCACCTTTTCGCCTAACCTTTTCCAAATCATCAAATGCTTCGATCAATGAATCCATCATCAATTGAAGTGTTCCTTTGTCCATGAACCCTTTAGCACGACGCCAACTGTATGGGTGAACGCCAGTGGTTACTTTGACCAATTCCTTGAGCTTACCGCGAACGCTTGCCATAAGTGACTCGATGCTATAAATGCCCATACCTGCAACATACACGTGGGATTTACCAACGTTTTCGTTGTCTAGTTTGTATAGGTTCTCATGAAGTTGATTGTATTGTTTGAAACATTCGGTAACTTCCAAGTGACGTAGCTGAGATGCAATCTTGATGATTTGATCTCCAACACGCTTGCGCATTTCTTTTTCTACCGGTTCTTTATCATTCAGCTTATCAAATGCTTGAACAACCTTGGACAGTCGTTTGTATTGTGCCACAAGAAGACCCTTGTTACCACCGAACATCTGTCTGCCATAAAAAGGATCAGATGGTGAAATCATATCACTTCTGCCACGCTTGCCGCTTGGCTTATGGTGTGGGTAATCAGTTTTGCGTTGAAGTGATGGCTCGACCTCGGACATAAAATCTTCATCGACGCCGACAATACTCGCGAACTTCTCTTTGGTGAAACCTCGTTCCATATCCCTTTCGAGGTTGCTTTTGCCTTCTCCGTCATGATCTTCTTGGAAGTTAATACCGCTCACGTCAAGTTCTGTGTCTGCTGTCGCATCAGGTTTTGCATGTGGGTCTGGTCCTTTGACGAAGGCTCGCATTTTGGCTTTATCATCAGGCATAAAGAAATCCTTATGTGCTTTATTATAACGGTCATTTGTCACGCTATCGACAGTGTTGATGGTGACTACTCGTGTATCCAACGACGCCGCCGTTCCCCACCAAATTGGTGTCAATGCAGCTATTGCATCAAAGTGCCCCTCAAGAATTAGATGGGTATCATCGTCCGATTCAAAACGTATCAATTTATTTGCGAAAGCACCTTCATAACTTTGATAATCGGCGAAGATGGCATCGTGATGACCAAATTTTGCAACATGTCTAACCGTTTTATCTGGATAAATCCAGCCGCCATATTCTTCTCTATGAATAAGTTCACGAAGTTCATTAAGTTGCTGTTCTTGTACTGGGGTGTCCTTGCCAATACTAGATATCCATGCAATCATTTCTTTATTTTCTTCTGGCAAACGATAACTGAAGCTATTTCCGGCATATGGGTCGCCCCGTTCTTTTACTGAAATTCTCAAATGATCTGACTGTTTTGCAGTTGGCATCCATACACCACGCAATGCTTTGATATCTTCTTCGTATCCTTCCACACCAATCGAATTCTCGTTTTCTGTAATGAAGCGGATATACCCGTTATCGAACATGTAATGATACGCTCTTGGATATCCTAAGTTATCAGACATCGCGTTGGCGAGCGTTATATGTTGTTGATACGGAACATAGGTAATTTCTTTATCAGCCGCTATCCATCCACCATAATTACTAACATCAATAAGTTCACGAAGTTCATTAAGTTGCTGTTCTTGAACATTCTCGGCGTCAGGTGTTCTAATAAATTCTCTGAGTTTTCTTTTGGCTTCCGGATCGTCTTGCATCTGGAATATAACATTTACTGATGCGTGTCGCTCTCCGCTATCTGGAACAACACTAATTCGCACCATATCAGTACGTTCGTGTGATGCCGTTGGCCACCATCTACCAAAAGTATTAACTAGTGCCGCCTTTGTGCCTTCTAAATTCAATTGAGGATTATAATCAGTTTCCACTCGAACATATCCCTCTTTAAACGCTTCTCCATAACTGGATATACCAAATGTTCTCATCATATGGCCCATATGACCATACTCTCCTACCTGCTCAATGGTTTTATCTGGGTAAATCCATGCACCGTATTCTTGTACATCAAGAGGTTCACGAAGTTCAGTGAGTTCTTCTTCACGAACATTTTCTTTATTCAATACAAATGCTCTCAGACGACCTTTGTCCTGTGGCATCTGGAAACGATGGTTACCGTTATCGTCAAATGGTCCACTCCGTATGCCCCAGCGTGTCCCATCATCGGCTGCTAATTCAATGAAGACATCCTTTGATGTACCAGCAGTTCTCCACCAAACAGGAAGAGAGTTCTCGATAGCCTTTCTGGTGCCTTCTAGTGTAATATCGCCAAAGTTTGTGGTGAATCGAACGTGCCCATCGCCGAATGCTTCGGAAAAGGACATGTATCCTAGATTCTTCACATGCTCTACGTGCTGGTGTGGCCCAACAGTCGTCACTCGTTTACTAGGGCTGATCCAACCACCGTATTTGGTAGTGTCCAACTCTTTGTATTCGTTAATATTCTTGTATAGTTCGCTTAGAAACATCGTTGACCCTTAAATACCTATGCAGTATTTAGGCAGGATCACTCGTCTTCGCTCATACTTTCGATGTCTTTATCCCACGTTCCGATGTTGAAAATAGACTTCACTTGGTGTCTATGGAAAGGACGATACGTGGTGTGGGTTAAATCCTCGGATAACCCAAATATCTCAGATGGTTCTTTGCCCAAAAGGTCTTTGGCCGCTGTGGCACCACCTTCGAACACGTCCTCGTGGATAACACCGTCGTATCCCTTGAAGGTAGCCCATTTAACAAACGCAGGAGTATCTACCACTGCATACACATCAATTTCGGTACCCATTAATATTTCACCAAGTTTTGAATCATCTTCGCTGTCGTTGATCTCCTGAAATGCACTCAGCGCGGCCTCATACAATTCGCCCCAATCCATCTCTCCTATCCATTCACTAGGTAAACTGTGTTTGAATTCGATGCCCTTGTCGAACATCTCTTCCAGTTCCTCAATCATATTCAAAAAGAACATCTGTTCTTCTTCTACCATGAGATTGAAGTTGAATTCTCCTAGGATATCGTCTAGGTACCCGTTTTCGTAACCGAATACAACAGGTTTCTGGATGGATAGAAACACTGGAGTTACACTTGCGGCTCGTTTGAATTCATTTCCACCAAACATGCTACTAGATGCTGCATACACTGATGCGATATCTGCACTGGCTACAAATGAAACTGATGATAATCTGGTATTGAAACCGGCTGCTTTAGCGTTCTTTTTGGTACCTCTGAACAAGATCAAAGGGCTTCCGTTTCGTGGGTTCACTGCTTTGGACTTCCCGAACCAATTCTTGAACGCCTTGACATTGGTCAAAGGCTTCAGGCGGTGATGTTTTGCATCTTTTGCATCATGGTGCGTATTATACTGGTTCATTATCATCAACAAGTCATCGACTGTGTATTGAACCACCGTTTTGGGTTCCAGATGTGATAGCTTTTCTGATTTCTCGACAACATTATATATTTTGCTAGCATAGGGTAGTCTGCCGAGAAAAGCAACTACAGTGAGTAAATCTTTCTTTCTGTTAGGATAGTTCTGAATGAACTCGGTGCCGTTCTTGTGCAACCACTCAATTGCGTTAATGGACGCTTTGTCCATGAGCTTTTCGATGTATGGGTCTGTTTTGTGTATGAGTTCAAAAAGTTGCACCGTACTTCCTAAAAGTTGTATAAAATTTTAGTTATAGTACCTGCGGAAAACTGAGTTACATTGATGCGGACCCACACGAAGTTTCCTGTGAAGTTCACGAAGCCGGGGGTTGACATAGCCGTAGAGCCATCGCCAATCACACCATTGGTGACTGTGAACCAGTCTGCATCTGTTGTGGGTGTGGTAACTAGGGATGCTTGAATGGTGATAACACCAACGAAGCCATTCAAATAATATGCGACGGTGTGAAGACCATCGGTGTATCCGAGATAGCCATCGCCTTTACTGTTATCTGAGTTGAATGTGATCGTACTGCCATCATAGTTGCCTGATGGTGTTCCGAATGTTGTTGATGGGACAATTGTGGTTGATAATGCTGCCACTATTATTCCTTTACATTCTTGATGAATGAAATAGCGTTCATAACACCACTAATAGAATCACGAATTGTTGCTGTGCTTTCGAATTTTGGAGCCTGACTAAAACCGGTACGTTGTTGTCGCTGCAATACATTAATTACGTTATTCAACTCTCTAATTAGTTTCTCTATCTGCACATTCGGATTTTGAGATGATATGCGCTGCATATGAGTGCTTGCAAGGGCATCATCTTCTTCGATAGCATCAAGTGATTCCATTAGTTGTTTCATTTCCGACATCGTTATTCCTTAATAATCTCTACGAGTTTTCCAGCGCCAACGAGTTCCTGAACCACTTCTTCTAAAGCTGCCAAGGTGTCGGCACTGAATGCTTCTGTGGACAATTCATCATCATCTTTGACCAGTTCACTAACCTTGATCACTATCATTGATTCTATCATTTTCGCCATTGTGTTCTCCTTCTGTATTTAGCTTCATGTTGTAATATTTCGTGGAGCAATCGGCCCCACAGAAGTCAATATCGTCCTCTGCGTCGAAATATAACGCCCGTAAATATGAATAATTGGGAGACAGACTATCATCCATCCCCCAATTGTTATCACATTCCGACCAACCGCACTTAGTAAACTGCGGAGATTTTATCGGCAATTCCATATTTCTTTGCTTCTCTTGCTGAAAGCCACACATCGGACTCAGGTAGCAGGTGTTGGCGAATTTTAGCTTCTGTCAGACCGGTACATTTCTTGTAATGGTCGATCATACGCTCGGTGGTAAGATCGAATTCAGTTACGGTGCTCATAAGTTCATGTTCTTTACCGTGTGATCCCCAACTGTATTGGTGTGAAAGGATCGAGGTATTTGGCGTCAGTACTCGGTGACCTTTCTCGCCGCTCATAAACATCAACAGGCCACAGCTTGCAATCATGCCAATACCCAATGTGTGGACAGGAATCTTTGAACCCTTCATCACATCAATCAGTGCAAAACATGCATTCAAGTCGCCACCGGGGGAGTTGATAATAAGTTGTAGGTGTTGTTTTTTCTTCTTAGCTAGGTTTTCTTCGAGAATCCATGTAACAACTGGCTTCAATGATGCCGATGTAACTTGTTCCATAAACAGGTATTTGCCGTTTGCTTCTAATCCGGACTGTGGTGCTTGGGGTTTTTCACTCATGTTTGTTTCCTTTTTTGGGTGCTTTTTCCGTTTGTATCAAGTCTGTATGCTTTTAGTAGTCGAGGGATAGTTGTCCCATCTATAGTGTCGATTTGTGCTGGCGATATCACGAATGATTTGTTCATGTCATCGACGCACAGAAACGTGTTATCAACGATTTGTTGTACCAGAAGTTCCTTATGTATATTTACCACTTCTGGTCCGACCGCTGTTGTTTTTACGCTGGCTTGTATTGAGGTGTGTTCTGCAATGATCTTTCGTTCGATTAAGCTGGTTACTAATTCGTGGTTCATAGGTCACCTTTGTAAACTCGTTCATGGGTTTTTATTCTTACTTTAGATAACATCAGGAACAAGAAACTGAGATCATCCATTTCTTTCACATCCATGGAGAGCGTTGCGTGTCCATAGTTCAACCCCCACCGTTGAAATGTTGGCTTTTCTTTGATGTTATAGATATCATTATGAATGTTGTGGAGGGTGGCATTCGTAATTTTGACCACTCCCGTGTCTTCCATCAGGAGTATGTATTCAAGAGCTTTTTGTATGTTTGTATTGGTCATGTTATTCATGCCAGATATTGATACTCTTGTGGTATGCTCCGGATTCACTAGTGGTCGTTTGAACACGAGGGTTTTCTTACTGTCTTCAAAATATGCTGTTATGTCTACTCCATCTATTACTGGTTTCGTTGTACTACAAGGTAGGTCCGCGACCGTCTTGTGATTCGCTATCTCGGCCAATTTATCCATGTCGGTACTGTACAGATGAATGGCGTTAAGTTCCCATATACTGACAGACAGTTTTTCTGGCGGTGTTTCGTAAGCTGCCACGATCCGATCCCACCTCGGCTTCTGGTTTTCCCTACCGATGATCAATCCATACATGTCTTCTATGCTGATTTTAGTATCACCATCATCTTTGAATTGATTGACAAACAACAGTGGATCATCGGCAATCGTATCAATCAAATGATGAAACGCTTCGAAGGAGGTATTCATCAATTTGAATGGAGTTCTCCCGTAAAATTTATCAAGGCATTTGTCCCGTATCCGTGATTTCTTGAGCGTATACTTTTCTTTAATCTTGGCTTTCATTTCAGCAATACACTCTTGGATAGGGGTTTCTACCCCAAAATTCATCAAGGGTTCTCTAGGACCGCCTAGACCAAACTTCATCCATAAATATTTGCTCTTGGTTTTATCAGTTCCTCCGCGATACGAAACCGATGCATCCCGCCATGATGCTTCATTGTACAGGCGACGATAAAATGATGTTTTGAAATCATATTTGATATCGTGCATCAATTTGAAACGGGCATCTTTGGTAGAAGTATCGTTCAGCTTCACCAAGTCTCGGAAAAGCCGATTCAACGTCACCATAGTGTTAGTGAATGCCATCGTGTGGATGTGTTCCATGGCCCCGCGAATCACCAAACGATACGGGTATCGTCTGTAGTATAATTTGGTGGTCGCGTCTTGGGTCACATGTTTTGGGAGTTCAACGTTTGTATCATTCCACGTGGTCATATTGGAGTTCCTTCTGTACACTGATGTCAAATACCACTTTATCGTCTGTGTATTGAACATCTACTACGCTACCAACTTCTACTGCCTCAAACAAAATCTTCTTGGACAACGGAACTGTAATCAGTTTGTTAATAGTTCTCTCCAATGGTCTTGCACCGAATTTGGCATCAAACCCTACCTCAAGAAGATGATCAATCATTGGCTCTGATACATGCAATGTGATCTCTTTATCTTGAAGACGATCAGATACTTCGACCAAGAATTTAGCAACAATCTTACGCATGGCCATCTTGCCAAGCTTGTTGAATTTCACAATACCATCCAACCGGTTCCGGAATTCTGGTTTGAAGAACTCTTTCACCGCTTTGGTATCTTCGTCTGTCCTTACGCCAGTGCCACCGAAGCCGATAGCACGGACTTCGCTTTCCTGAGCGCCAAGGTTTGAGGTCAACAGAATGAGCGCATTGCGACCATCTGCACGTTTGCCATTTGATCCAGTGACGAAACCTTCGTCCATAAGCTGGAGTAAAATGTTGGCAACATCCGGGTGCGCCTTCTCGATTTCATCAAACAACAAGACACAGTTCGGTGACTGCTCCAGAACCTTGATAAGTGCTCCACCACCAACGTTGCCATCATCAAAACCGACATAGCCGGGGGGTGACCCGATCAATCGTGAAACGGTATGCTTCTCCATGAACTCAGTCATTGAGAAATCAGCGAATTTCATGTGGAGATTTTGTGCCAACAATCGGGCAAGTTCCGTTTTACCGGTACCAGTTGGTCCAATCAGCAAGAAGCTACCCATCGGCTTGTTGACAGGTTTCAATCCAGCTTTGGCAACGTATACTTTTTCAAGCAACTTGTCAACCGCATCTTCCTGTCCAAACAGCTTGCTTTTGATGTTAACGTCCAGGTTCAGAACAGTATCGGACTTCTTCTCGCCGTCCAACTGATCCATTGGGATCTTAGTTAGCTTGCTGATCTCTCTTGCGATGTCTAGCTTAGTGATCTTGAAATCAACTTCGCCTTTCAAACGCTTGTATGCACAGGCTGTATCAACCAAGTCGATTGCCTTGTCAGGCAACCGTTTGTCTGTTTGATAGCGCACTGACAAGTCAACCGCCGCAACAATAGCTTCATCCTGGATGTTAGCTTTGTGGAATTCATCGTAATGTACCTTCAAGCCACGTAGGATATCTTTTGATACTGCGGGAGTAGGCTCATCAATAGTCAAACGATAGAACCGGCGCATCAATGCCCGATCCTTTTCAAAGGATTGTGTGTATTCTTCCCATGTGGTAGACGCAATGACCTTGATGTTACCTTTGGCGATAGCTGGCTTGATCATGTTGGCGAAATCAACGCCACCTTGTGATCCACCACCACCAGCGCCACGCATTTGATGGGCTTCGTCAATGAATAGAATTGCATTGCCGTGTGAGTGTAGTGCATCCATGACTTCTTTGAATTTCTCTTCGAAGTCTCCACGATATTTTGAACCAGCCAATAATTGGCCGATGTCAAGATTGAACACATTCCATCCCTTGATATAATCCGGAACATCGTTCTCTTCAATCTTTCTTGCTAATCCTTCTGCAATTGCAGTTTTGCCAACGCCCGGATCACCGACCATTAAAACATTACACTTCTGACGCTTTGCCAACACTTGGGCAATCTTGTCGAGTTCGTATTCCCGACCAATCACTGGATCGATTTTGCCTTCTTTAACCTGTGCGTTCAGGTCGGTGCAATATTGAGTTAACACTTTGCTGACGAAATGTTCTGGCATGTTGCCGGTCTTGGCGGCATCGAGCAAATAGTTTTCGTTGTAGTGTTTCACGAATGTCTCTGGTTCGATGCCATATTTTTGAATGAAATACGATGACATAGAACCTTCTTCTTGCGCAATACTGATGAACAGATCGAGCGTGGTCATAAGTTTTTGATTGCGGAACATGATTTGAGTGAACGCACGGTGGAAGATTCTGGCAACGCCAGTGGTGCGGAGTGGGCGATAGTCTGGATCAACATCTTCCGGAACACTGATGTCGTCGCGGGATTGGAGATACGTATCCAGTTCGGTTATGAAGTTAACCAGATCAGTACCATAGTCCAGCAGACATGCGTGGAATGGCTTGTGCATGATTAGGGCATACAATACGTGTTCACTTGTCACATATTCATGCGCAAAATCCTTTGCGATTTCGGATGATGTTTCCAAAATATGAGTGATCTCTGGATTATCTTCAAACATTAAGTTCTCCGTTCATTGGGTTGATCGTACAAGTATACCACATTCGTATGGGATTGCAAGCACTTATTCATTTATTTGTTTCAGCATAGCCTTCTGCTCGGCTGTTAGATTGGTGGGAGTCTTAATCAACACAGTTACAAACAAGTCTCCTTGAATGGCTGATTGTGTGTGGAATGTCCCGTGTCCCGCGATTCGCATCTGTGTTCCGTATTGTGTTCCCGCAGGGATTGTAACCTTAATAGTTTTACCACTTAGTGTAGTGATCTCCGTGGAGCTTCCAAGAATGGCCTCGATTGAATTGATTTCAATATCAAACCCTAGGTTCGGTCCAGCCCGTTTGAATTGAGGATGTTCTCTCACGTGTATTTCTACCATCAATTCCCCTCTAGGCAACTCTTCGAATGTGTTGTCGCCCAATCCGGGGTATCGCATGATCATACCAGTTTGAGCACCCTTCGGTAACTTCACTTCTACATTTTGTTCCATACCAGCAGGAGTGGTTATTTTGAGAGTTTTCTCACACGTATCAAGAGTATCTTCTAAAGATATTTCCATTGCGATGCGGATGTTTCGGTTCTGCTGTTGATATTGGCCCGGATGTCCGTGCCGACCGCCGAATGGATTTCTACCACCAGCAAAAAAGTTTGCGAACATATCTTCAGGATTGATATGCACATGGTGAGAAGAGTATCTAGGTTGGCCCCGTGGTTGAGGATTATCGCCATACACATTGTACTCGGCCCGTTTGTCGGGGTTGCTTAATGTTTCGTAAGCATTGCTTATTTGTTGAAACTTCTCTTGATTTCCACCGGCATCAGGATGATGTTCTTTCGCAAGATTTCTGTACGCAGATTTGATTTCCTGCGCCGACGCATCTTTGTTAACACCGAGAGTACTATAATGATCCATTAGATATACTTATTTGTTAGAGGGGTCAGTAGTATTTTTGGTTCCACCAGAACTGACATAAAGCCCAAACCACGCAGCACCCGCGCCAACGATGACACTGACAAAGCCAGATTGAGCCATAGTTGGATTAGGCAACGCCATAAACCAAGTGACGGTTTCATAAAAGACATATCCATACAAACCTATTAATAACCTAGGAACGACGCGCCAATTGTTCAAGCCTTGTGCTGTAATAAACTTCATACAGTATTTATTGTATAATGTTACTTCTTCTTCTTGGCCTTTTTATCGTGATATTCAACATCATGTGGTGACACATATACAGCATACAGCAAAAGTATGACAATGTACAGCGGTATACCGATAATCGCAATAAGACTGCCGAGATCGTGTGCGATCATTTGCCTACCAATATTGTTCTGAGCAACGATTGCCTGATCACAAGACCATTTGCCATCTGTTCAAAATATTTCGCCCGTGGATCATCATCGAACCATTTGGGCAACTCGTCGTTTCTCGGTAACGGGTGCATGACAATCATATCATCCTTGAATAGTTCCACGTTTTCTTTGGTCAAACCGTACTCAAAATCGGAGCCACGTTCTTTTTGTACTCGCGTCATGTATAATACATCTGTGTGTTCAGCATGATCGGCTAAGTCTTCTGTGTGATTCCAGTCGCCTATCATAGCATCTGTTATGTCTTTTGGCAACATGTATTCTTTTGGACACACAAAATGAAAGTACACAGGGAAGCGATCCAAGAATTTTACCAACGAATGGACCGTTCTGCCATTCTTAAGATCACCCATCAATGTGATATGTAAAGCATCAAATACGCGGTAGGAGTCGTCCTGTGGTGTGGCGTAATGTTTCCAAATGGTATAAGCATCCAATAAGGTTTGGGTTGGGTGTTCGCCGTTACCATCACCGGCATTTATCACAGGGACATCAGAAACTTCCGCCGCAATCTTTGCTGATCCGACCTCGGGATGTCGCAAAACTATGATATCTGCATAAGTTGCAACTGTTCGGATGGTGTCTTCGAGGTCTTCTCCTTTGGTAACTGAACTGTAACTGACGGAATCAATCGGGATAACAGAGCCACCCTGCTTGGACATAGCTGAATAGAAACTCGCGGAGGTTCTGGTACTTGGTTCATAGAACAAATTGCATAACACTTTTCCGTTTAGTGCATTTTTCTGTGTGTCAAACCATTCTGCGTCTCGAAACAATTCTATTGCATCGAGTGTCGAGATGTCGTCTATGGCTATGATGTCCATCGGATCAGTCCTTTTTAACTGTCTTCTTTTCCTGTTGCCTTAATGCTTCTTCGTAGTATACTATAACTGAGTTCTGTTGTCTAATGTATCTTCGCATTTCTTCGACATTGAATCCCAACGCTTTATAATCATCGACCACGATAGCGTAAAAAACAATCACTCCTTGCCGTTCTTTGACCTCTGCTAAGAACGCATCAAGAGTTTCTGGTGTTACTACGTACCATGAATCCTCTAGTTTATTCAGACTTACTGGTTTTGGACGTACTTGAATGAGCACTTGTTTCTCGACCGGTGCAGTCCGTATAAACAGTTCTTTTACGTTCCAGCCACAACTACTCAGTAGGAGTGTCAGTGGGAGCAGGATTGCTAAATGCTTTAGTTTCATCTTCTATATCTCGAAATAATTTACTTGTGGCTCGTCTGGCTCTTCGTTGGAGCAGTCCGGGTTTACTAGCACTAAGGTGTGTCAAGTTATGCTTTGATAACATTTCACGTAATGCGTCTTTGTCTTTTTCGGCAAGCTGTAATGATTTTTGCAACTTGTTGTTTGCCGCAGCGGTTCGTTTGAAATCCGCTTCCATCGTGGCAATAGTATCCTTCTGGAGATCGACCGATACAGTCAGTTTCGCGTTGTTCTCATTCAATGTACGAATAGTAGCCTGTGTGTCTTTGTAGTACATATAGAATATACCAGACATCACTGCCATAACAACCAACAATACTCCAACAACTTTTATCATATCTTTCCTAACAACCGGCGACGTTCGCCTTCGCCTTCTTGGTATCCATCGGCTTTCCAGACATTTTCCAGACGTTTCAAAATAGCACCGATGTTCGGTCCAGAAGGAAGTCCTTTGGCTAGTAGGTCTTTGCCGGATACGGGGAATACCGGCTTGGTATTCGATCCTAGATTATCCGCAAGGTCTTGCTTTCCTTGGTATTTAAGCAATTCAACGATGTATTCATCTTTTATTTTGGAGTTCGTGTACATCTTCATCGCTTCGTCCATGGTGATATCTTGATCACGCATGATAACAATAAATCGGGCAAGCTCACGATCTTCGATCTTCAGCTTCCAACTACCAGCGACCTTCAGTACATCATTCTCATTGTGTAGCAACGCCGCCAGCAATGATGCTGGGTTATTCGTGAACTGTTTCGCACGGTTGAACTCGTTCATATTCAATTCAGGCATACCCATGTGTTGTGTGACATCGGTAACTTCCATGTATGGTATAACTTTGTCAGTGTGATTGCCCGTGATGATCTTTGCAAATTCCGACCAGATACGTTCGCCACTGATCTGTCTCATTCCATTAGCGTTTCGTTTTACTGCGGCCAAAGTGGCTGTATTGAAATTCGGGGTATCGTTGCGACCTTGGAATCGGAAGTACCGCAGTATACGAAGATAATCTTCGATCATTCTGCTATCAGCATCGCCGACAAATTTAGCAGTACCAGCTTTCAAATCGCCCTCGCCACCATGATAATCATACAGACGACCATCAAAATCGAGAGACATTGCGTTCATTGTTAGATCGCGGCGATCTGAATCCGTCTTCCAGTCACGTGTCCATGAAACATCGGCATGTCGGCCATCCTGCTCTGTATCAATACGCAGGGTAGTGATCTCAAAGTCTTCGCCATTTAGAACAGCGGTGAATGTTCCGTGTTTCAATCCAGTTGGAAGAATACGGATGCCGGTACGATTTGCTACACTTGCCAAAGCATCTTCTAAATCTCTCTTATCCGTGCTTTCGTCAGATGTACCGAACATATCATATAATTTGTTAGCCCATTCAATGTCCATATCGGTTAGTATGGCAATTGATTCCGCAGGAGTGGCATCTGTGGCCAGATCGATATCTTTAGGGTTTTTGCTAATCAATAGATCACGCACTGCACCGCCAACGATACGGAGTTCATGTCCGTTATCATTGTAGATTTTTCCAAGTTTCATCAATGCTGGTGTTAGCAGTGCTTTGAACTCGGGCGAATTGATGTGGCGTGTGCTCATTGTAACTCCATTAATATGTCAACGTGTCCTGTCTTATTTATCCGGCACAACGTATCCAAAGTGGGCGATTTCGTCTGGAAACGTGTCTTGAATGAACTGTATATATGAGTCAGTATAGTACTCTTTTGGGTTGTATTTCTGAACATGAGATGCCCGTGTTAGTGGTTCGAAGCATCCTGTGTGTTCTTGTATTTGTTTGAAGCCTTGGTCTAGATTGTCGAGGTCAATAACTATATCTACATTTCGGATGTATTCCATTTGGGAAATGGTATGTTTCTCATTGCGTTGCCTGTTGGTTTGGATGTAATTCTCTATCCCGTTGTCCCATTCAAACATATCATCGTCGTATTGTTTTGTCAACCTCGCAATGTCTGCATCGTTTTGTGCCCGTGATAACATTTTCTTCAATCGTTCGGGACGATGTGCAAACAGGTACATGCTAACCATACGTTCGTAGGTATTTCTGGTTACGGTAAATGATATGTTGTATGCAAAATGTGGGATTAATGGTTTCATCTCGTCCAACGATAAATGCCCTACAAATTTTGGAGAACCGATGTGCGTTTTGAACCAATTGCCTATGCTACCACCAGCGGCTTTGGGTATATGAACGAATGCCGTGCCGTTACAGAGGAACGACATTAGTCCAAAAACTTTTTGGCCAAGTTCGCTTTTTGGGCAATAATCTTCTTAAAATCAGCTACGGCTTTTTCTGGATCATCCATCATGCCATCCGGAAACCAATTTCTGGATTGTGATTTAATGTGATCATAGTATTGGTCAGGGTTCTGATAATTCCCATCATGAACATCCTTCAATAGCCCAGACCATATTGTCCCATCCATGCTGTGATCCATGGGGAATTGGTTTGGCTTCACGCCAGATAAATCTGCGATGATTTCTTTTTCTTGTTCTGCTGTGTTGCGTATCTCAGATATAGGGAGTTTATCCCCGCGTCGATCTCTGATGTGGGAGATTCTGTTGCTCAGTACATCCAATGCGTGGCTTGCCAAAGCGGGAACATATGCAACAACGTTATCGAGGGTGATGTTATATTTAAGTAACATCGGACTGCGTGAATGATCGCCCGTTGGTGTGAAAATCAAGCCGGGCGAGTTATTTGCCATATTGAATCCTATATCAAATGAAGTGGTCGTGGATGCAATTTTATCTTCTCGCATATCCGATTGGTTTTGCAAACTCAATGCTCGGTATACGGCGATGTTGCCACCGTGTAATTGGCGAACAAGGTTAACGGACATCTCTTTCAGGTATGGTTTCTTTTGAACTATCTCCGCGATTCGTCCTTTACCAGTTTCGATGTCAGCCAAGATTGCCTTGGCTTCGGGGAGACTGATGCGGGATTTCGCTTCTAAGAGTTCATGTATCTTCATTATTCTTTACTCAGGAATTTTATATA
>Ga0233411_10000344_pt1 | contig 14661 bp, 8 predicted proteins | sample Na_anoxic_2_MG_FD_179799 | JGI IMG/M metagenome (GOLD analysis project Ga0233411, IMG submission 179799) | Seawater microbial communities from Saanich Inlet, British Columbia, Canada - Na_anoxic_2_MG | ecosystem: Environmental > Aquatic > Marine > Inlet | place: Canada: British Columbia...
CATCTCCTATCCTGGTGGTGTGGGATATCATTGACCTGAAAAGAAGAACGTATCATGTCTCCAATATCTAATTTAAAAAATCCAAACTCAGGCAAAAATGAAAAAATATATAGAAGTGCATGCCGAATGTGCCATGGGGGCTGCAGCGCAATGGTTCACGTGAACAACGGTAAAGTGGTCAAGATAAAGGGTGATCCCGAATTTCCGCTGAACAGGGGCAAGCTGTGTGTCAAGGGGATGTCGAGCATTGATCAGCTTTACAATCCGAATCGCTTAAAGCACCCGCTCAAGAGAGTAGGTCAAAGAGGGGAGGGGAAATGGAAGCAGATCTCATGGGATGAGGCCCTTAATGCCATCGTAAATAAAATACAAGAAATCAAAGGGAGATTTGGGGTTGAGTCAATCGCGATCGGCCAGGGAACGGGACGTCATCATTACCGGCACGTGGTTCGATTCGCCCATGCCCTGGGAACGCCGAACTGGTGCGAACCCGGTGCTGCCCAGTGCTTTCACCCAAGGATCAATGCCGGTGGGATCACCTATGGGGATTTACCCATTTGTGATTATTACGGGGATGTGAATCCGGCTTGCCTCCTGGTCTGGGGCCATAATCCCCTGGTCACGGGACCGGACGGTGAGATCCAGTTCAAGGTGAGAGACTGTATCAAGAGAGGAACAAAACTCATCGTTGTCGATCCACGTGAGACGGAGACAGTAAAGAAGGCGGATATCTGGCTTCAGATACGTCCGGGAACGGATGACGCCCTGGCCTTGAGCATGATCCATGTTATTATCCAGGAAGGACTTTATGATAGCCATTTTATAAATGAATGGACGGTCGGGTTTGATCAATTGGCGGAACGTGTCCGGAGTTGTTCACCGGAGTGGGCGGAAAAAATCACCTGGATTCCCGCTGACAAGATAAGGGAGTCGGCAAGACTGTTTGCAAATAACAGACCCGCATCGGTTGAATGGGGGGTTGCGATAGAGCATACGCCCAACTGTTTTCAAACGGTCCGAGCGGTGGCCCTGATACCGGGAATTACGGGAAATATTGATATCCCCGGTGGTTGGATATTGGGAATGCGAGTGATCGATGATATTCCAATTTTTTTGGAAAACCTTACCGACGAAATGAAAGAGAAACGCATAGGGGCGGACCGATATAAACTTCTAAGTGGTCAAAAGGCTCCCTTCCCATCCGCGCACATGCCGACGCTTATGAATGCCATCCGCACGGGGAAGCCTTACCCGATTAAGGCGTTTCTTAACTTTGGAAACAACACATTGGCAACCTATGCCAATGCCAAACAGGCCTATGAAGCCCTGTTGCGGATCGATTTCCTATCCGTGATGGATCTCTACATGACGCCTACCGCCGAACTTGCAGATATCGTTCTGCCGGCCGCATCCTGGTTAGAGGTTGATGAGGTCGTCGGACTACCATTCTGCGCTTACAATTTTGCCCTTGTTCAACAGAAAGTTATCCAGATAGGGGAGTGCCGGCCGGACGAAGAAGTTCTCATCGATCTGGCAAGGCGGCTGAACCTATCTGTAGGAATCGAATCGCTTGAAGACCTGTTCAACACACAACTCAAAAAGCTGGGTATCACTTTTGATGAGCTGAAAGAAAAAGGATTTATATCGGTTCCGATGAGATATAGGAAATTTGAAAAAAGAGGATTCAACACGCCTTCGGGAAAGGTGGAGCTTTACTCGAGTATTATGGAAAAATATGGGTACGATCCACTGCCCTATTACGAGGAACCTCCTGAAAGTCCTTTAAGTACACCAGCGCTGGCACAAGATTATCCGCTGATTTTGACAACAGGCGGAAGGACTCCTTACTATTTTCACTCGGAGTATCGTCAAATCCCTTCATTGCGCGAAAAGCATCCTTCTCCCCTCGTGGAAATCAATCCGAGAACAGCTGATGAGCTGGATATTTTAGACGGGGAATGGATCTGGATACAAACGGCTCGTGGCAGGATAAAACAGAAGGCCAGGCTCGCGAAGGGAATCCACCCGGGAGTCGTGCACATTGAGCACGGTTGGTGGTTTCCTGAAGAAACGGGGCCAGAGCACGGTATATGGAATTCCAATGCAAACATTCTGACAAATAACGCACCGCCTTATGATCCGGCCATGGGAACCTATCAACTAAGGGCGCTACTCTGCAAAATATACAAAGTGGCCGGATAAATTTTTTGTTGAAGGTAATCGGAGGAAAACCATGGCAGGAAAAACAATAGACCAACTCCTTGTGGGCGATACTGCCACATTATAGCAAACGCACTACCACTGGTGCCGTTTTGCGCTGAATCGTTAACTTATAGATCCCAAACCCGAGTAGAAGTCTATTCTCGGACAATTTCCTATACTCAAAACAGTGGACTGGTGACGGTGTTTGAGTTATAAAGGTGAAAAAGGAATGTATGGAAGGGAAATAAATGATGAAAAAACCATGGGACGGACGATTTAAGGAGGCCACACTTCCCTCTGTAGAAAAATTCACGGAATCGTTGTCTTTTGACCAGCGATTATACTCTTATGATATTCTGGGCAGCATTGCCCATGCCGACATGCTGGGAAAGTCAGGTTTCATTAGTCAGTCAAATGCGGAAAAAATTATCAAAGGTCTTAACGATGTCCTAAAGGATATTGAAACCGGTCAGGTCGCTTTTGATCCGAAATTCGAGGATATCCATATGTTGGTGGAGCACCTTCTTACTGAAAAAATCGGTGTCGCCGGTAAAGAACTTCACACCGCCCGCAGCCGAAATGACCAGGTGGCAACCGATATGCGCCTCTGGTTGAAGGATGCAGGGAACAAACTTATCGAACGGGTAAGACAACTTCAGCTCACATTGCTGAAAAAAGCCGCTGCCGGAGAAAAACTGCTCATGCCGGGCTTTACCCATCTTCAGCACGCCCAGCCGGTGGGGGTGGCGTTCTATCTTTTGGCCTTTATTGAAAAATTTGACCGGGATATTTCGCGCCTTGAGGACTGCCTGAAACGAGCGGATGTACTGCCGTTGGGCGCTTGCGCCCTGGCCGGCACCACCCTTGATATCGACAGAAAGCATGTGGCGAAAGCGCTTGGTTTCAGCACCATATCTCGAAATGCCATGGATACGGTGAGTGACCGGGACTTTATTATTGAATATGTCTTTGCCCTGTCCCTCATCTCAACCCACATCAGTAATTTTTGTGAAGATATGATTATCTGGGCCAGTGCCGAGTATGGTTATATTATCATTGATGACGGTTACTGCACCGGATCTTCAATCATGCCCCAAAAGAAGAACCCGGATGTCCATGAACTTTTGCGGGGAAAATCGGCCAGAGTGTACGGGGCGCTGTACGCCCTGATGACACTCATGAAGGGCCTTCCTCAGGCGTACAACCGGGACATGCAGGAAGATAAAGAAAGAGCCTTTGATGCCCACGACACGGTGTCAGCTTCAGTGAACATCTTAGCGGAAGTAATAGACCATACGAATTTCAATAAAGAGCGGCTTATGGATTCGGCCACAAAAGGTTTTATGGAGGCAACGGCTATGGCTGAATACCTTGTAGCCCGGGGAGTGTTTTTCAGAGACGCCCATCATATCGTTGGAAGAATCGTGCAACTTGCGGAAACAAGCAACGAGCCCATAGCCGATCTCGATTTGGAAGACATGAAAAAAATCTGTCCGGAAATTGAAAAAGACGTCTTTGAAATACTGTCCTGTGATAAAATATTAGACCGGGTCTCAAGCCAGGGTGGCACGGGCCGTGCAGAAATTCGCAATAACCTGGGTTACTGGCAAAAGGTTCTCGGTTGATCGGGGAAAAATCACAGTCCATTTTTTTCTTGACAAACATGTGATGATTTGGCATGGTCTATGGAAATTTTGAGATGAAAAAATATGAATTATACCAGCGCTGTTTCAAATGCATCGAGCAACCGCATCCGCCGTCGCAGTAACCGACGTGAGGCCGGGTGTTTTATGCATTGGCAAAGGTGACTGGATGAACCCTAATAAATTGCATAAAACCCCGGCGACTGCCGGGGTTTTTTTTGCTTAAAAGTCAGGAAAGGAATCGTATTATGGCAAAAGACAGATTGAAAAAAGTCGTTCTAGCATACAGCGGCGGGCTTGACACCTCTATCATTGTGCCGTGGTTGAAGCAAAATTATGACAACTGCGAGGTAATCTGCTTTTGTGCAGATCTTGGCCAGGAAGAAGAGTTGGAAGGGTTGGATAAAAAGGCGATTGCTTCCGGTGCCGGCAAAATTTACATCCGAGATATTCGGGAAGAATTTCTCACGGATTATGTCTATCCGACACTCCAGGCAGGAGCGGTTTATGAGCGCGATTATCTCCTGGGCACCTCGTTTGCACGACCGCTGATTGCCAAGCATATGGTGGAGATTGCCGAAGATGAAGGAGCCGATGCTGTGGCCCACGGTTGCACCGGCAAAGGAAACGATCAGGTTCGTTTCGAATTAAGTATCATGGCTCTAAACCCCAAACTTAAAATAGTCGCCCCCTGGCGGAAATGGCACATACGTAGCAGAAAAGATGCCCTGGAATATGCTGCAAAGTACAATGTGCCGGTGGCACAGACTGAAAAAGACATCTACAGCCGTGATCGAAATCTGTTTCATTTATCCCATGAAGGCGGCCTTTTGGAATCCCCCTGGAACGAGCCCGATGCATCCATGTTTCAGCTATCTGTAAGTCCCGAAGATGCGCCGGACAAGCCTGATTATATTGAGATCGGATTTGAAAAAGGCGTGCCGGCCCGTCTCAACGGAAAGGCACTCCCTGCGGTGGAGTTGTTTACCGAGTTGAACCGACTTGCCGGGGCCCACGGCATCGGAAGAGTGGACATCGTGGAAAACCGGGTGGTGGGGATGAAAAGCAGGGGTGTATATGAAACACCCGCCGGTACTGTAATCTTTAAGGCGCACCAGGCTCTGGAAAGCATTTGTATGGATAAGCACATTATGCATTACAAAGATTCTGTTGCGGTCAAATATGCCGAACTGGTCTATAACGGTATGTGGTTCACCCAGCTTCGAAAGGCCCTGGACGCCTTTGTGCAAACTACCCAGGAACGGGTAACCGGAACGATCCGCTTGAAGCTCTATAAAGGAAATATAATTATCGCCGGCCGGAAAAGCCCCTTCAGTCTCTATCGGGAAGATTATGCCTCGTTCGGAGAAGAAGACGTTTACAACCAGGAGGACGCCCAAGGTTTTATTCAGCTTTTCGGTCTGCCTCAAAAGGTGGAAGCTCTTCTCGCTATTGACGGCGGTGGGAAAAGCCAGTATCGGCACCCGGACTATAGCAAGTTTAAAAGAGATTAAATACAGCGAGCCCTAAGATTAGACAATCGAGAGAAAGGGCTTTTGAAAAAATAACAACCAGGTTGAAAGCGGCATATCCATGAGCATATCCATGACGGCACGACTATTACTTTCCGATGGGACCCTGTTTGAAGGGGTTTCCCTCGGTGCCCGGGGAACCAGCGTCGGGGAAGTGGTGTTTAACACAGCCATGACCGGTTATCAGGAAATTTTAACTGATCCCTCTTACCATTATCAGCTGATCAACATGACCTATCCCCAGATAGGCAACTACGGCGTCAACCCCCGGGATTTTGAATCCCGTCGGATATATGCTGCCGGATTCATTATAAGAGAGTACAGCCCGGTATTCAGCAACTGGCAGGCGGACCGGTCTCTGGAAGATTACCTGAAACATTACGGGATTGTAGGCATCAGCGAAATCGATACCCGTGCCCTAACACGGCATCTTCGGGATCACGGCGCCCAGTTGGGGATGATCACCACCAGTGAAGAGCCTGTTGATACGCTTCTTGACACCCTGAAAAATTTCCCCGAGTTGGAGGGTCGGGATATTGTTCGTGAAGTGACTACCGATAAGCCCTACGACTGGCCAGTAGAATCACCGGAGGCTTCACCCCGGGTCTTCCCCTTTAAAGTGGCCGTTTACGACTTTGGCGTAAAGTTTTCCATACTGCGCCTGCTCTATGATGCTGGCTGCTCCCTTCGTGTCTTTCCGGCTGGTTCCCCGCCGGAAGAGCTGCTGGCCTGGAAGCCGGACGGCATTTTTCTTTCCAATGGCCCTGGTGACCCCGAACCGGTGACCTATGCTGTTGAAAACGTCCGGCATCTACTGGGCAAAAAACCAATTTTCGGCATCTGCCTCGGGCTTCAGATTCTGGGCCTGGCATTGGGAGGAAAAACCTCAAAACTAAAATTCGGGCATCATGGCGCCAACCATCCGGTCAAGCATCTTCCAACGAATATCGTGGAAATTACCTCCCAAAACCATGGTTTTATACTCGACATTAAAAGCCTGCCGGAAGATGAAGTTAAGATCACTCACATGAATCTCAACGATAACACCCTGGAGGGGTTCAAACATAAATCCCTCAGGGCCTTTGCCGTGCAGTATCACCCGGAATCAGCCCCCGGTCCACACGACAGCCGGTATCTCTTTCAACAGTTTATCGAGGACATGCGATAACCGCCATGCCGAAACGAAAAGACATAAAACGAATTTTAGTCATAGGATCCGGCCCCATCGTCATCGGCCAGGCATGTGAATTTGATTACTCAGGTACTCAGGCCTGTAAGGCCCTGCGGGAAGAGGAATTCATCGTCATCCTGGTCAACAGCAACCCTGCTACCATCATGACTGACCCTGAGTTTTCCAACAGGACCTACATTGAACCCCTGAATGCCGAAGCCATTACTCAAATTATTAAATTAGAACGTCCCGACGCTCTTCTGCCGACTCTGGGCGGCCAGACCAGTTTAAATCTGGCCGTGGAACTGGCAGAAAACGGTGTGTTGGAGAAATACGGTGTGGAACTCATCGGCGCCAATCTGGAGACCATCAGAGTTGCCGAGGACCGGGAGCTGTTCAGAAACGCCATGGAAGAAATCGGCATGAAAGTCCCCGACGGCGGCTGTGCCCATACTTTAGCAGAAGCCGAAGTGCTTCAGGAAAAAATCGGCTTTCCTTTGATTATCCGTCCGGCGTTTACACTGGGCGGAATCGGCGGCAGCGTGGTCTATAACCGGGAAGAGTTTTCCGCTGCGGTTCAGTGGGGTCTTTCCGCCAGTCCGATCACGGAGATTCTTATCGAGGAGTCAGTGCTTGGCTGGAAAGAATATGAACTGGAGATCATGCGGGATGCCTCTGACAATTTTGTGGTGGTATGTTCAATTGAGAACCTTGACCCAATGGGCATCCACACCGGTGACTCCATCACCGTGGCGCCGGCACAGACCCTCACTGATATGGAATACCAGGTCATGCGGGATGCGGCTAAAAAAATCGTTACCCGGGTTGGTGTTGAAACCGGCGGCGCCAATATCCAGTTTGCCGTAAACCCCGACAACGGATACATGGTGGTGATCGAGATGAATCCCCGAGTGTCGCGAAGCTCAGCTCTTGCTTCTAAAGCCACAGGGTTTCCCATTGCACGCATTGCCGCCAAACTCGCTACCGGTTACCGATTGGATGAAATCCCAAACGATATTACACGAAAAACCACGGCTTGTTTTGAACCGGCCATTGATTATGTGGTAGTTAAGATTCCCCGTTGGGATATGGAAAAATTCCCAGGCAACGACGAGCGGCTTACCTCCCAAATGAAGTCCGTTGGCGAAGCCATGGGAATAGGGCGGACCTTTAAGGAGGCCCTGAACAAAACGCTGCGGTCACTTGAAAACGACTGGTCCGGGTTTCATGCCATCGGAATGGATATTCAGAAACTCAAAAAAGAGAATCTGGTGGAAGACCTTCGTTTTGGCACACCTGATCGAATTCTGAAACTCTGGCAGGCCCTTTCCATCGGCATGACCCTCCAGGAAATTTGCGATATTTCCGGTATTGATATCTGGTTTTGCCAGCATATGAAACAGCTTGTTGATTTTGAAAAAGATCTTGCCGGGAGAGATAACTTTTCGGCGGATCTGCTGCGAAAGGCCAAACGGATGGGCTTCTCGGATCAGCACATCGGTGAGCTTATTGGCCAATCCAAAGAAGAGATCCGGTTGCTGCGAAAAAACACCGGTGTATTACCGTCCTATAAAATTGTGGACACCTGCGCTGCCGAGTTTGAATCGTTTACTCCCTATTTCTACTCTACCTATGACCGTGAAAACGAATCGATTCGTTCCAATAAGAAAAAAGTCATTATTCTTGGCGGCGGCCCCAATAGGATCGGTCAGGGCATTGAATTTGACTACTGCTGTGTCCACGGCATCATGGCCCTGAAGGATCTTGGTATTGAGGCTATCATGGTTAACTGCAACCCCGAGACCGTCAGCACCGATTATGATGTGGCTGACAAACTCTATTTTGAACCTCTGACCTATGAAGATGTCTTGAATATTATTGAGTTTGAAAAACCGGACGGGATTATCATCCAATTTGGCGGCCAGACCCCCTTGAAACTGGCCCTCCCTCTGGAAAAGGTCGGTGTGCCCATCTGGGGAACGTCCCCGAATTCCATCGATCTGGCTGAAGACAGGTACCGTTTCGGTACCCTGTTAAATGAATTGAATATCCCCCACCCCCAATACGGCACCGCCACCAGCGTGGCGGAAGCCCTTGGAGTGGGAGAAAAAATAGGATTTCCCCTTATGGTACGACCCTCATACGTATTGGGTGGCCGGGCCATGGAGATCGTTTACAATACAACTGCCCTTGAGCATTATATGCAAAATGCCGTGACCGCCTCGGCTGAACACCCGGTCCTTCTGGATCGGTTTCTTGAAGATGCCTACGAATTTGATGTGGATGCCATTTCCGACGGCGAAACGACCGAAATCTGCGGCATTATGCAACACATCGAGGAGGCGGGAATCCACTCCGGCGACTCCATGGCCGTGCTGCCGCCGTACCTGCTGACCCGTGAACAACGGGAAGACATTGTGGAATACACCAGCTTGCTGGCAAATGCCTTGGAAGTAAAAGGGATTATCAATATTCAATATGCCATTATGTTTGATACCATTTATGTGCTGGAGGTGAATCCAAGAGCGTCCCGAAGCGTTCCCTTTGTGAGCAAGACCACCGGGGTTCCCATTGTCAAACTGGCGGTTCAAATTATGGCCGGTAAAAAGCTCCATGAAATCGGATACAAATTCCGGTACGATTTGCCATACACAGCCGTCAAAGAATCGGTGTTCCCCTTTGATCGGTTTGATAAAGCGGACATCTATCTCCGGCCGGAAATGCGTTCCACAGGGGAGGCCATGGGCATTGCCCCCACCTTCGGCTCTTCGGTGTTTAAAGCATTTCAGTCATCCGGTATTAACATCCCGAAATCCGGCACTGTCTTTATCAGCGTCAACGACAGTGACAAGGATCGCATGCTTTCCATTGCTGAAAACCTGAACAATCTCGGCTGGAAGCTGGTTGCCACTCGGGGAACTGCCAAACATATCAGCAACCGGGGCATTTCGGTGAAGACTGTCCTGAAGATCAGCGAGGGGCGCCCCAATATTGTGGATGATATCAAAAACGGAAACATCCATCTAATTATCAAAACGCCGCTGGGGCATCGCTCCAGGCAAGACGAGTATGAAATCGGCCGCACGGCCATCAAGTACCTCGTGCCCTTTATTACCACGCTATCCGCGGCCGAAGCCATTGTTCGCGGCATTCGAACGTACCAGAAAAAGCCCTTTACCTATCAGCCTCTGCAAGAGTTTTATGAAATATGACCGGGTTTGTTTGGTGTGTCAGGTTTTCCGATTACTTTGGTTTGCCCTAACAAACTCTTATTCTGTCACTGTCAAGGGTTTGTCAGGTGTCATAAGAAGGTATAGGCACGGAATAACCAGTTGAGAAATCAGCGTGGCTGAAATCAGACCGAAGATAATGGCGTTACAAAGAGGCATCCACACGGGACTGCTGAGGGAAAGAGGGATCAAGCCTACGACCGTTGTTATGGTTGTACTAATAATAGGTCTGAGCCGGTCCGCAGCCCCCCTGGCAGCTGCCTCCCGCACGTTGAGCCCCCGCTTTCGGTGTTTGTTCATTGTATCAAGCATAACAATGGCATCGTTTACCACGATTCCCACGAGGGAGATGATACCTATCATAGCAGGAAAGGAGAAAGGAATCCAGGCCAGGAAAAATCCTCCAAAGGTTCCGATCATGGCAAAGGGCAATGAGAGCATGATAATGAATGGTTGGCTGAACGAACCGAATTGGAGCGCCAGAACGGCAAAGACCAGAAAAATGGCTACGATAAACATCTTTCCTGCGGAAGAATAGGTCTCTGCCGAAGATTCGGCCTCTCCCCCGAAATGATAATCATAACCCATGGGCCAATCTGCTTTCATTGTTTCCAAAATCGGTTTCAGGTCGGAAAGAATCTCAGTGACGGTCCGGTTATCGGTCTTGGACATAACAGTAACCGATCGTTGTCCTCCCTGGTGAGTGATAGAGAGGGGTGCCTCACCCAGAACAGGATTTACGACAGAGAAAAAGGGTATGGTCTCTCCACCTGGTTTGAAAGGCCGAATTAGTCCCATCTCTTCGATCCGTGTTGGGCCGCCCGGCAGGCCCTTGCGACTGGGCCATGCCATGCCCATACGAATTTCCAGATCTTCCTCTGTTCCACTTAAGGGGAATTTTCCGATCTCATCATCGGTCATGGCGAAACGGACCTGGTAGGCAAGTTCATTTTGATTAATTTGATAGAAATCCAGGGCCTCTCGATTGGGAAACAGTTTCACGTCCAGCCGAGATGGACCCAGGTTGTCGCGAACATCCGAGGCGCCAGGGATTTTTCTGAGGGTCGCCTGAACCTTTGCGGACATGCGGCGAAGCTCTTCCATTTGGTCCCCTGTCAGTTGAACCTGTATGGGGTCTTCCGTAGTTGATCCCCCTGTCTGGGGCGTAAATACCAGGGTGGTGCCGGGATAGGGCCGAAGCGTCGTGATCAGCTCTGCCCGAAGGCTATCCAAATATTGGAAGGCCATCTTTTCTCTTTCTTCCAGTTTCGTGAAAATACAGGAAAATCCCACATAGGCGCTATCCTTGAAAGGCATGAGGGTCTCTGCAATGGAGTTCCGTGACAGTGGGCTTTTTTGCCCAACGAATTTAACGACACTTTGAAGGTAGGGTTTCGAACGGAGGATTTCGCCCAGGTCTTCAGCAACCTTCCGGGAAGTTGCTAAGGTAGTCCCCGGGGCCAGTTCCACGGTAATGCCCAGGTTCCGTCCGTCTGCCTTGGGATAGAGCAGACTGGGCAAGAGCCCCATACCCATCAACGATAAGATCAACAAAGCCACGGTGATGCCTGTACACAGCAATGCCGTCCACCTGTTTCGGACCGTTGCCCTCAGGCTCCAGGCACACAGCTTTTCTGAGGCCACCTCGGTCAAACGGTCAATTCGGCTTTTCTTATGACCTTTTTTAATTTTAGAAAAGACTGCGCGAGAAAGGGGTATATCGATAAAGAGGGCGATCACAAAGCTGAGCACAAGACAGCAGATGGCCGTCACCGGAATGATCCGGATGAATTTCCCGTCAATTCCGCCGATTCCGAAAAGGGGAACCAGGGCCAAAATCGTAGTCATCTGACCGGCAAAGGCAGGAAGGGCATAGGTTTTTACAGCCTTGACGGCGGCCTGTCCAAAGGGCAGCTTTTGGCTGAATATGCCTTCGTGCATCCCCTCCATCATCAAAATAAAGACATCTACCAGAAGTCCCAGGGCGATAACCATACCGATAATGACCATCTCATTGAGGCTATACCCCATAAGGGAGACCAGAGAAAGGGCCCCCAGAAAAGTCAGGGGGATCGAGAGTCCTGCCACAAGGGCCTCACGCCAGGAAAGGAGGAAAAAAAGGACTATAAAGACACAGAGCATGGCCTGCCAGCCGTTATTGAACACGTCACGCAGTTTCTCCCAGATGAACTCCGACTGATCGGATGTAATGCTGTATTTGATGCCGTAGGGCACTGCGGGGCTTTCAAATTCTTTCTCAAGCAATGCTTTGATCCTGTCGATGGCTTTGAGGGTGTCGACGCCCGGGACCTTCATGACCGACACGTCTACGGATGGGGCATATTTTGACCCGGACCAACTCACTGCGACGTGAGATTTCTCCCTCGCTAAATCACGATGGACGTCCGCAATCTCATTGAGACGTACCACACGGCCGGTGCTCAAGCGGGCTACAGGGAGTCTCTCCAGGTCTTTGATATCACGGAATCGTCCATATAGCCTTACAGTCGCTCCGATCTTATCATTATCTATCTTATCCCAGGGCATGTCCAGATTGGCGGTTCGAATGCTGTCCCGAACCGTTATGGGGGAGATCCCAAGGGCAACCAGGCGGCCAGGATCCAGTTGAATCTGGACCACCTCTTTGCGTCTTCCCCCGAGATCAACTTTTTTTACACCGGACACCTTTTCCAGCCGATCTTTGAGGTACTTGGCTGCGTTACCGAGTATGATTGAGTCCACTTCACCAAACAGGGCAATGGTCAACATGGGGGTGTCGTCCACAGAAACCTGCTCAATTTTGGGTTTTTTTGCCTGGCGGGGCAGATCCGGTTCGGCATCCCGAACCTTTTCTCTCAAGATCTGCATGGATTCGGCCAGATTGGCGTTGGAATGAAACTCCACCGCAATAACAGAAAAAGAATTGAAGGAAGCGCTGCGCACCCGCTTGAGGCCCTTCATGGATTTGATTTTCTTCTCTATCTTGTTGGTCACCTGCTTTTCAATGGTTTCAGGATCTGCCCCTGGCCATTCGGTCTGAACAGTGGCCTGGGGAATGGCAAGATCGGGTGCAGCTTCTTTTACGATGGACTGATATGCCATGAGGCCGGAAGCCACAAGCATGAAGGTGAGAAGGATGGCAAAGATAGGACGGATGAAAAAGAAACGTGCCAGAGGGGAAATTTTGATCCCTTCATCCTGATTGTTTTCCTGGTGTGAAGAGGTTTCGTTCACTTTTGGCTCTCCCTGACAACTTCAATGATCTCCACCGGTGCCCCATGACTGAGACGATGACGTCCGTCCGTGACCAGCAGGTCGCCGTCCTCTACTCCTTTAAGAATCTCCTCCGTTGAAAGACCTGAAATTCCCTCAACCACCTCACGTTGCTCAACAATGCCCCTGGCCTTGTCAACCACAAAGACGTAGGGTCTGTTCTGCCGGTAAACAAACACATCAAAAGGGACTACGATAGCATCGGTCTTCTCTTTCACAATAATCCAGCAGGTGACAAACATGCCATCCCGAATGCTTTGAGGGTCTTTTACTGTTCTGACCTTAATCCGTGTGGCGCGCCCCCCCGGGCTGATGGCTGGACTCACCGAAAAAACCGTACCTCGAATCGCTCCTTTTTGAATGGGTTTTCCCGGTTCCAGATCTGAGGAAGAAGGAACGATATCAGCAGACGTCATGATAATGGCCTGTTGCCCCGGCCGGACGAGAGTACCCTCAAAAGAAGGAAGTTCCATGGTCACCTCAAATTGAGTGAGATCAGTGACCACCATGGGAATGGTTTTGAGCAGGGCTTCCTCACTGCTGATGTCTACAAGGCTGGGCCCGAAATAGTCTCCTTTTTTGATATTGATGTAAGAAAGCACACCGTCAAAAGGGGCGTAGATGCTGCTACGTTCCATGGGCAGCTTGGCCTGTTTAATGCGGGCACGAGCCGCCTTTACCCCGGATTGTGCCGCTTTAAATCTGGCCTTGGCAGATTTGACAGTAGTGCGGGTCGTCTTAGCACGGGTCCGTGCTATATCCAGATCTTGCTTGGAGATGGCTTTCACCTTATAGAGTTTCTCGTGACGTTTCAGGTTGTCTTCGGCAAGCTCCTGCTGGGCCTCTGCCTCTGAGATTTGAGAACGGGCCACAGTCACTTGCAGTTGGGATTCCTCCAAGTTTGAACCGGTTATTTTCAGTTGTTCTACATGTTCACGTTTATCCAGGGATGCCAGAAGTTCTCCAAGCTTTTGTCCTTTTTTTGGCCCTCGGACCAGGGCCCCTTCACGCAGGATCTGGCCGTCCTTCATTAGCTTGACGTAAGTAACTTTCCCCTGGCTTTCAAAGGTAAGAAATTCACGACGGACGGCCCTGGCAGTTCCTTCGCCGAAAACGAGTGCCTGGATCGGCCCGGTTACGGCCCTTATGCAGCGGACAGAAAGTGGGGCAACTTCCCTGCTCTTGAGGTTATTCTTTTCTTGGGTGTGATCCTCAACCCGCTTCACGGCCAGAGCGCTGACCGCAATGAATATGAGCAGCAGGGGGACCAGGAACAGAACTTTTCGTTTCAATGAATTAGCCATAGAGAGATCCTTTCTTCATAAATGCGAGCATCATGCCTGCAATACGACAAAGGAAGAATATTGTCAAGTTCTAACATTATGAGACCTTTGAAGAAATGTTCGATTTTGTTCAAGATCAAGTCGAAGATCCCGGTACCATCTTCCGGAGCTACCCTGTGTCAATACGCTGCTCTGTCCTTCGGAATTGAACAGGGCACCGCATTGCGACATCCAGTACCCTCCTGGATTCCGGCTTTCGCCGGAATGACAATATTGAGGTATTTAATTAGCGCCCTTAAACCTTCAGCTATGCTGATGGTCCCGGTT
>Ga0233411_10000354_pt1 | contig 14486 bp, 13 predicted proteins | sample Na_anoxic_2_MG_FD_179799 | JGI IMG/M metagenome (GOLD analysis project Ga0233411, IMG submission 179799) | Seawater microbial communities from Saanich Inlet, British Columbia, Canada - Na_anoxic_2_MG | ecosystem: Environmental > Aquatic > Marine > Inlet | place: Canada: British Columbia...
CACAATGCCTTATCATCAAGCACCTTTAGCCGCTGCCACAGGGGGGTTACAGCAAAATCTTGGTGCTTTGTCTGGGCAATTTTCAGGAATCAGAGATTTACAGTCTAAGTTAAGACCAGCTATTGGCGGACAATTTACAAATGTTTTTGGAGTATTTAATAATGTATTGATCGAAATGCAAAAATTTATAATAGGATTTAGAGATTTAATTATGAAATTAATCGGAGTAATGTCAGTTTTGATGCATATGATGCAGGGTCAACAATTAATGGGACAAAGTATTATTAAGGGACCTATAATTGGATCCCTTAAAACAATACAAAAATATAGTTAATGCTTTGATTAAAGGTAAATTTCAAAAATAATTTACCTTTAATATACAGTTACTATATATATGACAAGTATAAAAGACCTTGGAAGCAATATTATAAATAAAATACCGGGCATAGGAAGACCTGAACCTAATTCTTTAAAAAAACACCTCACGAATTCCTATGCACAAGATGGATATATGGATAAATATGGCGGGTCAGTTATAATTACAAGTTTGATTTTGGCCACATTTGGTGGATTATTTGGCTACAATTATTTTTTATCTAATTTAAAGTATTTGAAAAAAAATTGGATAGGGATAAGATGTAACCCATTATTTATACCCTTTGCTGGATTAATTAATGCACCATCCGGTGTTTCTAAGATGACGTATACGGCTGAAAATTTGAATTATTGTTTAACCGATATTTTAAAAGATGTTGTTAAGGTAGAATCCGCAGCACAATCTGCTGCTACACAAGGAATAGCCGATGGAATAGGTGCCATTGGTAATGACATGAATAGTGCAAGAAGTCTTTTTAGTAATATTAGAAAATCAATTGGTGGCATATTTTCAAGCGTGTTTAGCAAGATTTTTAATGTAATGGTACCGCTTCGCATCATGCTTGCAAAAAGTAAAACAGCACTAAATCGATCTCAAGGCGTTTTATCAACAGCAATGTATACAGGTATTGGGACATTTTTAAGTACTAGATCTTTTATTGGAGCATTTCTTGCTATTGTTACAGCTATAATTGTAATCGCGGTACTTTTAGGAATCGGAGACCTTGCATCTGCATTTGCCGTACTGTGGTTTCCATTTGTAGGATGGGCATTGGCTTCTGTTTGGTTTTTAGCCTTCACTGTAATAATGCTTTTAGTTATTATGACAATCGCAGTATTTATACCAGCAGCTGAAGTATCTAGCCTTGTGATTCAAAAAACAAATACAGTTAATAGATTAGGATCGCAATTTCATGAAAAAGAGAGTTTTGCAAACATTGCAAATAACGAGATAAATAATTTTTGTTTTGATGGAAATACTGAAATTAAACTTAAAAATGGAGAGATTAAACAAATTAAAGACATTTGTATTGGAGATATAATAATTGATGGAGGCAAGGTAACTGCTACTTTTAAATCAACATCAAAAAATCAAGAAATGTATGTTTTAAATAATATAATAGTTACAGGCGATCATACATTATTAGATGATGAATTAGGAGTAATAAAAGTTAAAAAACATCCAAATAGTATCAAATATGGAGAATATTACAAACCATTTGTGTATTGTATAAATACCACAACAAAAAGAATTATTATTGATAATATTAAATTTCTTGATTGGGATGAAGTAGACGACATGGATATAGTTATGCTACGTCAAGAAATGAAAGATCTTTTACCAGAAAGATTTCATTTAAAAGATATTCATAAATTTTTAGAATGCGGTCTCCATCCAAATACATTAATTGAATTAGATGATGGCAGATCAATACCTATTAAACAGATACAAGTAAATGATCAACTAAGATTTGGCGAACAAGTTTTAGGAATTGTAGAAATCAATGGAAAAGATGTAGATAAAGTGAAAGAGTACGAAATAAATGGATTTAAATTTATAGGCTCTTCTAATTTAAGAATGTATTCTAAGGATTTAGGAGGATGCGTATCTACTTTGGACATGGGCGGAATACCAGTGAAGAAACCTCGGAAACTTTACCATATTATTACAGATAGTAAATTCTTTAGAATAAATGGAACAATATTTTTTGATTATAATGGCGGATTGGAATCTATATTGTGGAGAAAGGATGGCGTTGATAATCTAGACAATAATTAAAATATTATCTATGAAATATGTATAGTATGGAAATGAAGTTATTTGGAATGAAATTTAGACCTTTTGTAGTTATTTTATGCTTGGTTATAGGTATCGCTTTAGGATGTTTTGTACTTTGTTCGTGTGCAAAAATTAGCATTAAAGATGTAAAAGAGGGCTTTGTCGAAATGGGCGCATCCCCTTCATATAATATGGGAGCAGGTGTTAAAGGATCATATGATACTCGTCATTTACAGAGTATAGCTCCAAATTTGGAAGCTAATCACGGACCAGCTTTGCCTTTGCCTCCAGGTGAGATGTTTTTCTTTGCCGATACTAAATTTAAACCGGAATGCTGTGTTCCTCCCTTCTCCTCCACAAGTTCCGCAGATGGTTGCGCTTGTGTCACAAAAGAACAGGTAGATTATATTAATATGCGCGGTGGAAACAGAACATGTTCAGAGGTATTTTAAATAGATTTAAAAATATAAGAATAATCAAATAATAACTATATGAGTTATTATTGGATTGATAATACGCCACAACTAAAATATGCAATATGCGATAAATGTAATGATAGATATGTCATGCATAGTGGTAGATTCTCACAACGTAGATCTTGTCGTCGTCATGATTGGAAAAATGGATTTTGCCGGGATTGTCACCTAAAAAAAAATAGTTTTAACAACTCAAAAGGATGTTATCATACTAGTGTACCGTTATGTTGTGAGACATACTGTATTATAAGTTAACTTATAGTTTACGCAATATTCATTCATTAATTTAAATATATTCAAATTATATATTAATGACTAGTACGGATGATAAAAAGGCAGATCAAAAAGCACTTAATGAAGGTCATTTAGGACCAATTAGTCTTGAACTTTTAGTGGATCCAGTACATATAATAAATATTGATGATGTGCAGGAGCCAGCAAGGTACGAAAAGCGACATTTATACTCGTGGATAGAAAAAAGCGAGGGTACCAGTCCTCTGACTCGGAAACCCATCAAGCAAGTGAAAAATGATAATGATAAAAAAAAGGAAATTAAAAATTTTCGTGACCAACATCCAAATGCAAAAATTGTTAAAAAATGGTCACTAAATGAAAAAATATGGTATGGTGACAAAGACCAACAACCGCCATCTCCCCAAGAAATGAATCGTGACGATTGCAATAACTGTTGTTCTAGTCGAGGCGAAGGAGCAATTGTTGGCGCAGCGTGTGGTGCTATTACAGGATGTATATGTGGTATGCCAGGTCAAGGAGCTACTATTGGTGCGGTGTGTGGGGCAGTATGTGAATTTGAAAAGAAGGATTGTAAGGATTTGGCATGCGAGACTTATGGTGCTTGTGCGAGATGTATACGGGCACAACACTATGTTGTGGGGCGGGGGATAAGAAGGAATACAATAAAACGTAAACAAAAGAAAACACGCAAGACACGCAAGACACGCAAGACACACAAAACACGCAAAACACGCAAAACACGCAAACATAAGCACAAAAGAACAGTTAAAAAGAAGAGAAAGGAAAAAAAACGTAAAACGCAAAAACATAAAAGAAAAGTTAAAAGAAACGTTTAATAAAATAATAGAGATCACAATTATTTAATAGCAAATTTATTATGTTATCAACGTTACTGTACCATAATTTAACTTGCAGTTTTTACAATATTTAATTATTTCACTTCTTTCAACATCCACATCTACATAATCAGTTTGCCAATCATGATTACATTGAGTTGCCAATATGTGATTAATTTCTTTTAATCTATCTTGTTTAATAGAAATTATATTATTTAGAGTTTCTATTTCTCTATCATATTCATTTTTTATATTAATTAAAAAATCTGTAGGCAAATTATTTGTCATCTTATAAGAATAATTATTTTTTTTTTAAATACATTATATATAATGCCTTGTTCAGCGTGCGGTGGTGGCGGAAGCAGTGCTTCTTCTCAATTTAGTTTAGGAAGACGGGGATTTAAACCCCTACAAGCAAGACAACCTCCTAAAATGATTTATGTAACTCCTGCTCGAGCAGCAGCTCTTCGTGCATATTATGCTCAGATTGCTCAAGCTCAAGGAAGAAGGACGTTGCGATTTGCTTAATTATACAATTAAATTATAATTATAAACTTTAATTGTGTATTTTACCATATTTACAGTATTGTTTTTGTGAAAACCCTTTAGGCTTTCTACAATTAATACTTTTTTTATATTTTTTTGACCATTTACGTCTAGTTTTGCTACGTGATTTTTTCTTTGCTCTTTTGGTTTTTCGCCCCTTTCTTTTTGGTTTTCGCATTTTTTTCCCAGTCATATAGTTTTGTTTAGTAGATTTTTGACAAATCCCTATTGCTCCTCCATAACCATATTTTTGTGTTAATCTTCCAACACATCTTCCGACTCTTGAGTTTTTAGGCATATTTTATATATAGATAGATAAATTTGTATATTATATATATATTCATGTTTACAGCAATGCTTCGACAATGTGGTTATAGAAATTATATACCTATATTGGTACATAATAAACCTAATCAATTAAATACAAAGCAAGAAGAGATCACACCCTTTTTTAAAATAGATAAAAATATAATTAATCCACAAGATACAAAAGAAAAATATTTTGATAATATGTTTAAATTTTTAGATATACCAAACGGAACATATATCCATTAAATATACATACCAAACGGAACAGTATTTGTTTCAGTATTTTTAATTAGTTTTTTTACCGTCTCAACAGCAATTGTATAAGGAAACTCAATATGTAGAACCACCTCTCCATCGAACATTTTACTATCCTTTTTCATTAGAGTGTAGAGATTAATTTTTGTATATAGAATCTCTAGACATCGCTTCAAATTCCTAACACCCTTTTCTTTTTCTGTAAATTCATTTATGATATATGTTAGTGTATCATCTGGAATTACAATTTGCCCTTTTTCAAAATTAATATTTTCCTCTATTTTTGGAATTAAATGATCACGTGCGATAATAAGTTTTTCTTTGGTTTCATATCCTTTTGTATGAATTCTATACATGCGATCTTTTAGAATAGGATTTACCTTTTTTTCATCATTATAACTAAATATAAACAAGACCTTGCTTAAATCAAAATCAATGTTTGAAAAGTACTTATCATGAAATTGAGAATTTTGAGTAGTATCTGTTAGATGTGTCAAAATTCCAGTAATCTCTTCACCTTTTGGTGTATCCGAGATTTTATCCAACTCATCAAAATATATGACTGGATTCATAGTCTTGCTCTGTAGTAAGATATCAACAATCTTACCCCACGTACTACCCTCATATGTATATGAATGTCCTTCAAGGAAACTACTATCAGTAGCACCCCCTAATGCGAGAAATGCGAATGGCCTATTTAGAATTTTACTAATCCCTTCTTTGATTAGTGTAGTTTTACCAGTTCCGGGCGGACCTTTAATAGCAATCGGAGGTGCTACCGCATTTGGATTAGCCATCCATTGTCCGATAAATTGCATAATTTGCATTTTAGCATCATTCAATCCGTAAACGCACTTATCTAGTGTATTTTTAGCTTCTTCCATAAAATCACCACATTTATCTCTACCGTCTGAAATTTGAAATGGTAAATTATTACGCTTTCCAAAAGGAATGCGCATGAAAGTATCTACCCACTGTTTGATTTTATAATATTCACCACTTCCTGGATCCATGTAATTCAAAACATTGATTTTTTTCAATGCGGCTGCTTTAAAAGGAACAGGAATATCTGATTCTAAAAGTGATAATCTATATGGTTTATCTACATTACTAAATTGATTTACTTCTTTTAGTCTCCTCAAAATTTTTTGTTGATTATCCACATTCATTTCTTTAAAATATTTAAAATCATTCATTACATTTTTTTCTCTTAGCATCTTTCTTAGTTTACCTACATTCTTCATTTGCTCCTTTTTTATTTTCTCTTTTGCCTTTTCTTTTTCTTTCCTTTCATTTGCTTTAGATAATTTATCTAATTGAGCCATCATTGCTTTTTTACCCTTTCCTTTACGAAGTTTAACTAATTCACGCAATTCATCAAGAGTTTCCGTGTACTCTTCTTCTTCCTTGGTTTTCAACTTAATATATTTGGCATGAATCAGTTTCCATTTCCTTTGTTCTAACTCATCGTCATCTAGCTTAATATCATATCTACTTCTAGTACACACTTTTGTGATAATTCCTGGATATTCTTCTTCCCACCCTTTAGCTTTAATTAGTACCTTATCCTTTACTTTAAATTTACCTACTTTACTCTTTTCTTTTCCCTTTTCTTTTTCCTTTTTCTTTTCCGATGTTTCATCTTCAAGTTTTGTGATCTCCTTATCCATTTTTTTCATAATTTTATCAAAATTTTCATCCCACTCCTTCTTTTCCTTTTTATCATCTTTATCTTCATCGTCGTCTTCTAATTCTTCATCATCTTCATCTTCGTCTTCATCTTCGTCTTCGTCTTCATATTCGTAGTATTCATCAAGGTCATCTTCCCTATTAATATCGCCAACAGTAAATATAATATTAAACTTCATGTTATTTGATAACATTTCTTCGATTTCGTCTTCATCATACTCATCATCATCCTCATCATCATCCAAAATCAAAATATCATCTATTTCATCTTCACTAGTTTCTTCATCTTCTTGTTCTTCTTTTTTTTTCTTCGATGTTTTCTTGTTGGATTTCTTTTTATTTGTAGGACTTTTTGAATTCTTTTTTTTACCATTCGTCTTTTTCTTTTTATCAATCATATTATCTATTTTTTCTAATTGTCGAAGTCTTTCTTTACCTGCTTCAGAAGGGAATATCTTTTGAATAAATTTTTGCAATTCTCGAGGATTCATATCTTCATTTGGCATTTCTTCGCTTCCAGAATCTGAATGATGTTCTGTAGGTGGTAACCAGTCGCTATCACTATCGGAGTCCTTATTAATCTTGTAATTTTTATTTTTTTTGCCACGCCGGCTTCTGCGATTTTTAGGCGTTTTAACCTTCGGATCCTTGTCTTCTTGTTTAGATGGCATTGTATGAATTATAAAGATATTTATTTAATATTTTCTATATCAATTTATTTTTTTAATAAACTTATTAAATTCAAAAACTAAAGATAATAATAAAATTGAAAACAATCTAAATATTCTACCACTAATATAAAGATGACTGATACAAGAATGAATCCATCAAGAATTATAGGATTACAATTTAGTTTATTGTCGCCTGAAGAAATAAGAAAAGGCTCTGTAGCAAATATTGTATCTAGGGATACTTATGTAAATAACAAACCTGTGATTGGTGGTCTATTTGACCCTAGAATGGGCGTGCTAGATCCTGGACTTATTTGCCCGACTGACGGATTAAATTATATGAAAACTCCTGGATATTTTGGTCATATGGAATTAGCAAGGCCCGTATTTTATATTCAATACCTTAATACAATTCTTAAAATATTGAGATGTGTGTGCATCAAATGTAGCAAACTTTTACTGTCTAAAAGTAAACATAAGCATATCTTGGAAACAAAAAATGCACGTGATCGATGGTTACACGTCTTTCCAATTGCTAGTAAAATAGCAAGATGTGGAGATGATACATGTGATGGATGCGGTTGTAAACAACCAAAAAAGATTCAAAAAGAAGGATTGGCTACTATTATAGCGGAATGGGCTAATATTGATGGTATTGCCGACGATGATGGTAATATTAAGGAGAAACTCACTATGAGGTTGACTCCGGAGATAGTTCTCAAAATTTTCAGAAGAATTTCAGATGAAGATGTAACCTTTATGGGATTCAGTCCTACATTTTCACGACCAGATTGGATGGTGTGTCAGGTGTTGGCAGTTCCCCCGCCTGCAATTCGTCCTTCCGTAAAACATGATGCTCAGCAAAGGAGTGAAGACGATATCTCACATATTATTGTTAATATTATTAAAGCAAACAAAACATTGCAAGATAAATTACAAACTAACGCAACATCAAAGGTAATAGATGATTGGCATACCGTTTTACAGTATTACTGTGCTACAATGATCGATAATAGAATTCCCGGGGTTGCTTCTGTAGCCCAGCGATCTGGGCGAGCTTTAAAGTCTGTCAAAGAGCGCTTGGTTGGTAAAGGTGGTCGTGTTAGAGGAAATCTAATGGGAAAACGTGTTGATTTCAGTGCAAGAAGTGTCATTACTCCTGATCCAAACATTAGCATTGGAGAACTAGGAGTTCCCACAAAAGTAGCAATGAACATCACATTTCCTGTTACTGTCAATAAACGTAATAGAGATTTCTTGACTCGTTTGGTTTTGAATGGGCCGGATAATTATCCGGGTGCAAAGATTCTTGAAAGAAAATCCGGCGATTCAATCTCTCTAAGATATACGGATAGAGAAAATATTGAATTACTAAATGGCGATATTGTACATCGACATCTACTTGACGGAGATCCAGTATTATTTAATAGGCAACCTACACTTCATAGGATGTCAATGATGTGTCATATTGTAAAGGTACTGCACGTTGGTGCAACATTTAGACTTAATGTTGCTGCTACAAAGCCTTATAATGCGGATTTTGATGGCGATGAAATGAATCTTCATGGTCCTCAAGATGATGAAAGTGCGGCTGAATTACGTCTTTTGGCAGCACTTCCCCGGCAAATCATCAGTCCTGCAAATAATAAATCTATCGTAGGAATTTTCCAAGATTCTTTATTGGGTAGTTTTAGATTAACCAGGCCTAATATTGATTTTGATATGAGAACAGCTATGAACTTACTAATGAGTGTAAGAGATGTCAATCCTAAATTGTTTAAAAATCCTAAAAAAGTGATTGATTCATTTACTTTATTGTCTGAAATTTTACCACCAATGAGTACAAAATTTGAAAATGGTCAGGATGGCGATGGTATTACAAATGTAGTTAACATAAAGGCAGGTAAGTATAAACACGGTCAATTGGACAAGGATGCTCTTGGATCTGGTTCAAAAGGGCTTATTCAATCAATATTTAATGATTATGGATTTCAAGCATCGGCGGATTTTATTGATAATCTACAAAATATCGTAACGGATTACATGAAACTCAGTTCATATAGTGTGGGTATTAGTGATTTAATTGCCAATAATGAAACTAATCAAAAGATTGCAAATACAATCTTAAATAAAAAGAAAGTTGTAGCTGATTTGATCAATGAAACTCATATTGGTGCTTTTGAAAATAATACCGGAAAAAGTAATGAGCTAGAATTTGAAACTAGAGTTAATGCTCAACTTACACAGGCACTTAATGAAGCGGGAAAGATTGGAAGGAAGAGTTTGTCAAAGGATAATAGATTTGTAATTATGGTAGGATCTGGCAGTAAGGGTAAAAATCTAAACATTGCACAAATGATTTCGTGTTTGGGTCAGCAAAATGTAGACGGAAAACGTATTCCATATGGGTTTTCAAATCGTACACTCCCTCACTATAAAAAATTTGATGATTCTCCAGAAGCACGGGGATTTGTTGAAAGTTCATTTATTCAGGGTTTAACTCCTGAAGAATTATTCTTCCATGCTATGGGTGGACGTGTTGGACTCATTGATACAGCTGTAAAAACTTCACAAACAGGTTATATCCAAAGAAGGCTTATTAAAGCATTGGAGGACCTTAAATTCACATATGACGGAACAGTTAGAAATAATAAAAATAAAATTATCCAATTTAGATATGGCGATGATAATATAGATACTACTAAAGTTGAAAATATCCCACTTCCGTTATCAAGCATGACGGTTGAAGAGATTTATAGTCATTATCAAATCCCATCGGATGATGTTTCAGATGAGGTAGTTACAACTAATTATACCAAAACAGCTATTAAAAGAATGAAAAAACAAACAGTTGCATTAAAAGAACAAACGCAAAGTATGGTTGATTATATGTTGGAAATTCGATCGCAATTAGTGGAGTATGTATTCAAAAATAGCGCTGGATCAACTATTCATATACCAGTAAATTTTAAACGTATTATTAATAATATTGCTAATCAATTAAACTATCAAAATAATTCAATGGTTAATATTACACCATTTGAGACATATAGACTAATTCTTGATAATTTTGCAACATTGGAATCGCTTCATTTTGGCAAACCTTCTGAATTATTCAAAGCAGCATATCTCTACTATATGTCTCCTAAGAATCTATTGGCTATTCGTAGATTTAATAGAAAGGGGTTGGAATTATTGTGTGCAAAAATTAATGCAGAATACAAAAATGCATTGTGCAATCCAGGCGAAATGGTTGGAATGATAGCGGCTCAAAGTATTGGCGAGCCCACAACACAGATGACCCTGAATACATTTCATTTTGCTGGTGTAGCGAGTAAATCTAATGTTACTCGAGGTGTTCCTAGAATTGAGGAAATCTTGTCACTATCTGAAAATCCAAAACAGCCATCTACAACTGTTTATCTCAAACAAGAAGAGGAAACTGATAGAGTAAGAGCACAGGAGCTTAAATATACTCTTGAATTTACTAGTCTAAAAGATATTACATCATCAGTTAGTATTTGTTTTGATCCGGATGATTTACAGACATTGGTTGAAGAAGATAAACCGCTTATGGATGAATATGTTGAATTTTCCAAAATCATTCAAGAGTGTAGCGGTAGCGATGATGTCGAAGAAAATAGTGATAAATCCAAATGGATCTTAAGATTTATATTGGATAAAGAATCCATGCTGGATAAAAATATTAATATGGATGATGTTCATTTTGCGATTGAACATAGTTATAAAGGTGAAATCTCTTGTATTTATTCCGACTTTAATGCTGATAAATTAGTTCTCAGAGCGCGTTTGGATAAGTCACTTACTAATAGTAAAAAGAAATCTTTGGATCAATCCGATGAAATTTACAAGCTTAAAAATTTACAGCATAATCTAATGAACAATGTGATTCTTCGCGGAATTAAGAAAATCCCAAAGGTCTTGTTAAGAAAATCTGTGAATCAACTTAAATTTTCAGAGGGAAATTATGAAAAGGAAGATACATGGGTGTTAGATACGGTTGGAAGTAATCTACCAGATATCCTTACTCTACAAGACATTGATACAACTAGAGCATATAGTAATAATATTCAAGAAGTGTATCGGACTTTGGGAATTGAAGCAGCGCGTGCGTGTATATTGAAAGAAGTCCAGGAGGCTTTTGATGAAAGTTATATTAATTATCATCACTTATCTTTACTATGCGACAGAATTTGTGCTACAAAAAAAATGGTATCCGTATTTAGACATGGTATTAATAACGATGATATTGGACCAATTGCAAAGGCTTCATTTGAAGAAACACCTGAGATGTTCTTGAGAGCAGCCCGACATGGTGAACTGGATCTTATGACAGGAATTTCAGCTAATGTAATGTGTGGTCAGGAAGGTTATTTTGGTACTGGATTCTTTCAAGTTATGCTTGATATTAATGAAATGGGCAAACTTGCCGGTAGTAAAGAATTAGAAACGGAGAAGGATATTGATGATATGTTAACAATGGAAGATGGCGATGGCGTTTGTTCCACACAAAGTATTACCATCAGCAATAATACTGATTTAATTCAATCAACTGATATGGGTGATGTAGACGATAATTATGATCCAGGATTTTAAAAAAGACTTAAAAACGTAATGAATATATATCTTAATATGGATATTTTAACATATATATCAAAAACAGTCACAAATAAGTATAGAGACCCTGCTAGTAGGACTTCCACATTTACAATGGGAGGGTATTTTATTTATCTACCAATTACCGAAGATTCTAGTAAATTTCAAAAATTAAAAGAAGGGGTTTTAGATAATTGTTTTATGAGTCAAGGACAAAAGAGTTATAATTTTTCATTATTTAGTAAAATGCAATCTATATATTGGGGATTAAAAAAATTTGTTAAAATTTGGAGATGGAAGCATGCAAAGAGTGCTTCCATCGATTTAGATTTATATATGAACTCTTTAAAAAGTTTTCCCGATTTTCAAAAGGCCAAAATTTTGCATCATGGCATGATATACGAATTTAGATTAACAGATATTTTGAATATATGGAAAAAATCTTTGACACAGAGTATTACTTTTTCCCCTCAACCCACAATGCCACGAAATCCATATCTTAATATGGCTTTTAGTAAAGGTCATTTATTTCATTTCTATATGTGTATGAAAGATAATGCGAATTTTTCCATACCTATTGTAATTCAAAAATTTATAAATGTCTCCATGAACATTAGATTGTTCCGCGTAAATGCGTATCCGGATTTAATGGATGAAGCCATAAATAATCATATAGATTCATCCTCTCACGATGTTTTGTTTCTTGATTGTGTTAACATGTTGGGGTATCATAAAAGAAAAATTAGAAATAGAAGATTATCAATGGATTTATCTGATGTAAAAAAAAAAGAGGTAGTAAAAGAGTTGAAACCCATGTTAAAACTTCATTTATTGGCAACACTATCTTGTAATCCTGTCATAAGGCATTTAAATAAAGAGTTAGTTATTGAAAAACTAAGAGATTTTTTTAAGAAAAATCCTATATTTGGTCGTAGAATTGTATCTGTCTCAAGGAGAACAGTTGAATTAGCGCCTCCATTATTTGTTTTCGGTAGCGCTCAGTCAATTGCAGATGAAGATGAAGTCTTAAATGACTCGGAAATTGATGACGATGATTATGATTTTGAACAAGAGGCTCATCAAGATCCTGCAAGTGCCATAGCTGTTGGAATACATCCATCAGATCATGTCGTACATGAAGAGATTCTAACTGATTCCGATGAAGAGTTTTGATAATTATCCTGTTGAAATGTAGTTATAATTATAAGATATTATTTATATTTCTTATAATTAACGGCGTCTGCGACTGCGACTTCTCTTGCGTTTACGGGAACGAGATTTGCGTCTGCGACTGCGACTTCTCTTGCGTTTACGGGAACGAGATTTGCGTCTGCGACTGCGACTTCTCTTGCGTTTACGGGAACGAGATTTGCGTTTCTTGCCACCACGAAGAGCACCTCTTCTTTTCAACATAGATTTAGCTTTTCGTGCAACACGTTTATAAGTACTTTGTCTCATAGTAGGACGAGAACGACCTTTGTAAGAAGACCGTTTCTTTCCCCATTGTTTAGCTCTAACATATGCAGCATATAATCCTTTTTTATTAACTTTACAAGTACCCTTTGCGCAAATTGGAAAGCTTTTCTTTGGTCCTAAAAAGCATTTTTTCCCACATTTACGTTTCATAACAGTACGCGCATGTCCTTTTGGTGAAATTTTTGCCCAACCCGACCAAGGCATAGATTTACGGCGTTTACGAGTCTTACTTGGCATTATACTATAATTAAATATTTTATTTGCATAACCAAGAAAAACAACAAGTCTTTTTCTTACCGTTTAATTTGTTCCATTCTTGAATGGTAAAATTATTACTCATAGATAAATTACAACGCGCACAAATAGGTTTTAAATTACTAACATCAAGATTTCCACCTTTACTTTCTGGTTTATCATGTCCTACGTGAAAATCAAATACAGAAACTTCATTTTCACACCAATTAATATAACATTTATGTTCATAGCATTTCCCAAATGTTTGTAACCATGTTTGTTCGCGAATAGCTTTAGGTATAGTTTGTTTTCTATATTTCTTTTTCTTTTTATTTTTATTGGCTTTTCTAGGCATTGTATAATTTAAACTTCTCTCTTTAATATATATGCCTAAATGTATAAATAAAGTAATAGTATTTGATTTGGATGATACAATTGGTCATTTTGAACAGGTATCTATGTTTTTAAATGGACTTCAGATGATCGTAGATAAAAATATAAGTGATAAATATTTGTATAAATTGTTAGATTTATGGCCACAAATACTAAGACCCGGTATTCTTGATACACTTGAAACAATTAGTAAAATTAAAAAAAGAAATAAATGCGTTAAGGTAATAATTTATACAAATAATATGGGACCAAGATCTTGGACTCTTATAATCAAGCGATATTTGGAGAGAAAACTCAAGTATAATATTTTTGATAAAGTTATAACTGCTTATCGTCCACATAAAAAACATAATTGTAGAACAACGCATAGTAAGACGCATAAAGATTTATTAAAATGTACAGGTTATCATCCAAATACGGAATTCTTATTTTTGGATGATCAAATGCATGTAGAAATGAAGCATCCACATATACATTATCTACACCTACATCCTTATACCTATAGCATTCCATTTAACAAAATGATCAATAGTTATTTAGACTCGAAATATGGCAAATTAATTAAAAAAAAATA
>Ga0233411_10000360_pt1 | contig 14329 bp, 13 predicted proteins | sample Na_anoxic_2_MG_FD_179799 | JGI IMG/M metagenome (GOLD analysis project Ga0233411, IMG submission 179799) | Seawater microbial communities from Saanich Inlet, British Columbia, Canada - Na_anoxic_2_MG | ecosystem: Environmental > Aquatic > Marine > Inlet | place: Canada: British Columbia...
CTTCCTTCTCCAACTTGACCTCTTTGAACTACTGTCCAGTCAACTTTCATTTGATCACAAATATCAGCTTTAGTAGCAATATCTACAATACCAACTTCAATTATAACTGGTGTTCTTTCAATAGCATCATTGATAGAGAAAAGTACATCGGCTTTATCATCTACAATTGCTCCTGTAAATTTCAAACCACCTAAGCAGTTTTCCACTGGTACAGCCGCTGGTGCTACTGGGCAACCATCAGCATCAAAAGTCCAACCTTCACAATCGCACTCCATCCAAGCCATTCCTGCAAATGTAGGAACTTCGTCAAATTTAGCACCATCTTTTCCATAAGTATCACAACCATCTTCAAGACAAGCATTATTCTCTTGTGTTAAAGTATAGCTAGTGTTACAGTTTGTTGTACTTCTAATTGCAATTCCACTAATTGCTGAATCATTAGCATATTCTGCTACTACTTCTGCTAACTCAGTAGCATCACAATCAGCATTTTTCTTAGTCATACATAATGTACGAGATATTTTATATCCACTCCCACATTTAGTCCAAGAAGTTGTAGATGGCGTAGTTTGTACACATGATACAGGCACATCCCCAATTTTTTGATAAACAACATTATCAAATGTTGTAGTTACATCAAAAGCAAGAGGAACAAGAACTTCATAAGTAGAGTAACCTGCTTGTGACCCCATAATCACAGCAGAAGTTGCTGTAGCCATAACAGTTTGAACTGTTGTTAAAGCATTTGCAGAAGGATCCGCAACAGGCATTGTTACTACTAATTTTTGACTAGCAGCTACAGTTGTAAATCCAGTAGGACAAGTGTCACAATCAGATAATACAGTTCCCGTAGTTGTAAAGTCTGCTGGTTTAACAGCGGCATCCGCATTAGTTTCAGCAGTAGCTTTTGCAGAATTTAAAGCAACTAAAGCATTATCAATATCTACTTGTACAATTGGATCTGCAATTAAAGCAGCATCGTATGTAGCTTGAGCAGCAGCGATAAGTGTATCGTCAGCTCCTAAAAATTCAGCTCTTAAACAAACTTCATAAGTTGTAAATGTACCTTTTCTTTCTAATAAAGTAATATCAAAAGCTTGGTATTGTAATTGAACATCCGCAAGAGCTTTGCTATCTCCTGCATCACAAACTGTAATACAAAATTTAGAATAACGTGCAGAAGCAAATGGTGCTTCAACAGGGCAACAAGATTTAACTTGCTCCATTTTTACATAATTCTTTACATAAAAACTTGCAGTATCAAATGCTGTTCTAATTGTATCAAGTGTTTTAGTGATTTTTTCATCCATAAAACAATCTTCACAACAATCTGTTGTAAAAGGAATAATTTCTTCAATATCCCTTCCAAATACATTACGTACTGTTTGTCCAGAAACTCTTACTAATAATCCAAATGTTTCACCACATGGAAAAGAAAGTGTTTTACAATCAGAAATACCATCATATCCTAAATACCCGATCATAGGTTTAGGAACATAGTTCATATCTTTTGGACTATAAATACTATCTAAACTTGAAAACTCTAAACTTCTTATAGTTAATCTGTTACCAGTTTTATCTGAAAACATAGAATTTCCATCTCCTTTAGATGTACCTTTGTATACAAGTTGGTAAAGGTTACCAGCTTTAAATTCTGAAGCAGGAACTAAAGTCTGAGTCTTTACATCTAATAAACCCATAGTTAATGGTTTCATTTGGTATGTACGCCCAGAGTCAGCTATTGCTTTTGGTAGAAACACATTTTTTGCGTAACTATTTAAATTGTTATTCATAATTTATTATTAATGATTTTTTAATTGGTATCTAATTGAATAAGCCTGATCTTTGCTACTATTTGTTCCGAGTTCTTGTTGGTTTTTAACATCTAACAAATAATTAATAGCTGTTTCTTCATTTTTACCATAAACAGTTTTAGACATTGCATTATAATATTCATTTGAAGCATTTGTCCTAATAATGTTCTTTTTGTAAGCTTCTCTAAAATCTACTGTAACATTTACAAGAGTTTTATCTAAAAGCAAACATTTTAAAAATAAATCAACAGCTTCGTTCTTTGTTTTAGTTAAATCGCCATTAATATACTCTCTAAGCTTAGTATAAGCTTTCTCCATATTATTATTAATTCCAGAAGAATTTGGTAAAACAAATTTTGCAATAGCCAAAAGATATTTCTTCTCGCTTTTGATTTTTTGTAATTGCATAATCGCTTCATCCAGTTTTTGATAATATGTAGCCGTTGTAGCTAGTTCCTCTGTTTCGTTATAAATTTGAAATTTAAACTCTTTCATCGGATCACCTGCTTCTTCTTTACTTGCAGCCGCATAACCTATTTCTTTTGCCACTGAAATAGTTAATAAATCAGTTGGGTTATTTTTAGGATCAAAGGGATTAATTGTATGTTTTAACTCAAGAGTTAATGCCATCCAATTTTCTCTATGTGCAGGATTATCAAATTGCCACCCATAATAGTCTTCTACAATTTTTTGTTCTTTTTTATTAAGCCCATGCCCAAAAGAATTGTTTGTAAAAGGAATATCAAATGTGCTAAATGCATTTTCAAATAATCCTATCCCTCTTTCTTCTAACCCCATTTTATAAGATTTAGGTTTTGCTTGCTTTATTAAAATACCACTCATTTTTATTTATATTTATATTTATTTTAAATTAGATTCGTAAATTGGCTTGTTAGTAAATGGGTTAATTGGCTTAATCAATAATGATTTAGTTACATCTTTTACAAAATAAGCTTTGTGACGTTGTTCCATGTAAACTTCAAAACCTGGGTGATTAGACCCTCTTTGCCATGAACCTTTACCATTTTCATTTCCAGGATAAGCTAGTTTACCTTGGTGTACTGAGTGAGTCATATCCCAATCATTTCCATATACTAATTCTAGTACATTATCTGTACCACTAGTAATATCATCAATGATAAACATATAAGAACTTAATCTATGTCCTCCTAAAGTACCATTAGACAATGGAACGATTGGATTAATAAAATCATTAGCATCAATTGGATCTAAACCAGCAGCTAATTCAAACTTAATAGTTCCTAATCCGTTTTCCATTTCCCATGAATCAATATTTGGATTAGTCCATTTAAGTGATTGGTTATTGTTTTTACCAATTCCTTCAATATAATCATTTGCTTGCATTACCATTCCTGATCGTGATGGTAATTTATTTAATTGATTTTTGATTAACTGTAAGGCACCTTGTCCACATTTAAGTGTAATAACATTTCCTGAGAAAGGAGTTACTTTACCTTTAATTCTTGAAGCAATAATAAACTCTAATTTTTGAAGAGTCATTCCAGGAATATTATAAACGTGAGTATTACCCATATTTAATTGCTGGAAATAACCAATAGAAGATTGAGCTTTTGTTTTACCATCAAGATCAATTAATCCACCTACTCCCCAAATTGCTTCTTGTTCTACTAAGTTCTTAATCCAAGCAGCACCAAGTAATTCAATTTCTGGAATCCAAGCTTTTTTAATAATATCTTGCTTTAACTGGCTTTCTGATTTTTTACCATACTTTTGCTTATAAGCAGTAGTAAGCATATTTTTAGCTTTACCACTACCAGTCATAGACATTGAATATCCTAAAGTACCCTTAGCAAAGGTATATGCTTCAATTACTCTACGGTAATCAGCTAATCCTGCTTGTACATTAGCAGACATTTTAGAGAAAGCTGCTTCTCTAGTTACAGAATAATGAAGATTTGCACGAGTGTATCCTACAGTATTCATATACTCACGTACTCCACCAGCAGGTGTTGGAATATCAGCATATTTTTCTGCAAATTCTGTGTGCATAGTTGTTACAGGAAACAATTTAGTACCAGGTCTAAGTAATTCTTTTGGATAATGTTTATCCGCTTGACCTACTCCCCTACGTCTTACTGTTAAAATGTAACCATCTCCATCTTCTACCACTGGATCTTCTGTAACTAACATTTGATGTGGTGAGTGAAAATCTGCAGCTAATACATACGTTGATCCGTATTTATTAGAGTTTACTTTGATTTTAAATTTTTCATTATCAATACCTGGTTTATCTGTACCAGATATATCTTCCATGATATAACATGGTTCATCTTCAATCGGATGGGAGTGTTTAAAAACGTGACCGTCTACATATTCCCGATTAATTGTTTGATTAGTGAAATCATACAAAAGTGGTTTAGCCAAATAACCTGATGTAATGTAGGGCTCTAAAACTCCTAAATCATGAATGTGTTCTTTTCCAGCATTTTGGTGTAAAGCATGTGCTTTATCCAAATGGGAATACGACTGTCTGTCGCTACTCTGTAAGAAAGTTCCGTTTGTCAGAACTAATGGTGTTTGATTTGCCATATTTTAATTTAAATTTTAAATTTTAACCCTGTACCTATTTCATTGTTTTTTGGTACGTGTGTTACCTTTTTCTTATTATTTGAAAACTTAAAAGTGTTAGAAAATTCTTTTGCTATCTCTGTTTTTGCTTGTTTTTTATAAAACTTTTCTATTGCTGTTTTTCCTCCTTGAATAACTAATAATCCTAACATAAGATCTTCCATATTACTTTTAGGATTATATTTAGCATTTCTAATTAATGCTTCTGCAAATCCCATTTCCACTCTTTTTCCTTTAATAGTAACTGGAGTATCATCATTCATTGTAGCTGCATATAAAAATTGTGCTTGCTCTTCTGATAATTCTACGCCATTTAATTTTCCTGTATCTAAAGTATTTGTAACTCTTTCTCTTAATTGTTCTTGTAAACTTAAATCATAGTCTTTAATAGCTTGAGCATGCTGTGCTTTTTCATTTGCTATTTTTGTTGCTTTTACATCTAGTTTTGGTTTAAGCGTTTTTGCTTCTGATTGTAATGCATCTAATTCAACTAATTGTATTACTTTGTTATCTACCGCCTGTTTATCCCAATCAATAGATTTATAGTATTCTCTTACAATTTTTTCCGCATCATTTTCTGGAGTAAGTTTTGTAATATCTTCTGAATACATTAAAGAACTTACATAAGAATGAATATCTGCTTCATCTGCATTAGGATTATCTAAATTATATGCCATTACTTTTTTTGTAAAATCATCTAATTTATTTACTAATTTATTATTAGCAAACTCAACTCCTTCATTAAATTTAGTTTTACCTTCTAAATCTACATTATGCTGCATTAATTTAAGAAAATCATCTCTTTTGAAATCTTCTAAATCAATATCCTTTGGCACATCTTTTATTAAACCATTTTCAGATAAATAATTAGCAATACCTGCTACACCATCTTCTACATCTGACTCTTCTTCTTCTTGCTCCTCTTGATCTTCTTCTTTATCATCATTAACTACAGATTCTGAAAATTCTTGAAAATCTTCTTCTGCAGCTACGTCTTCAGTTTCTACAGTTTCTTCTACCGGGAAATCATCTACAACTTTTTGTAATGCTTCCTCATTTGTGCTTGAATCCTCTTGTATATCAAGTGGATTGTAAAATTCTAGTCCTTCCATTTTATAATATCATTTTATATAAATTAAAAAAAAATTCTTATATATCCAAACAATTTGTTAATCAATTGCTTTTGTCCTTTTATTTGAAGCTCTCACTTCTTGCTCTCTTATATCTAATTCTCTATCTCTCTGTGCAAGAGTTTTCATTTTTATTTTCTCATCTAGCCTTGTCTTATCTTTATTATTTAGAGTATCTTGTCCTTTAAGCTCTAACAAAGATTGCTGATAATTTAAATTATCATAAATTTGTTTTTGTTTTGAATTAGCATTTTGTAATTCAATTATTTCTTTACTTACTGTATCTGCTTCTTGACTACCTTGTCCTAAAGCTCTGATCTGGGCTACTGCAATATGTCTTTCATGCTCTCTTTCTTCCATTTCTTTTTTACTTTCTAATTCCATAACTCTCATTTTTTCTGCACTATCTATTTTTTCTTTTTGCATTTTCTCTTGGAAAGCTCTTTCTTCTGCCATTTTTTGTTCTTGTTTCTTTTCTAATTTACTTAATTCATGAAACATAGAAGGCAAACTTTTTATATTTTGTACAGTAGCCATTTCTAAAGTATTGGCTCCGAGCGTATTATTAGTTATAACAGTTTGTTTTATTCTTTCTAAAGTATCTGCGTCTGATAAATTACTTTCTATATAAATATCTAATTTATGTAAAGAAAAGTCTGACGTTGATGCTTCAAATATAGTCCTAGCTCCATCAATAGATGTATAAGAAACCCTACTTATAGGATATTGAGATTCAATATGTTGAGCTGTTTCTAACATTGTATTTCTTAATCTTCTCAATACTTCATGTAATCTAATATACAAATGCTGTATTTGACTACTTGTTCTTTGTAATCCTTGTGCAACAGAACTAGCTGTTTGATTTGTATTATTACCATATAAAAACTCAGGAGTTAGTCCTATTTGCTCATAACAATCTCTTTTAAAAATAGCAGCTAATTGAGCTTTTTCTAGTATTTCTGCTGTTTTTGTTAAATCAACTACTTGGCCAATACTTGTATTAGCTACTGGTTGTCCTAAATGATTAGAAGGTGTTCCTACTGGAACTGCAGAAACATCTCTTCCTGTTGTTAACCATTTAACTAAACTATCTTCTCTCCAGGAATCATCTAAAGATTCCGAAGGAATAGCTCCTTGATTTACCATTAAAAATTTACCAATTTCTTGAGATAATAATTGTTGGTTTTTATTCCATATCCAATTATAAGATATTTGTTTTGGAGCACACATTTCTGTTATAGATAGTTTATTACTTTTTCCTCCATGTACAGGTATTCTTACTCCATATTTATACCTGTCTTCTGAGTATTGAATATCATGTCTTTTAATAGAAATCCATATAAGACTATCATCTACATGCTCATCCATGTAATAACTTTTTGAGTTATTAGCACTTAAAGCTTCTCCTTTCCATAATTCATTTATATAAAATATTTCTTCATGTTCCCCTGAAACTAAGAATTGAGGCTTTTTTGGTTTACCTGGGGCATACTTAGGCTTTTTTGTTACTTTATAATTACTGTCAAATATTTCCATATTACCATCTGCAAAATGTATTTTTTTTAGTTTTGCTGGTAATAAAAAATATATTGTTGTTCTTCTAATTAGATTATTATCTATTGGAAGTATTCCTTGTTCTATTTTTTTAAAATGTAGATAATTTTGAGCACTTTCTCTGCCACCAGACACATTTCCCGTTAATCCATTATCTAAACCATTAATAACAAAACCTCCTGAATAAGAATCTGTTCCCCAACTTTCTAATTTAGATATATCTTCTTCAGATAAACTTTCTGCATCTTTGGCCAGAACTCCTGTTAACGTACTATCTTCAAACCATCCAAACATCATTCCTTCTGAATAATCTGTATTATTTGGACTTTTTAAATGAAAGCAATTAGCTGCGTCTATTAGCTCTGGGTAATAAATATCGTCTTTATATTGAACATGTACTACAGGATCTTCATTTTCTATAATAGCTCCTAATAATTCTCTTTCAATATGTTTCATATTGAATTTAGAATCTTCTTTATTTATAGTATGATTAGCCCACTCTTCAATAGTAGTTCTATAATTACTAGTATATGCTTTTTGTACTTCTTCCGATTCTTCAAACAACTTTTGTTGCTCTTCATTTGGATTTGGATTCTCAGCTAAAAATAAGCCTTGTAGTTTTTTTATTGTTAATTCTTTTAATTCAGAATTTAAAGATTTAATAATATCATTTGTGTTTTCTCTATTAATAGCTTTAGCATTATATGTAATATGCTTAGTATTGTAATCACCAATTATACCATTACTAATTACAGGTATTAATGGATGAAAACTTAGTCCTATATCTTCTATTTTAGTTTCATTACTTGTAAAACTTAATTCATCAGAAACATCTTCTTGTACATAATCGCTTATATCTATAACTCCTTTTCTTAAATTTTTTAATTTTCTATAATGTTCTTCTTTATCTATTAATTGCTGTTCTCCTAAAGAATGCCAATAATGCCATAAATTTTTAACTTTCTCAGAACCTTGATCAGAGTCTTTTTCATACTTTTCATCTTCTTCTAAGATAAATTTTATATTTATAGATTTCATAACTATTTATTTATTATTTCAAAAATGTGCTTCTAAAATTTCTTTTATGTTTTAAACTAGAATTTGCTAGTTCCTTTTTATAATTTACTCTTTTTTCTTCTGATTTTTTAGTATTATTACTTTTAACTTTTAATCCCCTATTTGTATTACTCTTAGCGGCTAATAATGTAATACAAAAAGCCATGATTCTATCTACATTTTTCTTAGGACTATATTCTAACATCTCTTTAAGAAGCATTTTATCTTTTATTCTTTCTACTCCGTAAATAGTTATACTTTCTCCTGTTTCTTCATTAAATCTAACTCCTATCTCTTCCTCACAATAAGCAATGCCTAATCCAATTAAATATGTTTTTATGTTTTGTGTTCTTGATCCGTACTCAGATGTATCTATAGAAGATCTTGCAATTAAGTCTTTTCCTAAAGCAATTTCATTTCTTTTCATCATGTACTTTTGGCATTTTTGCCCAATCATCCATTCAATAAAGTTTCTATTATCATTCTCTATTAATGCTCTTGCATTATAATATTTTATTAAATCTCTTGTTGTTTTGTAAGTATCATAAGGACTATCTGCCCTACCTGCAAACCAGGCTACTAATGTATCTTGAGTATATTCACCATCTAATTCATGTGCTGCCTTATAAATATATATAGATTGTAATGATTTAGATACTGTTGATTTAATAGGAGTAATCGTATCTATTCCAGCATAATATAATCCAAAAGGAGGGTTACTTTTTGGAGCTTCATCTATAACAACAGCTCCCGTTTTTAAAGTATCTTTTTTTACAGGAAAGTCTTCTACTACATCATGTTTACATCCTATGTTGTGCGTAAGTCCATAAGATTCTTCTGTTATTGTAACTTTAAGTGGATTATAAGTACTTGATAATTTATCATACCAAGGTTGAATAATCCCTACAGGAAAATCATTTTCTTCTCTTGAAGCAAAAGCATCCTCTAATGTATTTGGATGCTGTGATTTATAAACCATAAAAGATTTATAAGACTTTTTCTTTTGTCTTTCTTCTTCTGCTGCAATAGATATTAAAGCTTCCTCCATTAAAGAATTACCAAATTCATCAATACAAGTTCCATAAGAATATTTTTCTGGTACAAAAAGTCCTACTCTTTCTTCTGGTCTGTTAGAATGAATATTAGATGTTGATAAAAATCCATGATCTTCTGGATCATAAATAACATCTTTAAGGGGTTTACAATACTTTAGTTCTGTAACAGCCCCAATCCCATGAAAATTTCCTGTTGAAATATTTCCAAATTTTAATGCAGAATTAGCTAATTCTAATACTATATCTGCATTAGGAGCAGCACCATACTCCTCTAACAAAAATTCATCTACTTTACCTCCTACTACTTTTCCTGGATTTGTTTTAAAAGTAAGTCCTTGTAATTTAGATCCATTACCTCTAAACGTCCCATCTTCCATCTTTATCTCTTGAGTAATATCCATCTTCTCTCCTGTAATAGGTCTTTTCCAAGCAGTTTGTCTATTTAAGTATTTAGAATACTTTTTATGAATAGCCCAACTATCTTTAACATATTTCTCATCCCATGCTATTATCCTTCCAACAAACCCTTCTTCAAACCAAAACCTTTTAGTTAATCGTGAAACAGCTTTTAGAGAAAAACCCATCTGTCTTTTCTTTACAGTAGCAGTGAATAGACCTGTTAAATTAGCATATTCAATTTTCTGAAACCACCAAATATCAGTATCAAATATTCTTGGAAAAGTATCTTTTTTCTTTACTTTATCTGGAATAAAAATATAATTTAAATACCAATAATGATCTCCTGTAATATAGAATTCATTATCAATTAATAATCCTCCATAGATTATTTGTTTCTCTCTTTCCCAAAAAGAAATGTAATCCCTAGATTTAGGGACTACATTTATATAATATTTGTTTTTTAAGAAAAAAGTAGCTCTTTCATTAGCTAAATTAATCCTTTCATCTAGATTCTGTTCTCCAGGCCACTTATTTAATCTTGTGATTAACTCTATCCTCTCTTTTATAGTTAGAGGCTTTCTTGTAAGTTCCTTTGTTTTAGAATCTAAATGAAATATGTAATTATTAAAATCTTGCATTATGCTTCTTCAGCTAAACTGTTTAGTGTATCAATTGATGCTTGTAATTGAATTTGTTGAGTAAGTAAAGGCACAAGTATTGCTTCTTTTGCCCGTGCTGCTTCAATGTTAGCTGTAGCTTTAGTTTGCATATCTTCTAATTTCTTCTGCAATTCTTCTTTTAATTTAGTAGCTCTTAACTCAAATCTTTGGTGCTCCTTTTGATGATTTTCCAATTGTTTCTTCATCTTAGCAATTGTCTTATCTGTGCTTACTAAATCTTTTACTGCTTTTTTTAATGTCTTTTGAATCATTTTCTAAAAAATTTAAAAATGTTAATGAATAATGTAATTAAATAGTTAAAAGGCGTAATAAATAAATCTTCTGCAATATAATATAATCTTCTTATAAAGAAAGGATCATACTGGTACCAGTCTCTTTTATTTAAAATTATAATGCCCGGTATTATGTATATAATAATAATAATTAATAGTATCATAGTATCATTGATCGTATCCAATATCTCTATCCCCTCTTGCTCTTAATTCCTCGTCTTTAGCTTTTTCTAATTTCCTAAATTGTTCAATTGTATTACCACATTTTTCTACAATTTTAAGAACGTGTTGTATATTACCTGTTTCTCTTGAATCATCAATAATAACTGTTCTTGAGTACAATGCTAATTTATTTACAAGTATTTGTGTACTTTTAAAGTAATTAACTGTTGTTGATGGATATAATAATTCTAGTTTTATAATAGCATCACAGATTTCTTTATCTGTTGGCTTAAAATCTCCAGCATAATCTACTAATAGTATTTTTTCTCTTTCTTCTTGTTCTAAATCAGAATAAGGACTACTTGGAGATACTAAAAATGCACAATATGCTAAGGCTTTTGACGCATCATTATATTTATCTACTACAGCTTTTAACTCAGGTATTAATAGAACATTACTTGAAATAGTTATTTCAGAGTTTTCTATTGTAAAAATTTTATCTATCATATAAATGGTAATTAAATAAAGCTTTGATTTCTTCTTTTAAATAAGGCACATAATAATCTTTAGTACCTGTAACTACACCATGTTTATTAAATATTATATGCTCAATAATCAATGCTGTTCTCCCTTGATCATCTACTAATGGAGGGAAACCATATAATTCTAACATATAAGCATATCCAGATAATTGTAAAGCATATTCATTTAAATTAAAATAAGGTAAATGAGAAAGAGGACTGTTAAAATACTCAACTACTTTTCTTTTTAAATTCTTATTATAAAAAGCTGTTGGTTCTGTATAGATTGTCTTGCTCGTCTTAAAATCTCTTATAATTACTTTACCATTATCTGTTATAGTAATTAAATCTGCCTGTCCTGCTAATTTATATTTATGAGAGTAACATATTAATTCTGGGTACCTAAATCCTGGTTTTAAATCATTTAAATCAAAAGATGATTTTTGATCACTAACCAAAGGATTATACACAACATCTGGATCATTAATTATAGCTAATTCTCTTTCTAAATGGTATGCTGACCCTCTGGCCAAAGCATCTTCTGAATTATCTTTCCATATCTTTCTTACCCATTTTACACTAGGTAATTCTTCTGTCCCCCATCTTTCAGTAGCCTGTTCTAAAGTAATTTCTTTCTTTTTAGCTACATCAGTTAATATAGCTTTTTGTATCATGTATTTATCATACGGAGTTTTTTTACTGTGTTTTTCTAAATAAGCAGCAGCAATTGCATCCCAATCCTTTTGTTCCTTAACTTTTTTTAACAAAGAAGTCATAGAAGTATAAGGAACTTCCTCGTTTAAATATTGATGTGTACTTTCTTTAAATATCATTTTTATTGATTAAATCCATTGTAAATAATAAACTTTCTTCTTGTATATGCAAAGAGTTTTGATCATATACTTTTACTACAATTTTTTTAGTTGTTTTGACTGCTTGACTTCTTTTCTTTAAGTAACCTTTTAAAAAGAAGATTTCTCCTGGGTTTAAAGTAATTTCTGCATTATTTAAAGCTGTACACCCACAAGTTACTCGTGATTCTATTTTTACTGGGAAATTATTCTTATTTATACCTCTAAATTCATAAGGCATCTGAGCGTCATTCACAATCTTTCCTAATTGTAAATGTGTTTCATCAAATTGTACCATATTATTTTTTTGTTTTTAGAAATAAATACCATTCTTTTTTATTCATCCATTCTGGGTAACAAAAACTACACCCGTCTGTTTCATATAGTTTTTCTGGGAAGTCACAATAACATTCTAAACAATATCCTCTTTCAAGGCAACCTGGGGATGATTTTTGTATTTCTAAAGATCTCCATTTAGCTTGATCTTCTACCCATTGTTTTCCGGGCATTTTGTACCTAAACCAAGCCACTAAAAAATTAAACACATTTTTAATAGTTAATTTCTTAGTAGACTTGCTATAGTTTTTAAACCAATTAATCATTAATAGTTTCTTTTAATTTTAAGTTAATCACAAATTTAATATCTTCTTTAAACACTTTGATACTTGGATGTACTTTAGTTGAATTTCTATGACCATGAACTAAACCTATATTCCTTAAACCACTTATATAATTTTCTGCTGTTTTTGGTCTAAGTAATTTATCTTGTACAATAAATTTAATAGCTTTATCGCCGTATATATAAATATAGGCCAATACTGTAATATCAGCTTCTCTTAAATCATAATCTAATAGTATATACTTTAATTGAAAAGTTATTAATTCAATCAAACTAACTTCTAAAATTTTTGGGTGTTTAAATATTTTCATTGTAATTAAATATTTGTATAAAAGAACTCTATGTTTAATTTAATACTAATTATTATTATTTCCAAATTAATCTATCTAAAGTTTTTTATTATTTTTAGATCTTAGGATGCTCTTAGCTTTCTTTTTTCTAAGAGCATCCTGTAAACTGATTAATTTCTTAATTATAGGAAAGTTCTTTTTATCAGGCAACTTTTTTATATTATTCCAATATCTTGTTAGTTTACGGGAACTAAATACTAATTTACCAAGATAAAAATAATCGTATTCAGTATAATTAGTTTCTTTTAAACCTTTATGTAAAGTCTTTGCATATTCTAAAATAGCTTCCTGTACTTCTTTTTCTGATAAGTTTAAATTAACCGCCACTCTTTTAGAGATTTCCTTCCAGTGGGTTTGCATCTTCTTTTGTTATTAAATATTTTAAAAAGCCTTTTTCTTTTAAAGATAAAAGCTCTATATCAGCATTAATTAATTGATTTAATAAAAAATCTTCCACATCTTCTATACTTCTTTCTATAGGTAAAGAAAAACCAGATACAAAATGTATTTCTACTCCTATAGTATCATCATCATAATTATTCCAGTGACTAATACTATTTAAATCAATTCTATACACTCTTGTATACCTTCTTTTTTCTACATACTTATTTTCAAAAGTAATTACGTCTTTTTCTTCTTCTCCTTCTGAGACTTGTGCTGTGATTTCTACTACCATGCTTATTTAGTTTTAAAATGTTAAGAAAATACTATTTTATATTATTTTAGTTTAGAAGCCAAAAAATACCTCCTAAAAAAGGAGGTACAAAACATCTTAACCTTAACAAAACAGCTTAGACCACAAGGTAAGCTTTTTTTTTGAATAACATAATTTTATTTCATCATTTTTGCATAAGTTGTTCCGTCAAACAAACTTATAAGATCTTTACTTATATTTTTACCATTAAATGATAGATAAGGATTGAATAACCAATACTTTTTATGTACCTCATGTACTTCATATACCTCAAATTTACCTATCACCCCTAACTTAAATAGTTTAGTTATCATCTTTCTTATATATCTCCTATCTACCCCTAAGTCTTCAGCAAGTAAAGATATAGTCATCTCAGGCTTTAATGGTTGCAGAGAGTTAGTATAAGCTTTTGCTCGCATTGCTAATTTGTTAGCTACCGCTAACTCTTTATCAGTTGTTTGTGTTTCTAATAATACCCAGGCGGCTGTATTAAATCTTGTGAAAGTCGGAAATAGATCAAATTTCTTTTGATTTGGATTAGTTACTTTTCCGGGACCTTTTA
>Ga0233411_10000372_pt1 | contig 14019 bp, 20 predicted proteins | sample Na_anoxic_2_MG_FD_179799 | JGI IMG/M metagenome (GOLD analysis project Ga0233411, IMG submission 179799) | Seawater microbial communities from Saanich Inlet, British Columbia, Canada - Na_anoxic_2_MG | ecosystem: Environmental > Aquatic > Marine > Inlet | place: Canada: British Columbia...
AGGTAAACCATTTTTAGTTACTGAAAAATTCATTTTATTTCTCCCTATTGAATTCATCTTTATCCTCAAATCCAGTTCTTATCTCAATATCCATACACTGAGAACAAGGTGTTGGTGTATCAATATTAGTAAATTTGCATTGAGTGCAATTCTTACCATGTTTATACTCAATCAAATCTACAATATATTTATGTTTCTCAACACAATCCATCTTTGTAAGATCTGGAATTTCCTTAACTCCATCTAGTGATTCCACAACAATATTTGTCTCTACATCAAGCCTTAAATTACCTGATTGTGCATATTCCTTCAACCATTGCATAATTGCATATTCTTCAACTGGACTATCTGCACCTACCTTAATTACACCATCTGATGTCATCCGTATTCTCATTTTTTTCTCCTATTGTAAAAAATAACCTATTGCCATTAAAGAACTACACCAAAGTACAAACCAAAACCCATTTTTACACAATTTAATCATATTGTCAATATCTTTACTTGTAAATAGGATTTAATTTTTTCCCTACATTTTGATATCCTACAACATACCACCAACTAAACTTGCCAGTATCATTATCATGCTGTATTTTTACACAATGATTGTCATATTCAATTCTGATTCTTGATACTGGCAATTCAAAATATTTTATTATCATTGCACTCCTCCTTGATTAATAACGCTTTATCTAAAAATATATATTCACAAACTTCATGCGTTGATAGTTCATACCAACCCTTTTTTAAGCATCTTTTGGGGGAGAAATTAAACCTTCTCATATCCCAACTAGCCTTGTAATAATAATCTTCTGGGGTTATAATATATTTATTTTCATAATCTTCAACATTTGTTATGTTAAAATTAAATCTACGATCTTTATTATTATCGTAATGATATGTGGATGTATGTTTTTTGGCTGTTAATACTACCCTATCATCATAAGACATAATGGTAATATCAGAATAAAAATCATATCCTTTATTGATAACTGAAAGTGGGGTAAAAGTCCCTCTACCCCTAGATATTTCTAACATTCCTAATAGATAATTAAATTTCTGTGGATATGTCATTTTTATTCTCCTTGAAAGTGGTTAATATCATCTACGATTTCTATGAGATAGCAAAAGGATGAACATTCATCTCCAACACACGTTTTTGGGTCAAGATCACAATGTGGACAATAATCACCATATTCACCAACTACATGTTTATACCTTTTTCCATTTTCATCAACATATTCCAATTTTTATTTCTCCTTTGAAAGTGGTTAACTCCTAAACTCAATTACAGACTACCAAATCATTATTTCATTGTCAACCTATTTTTTCATCTTTTCAAGATTCAAAATAATCCCAAGATTTTTGAATCTACCCTTAACATATTCAAAATCAGACTCAACAGGATAATCATGATCTGTTATGAGATGATATAAATATGATTCATTATCTTTCATAACATATGGTTCAAAATGACAATATGGGCATAATGAACCTTTTGTCAACATAGCCATTAGTCAAACTCCTTTAAATAAATTTATATATTCTTCCTTTATATGTGATTCACCCCTAGCTTTTAATGCTCTTCCTATCATACTATTAAATCCACCATGCATATTAAACATTTTCCCTCTTTTATAGCTTTCAGATAACCATTCAATAAATCCATTTTTATCCATATCTCTATATTTTTCATCTGCTGTTCTCTTTTTTGGTTGTATAGCTCCCATCATTATAATCTGTTCTTGTATCAAACGGTATCTTCCACTCACTTTTTTAGGTATTTGATATTTTTCTTGTATATAACTATATGTTAAATTTTTAATATAATCAAGAATTAATTCCTTGTATTCATCAATTTTGTATTCCTCTGATCTAAATTTTATAGCCCTAGATATATTTCCATTAAAATTTTTATTGTTGGTGAATATCTTACCATTTTCAGAAATATCTTTCATCCACTGAATAAATTCATCCTGTGTCATATTAATGTATTTTTCTTTGGTTTTTAATCTTGATTCCTTTATCTTATGTGCCTTTTCTGTTGAACAAGGATATGATTTTCTATCTTCTGGGTAATCTATTTTCACACCAGTTTTCTTTTCTATCATACCTTTTCTAGCTTTTTTTATTGTTTCTTCACTAGCACCAAAATAATATTTACCTTTAAGATCTGGTCTTTTCTTACCCATTTTAGCCTCACTAATTTTTAGTCTAACTTCTGGTCTTTTAGCTGGATTATTTTCTCCTCTATTACACAACCCCATATTTTTTCTTGCAATAGCACAAACTCTTAAATTATTATATCTATTACCTGTGAAATGATCCCAAGTCATCATAAAAAATGCCTTTGACATCTTTCCTGATTTATCGTTATCATGTCCATATTTTCCAGTATAATGTTTCATTAATAAATGATGAGCTATTAAATGTTCCCTCGCAGTAAATTTAACAATCTTGTCGTTTGGTCCAAAAATAGAAACTGGATATACATGATGTTTCTCATAATAACCATATATCTTCTTTCTCTTATATGCCTTTTGGACTAAGTTCTTATAAACTTTTAGATATTCCATTTGATTTTAACTCCTTGTTTTAATTATTTACTTTTAAGGGAGTTAAAATCAAACAAATTATTCAAATTCTTTTAATAATTCTTCAACGTCAACCAACTCCTGTTTCTTCTTCAGCATTTTATTTTTAAATTCTTTTCTCTCCGCATATATACCTTTTAGTATTTTAGGTATAAATCCTTCTTTATTCTTATCAAAATAACAACCATTACCAGCCATGATATAATTATTATTGACTTTTAATTCACCATTTAATATTGATGGGTCTATAGCGTCAGTATTGACAGATTTTCTATCGCCTTTAATTAGACATTCTGGTGATATGTGCCATTGGGCTTGACAAAAAGGATATAAACTATCCAAATCAAAGGAACAGACCCAAGGATATATATCAGGAACAGGCTGTTTTACATATGCTCCTGCAAAATTTTCTCTCTCATTATCTCTTTTTGGTGGTACAAATATGTTTTTCTTCTTGAGGTCATTATACAACATTGCATCCCAAACACCAACAGTTCCAAGAGCATCAGAAAAATTACATAAAGCCTTATATGAAATTGTTGCAAGGATATTCATCAGATTAAGTTTCTGATCCATCAGAGATATCAACTCAACATCAAAAATATTATAATCTATATAGTGTTGTGGATTCCTGAACCATAAATCATTCAGATTATCATATTCATTGTATCTCAGTTTGGTAACATCTAACTCTTCACTAGAAACAAAATCTAAAGAATATGATGATCTAGTGATAAATGTAAATTTCTTATAAATGTCAATATAATCAAGGGTATATACACCACCTACTGTGGTTTTCCACTCATCCCTTCCAAATGGTCCCGTACCTCTAGATAATTCTGTCTTAACAACTCCATATGGTGAAATTTTGCGTATATGATCATCACCATTAAATACCCTATATGATCTTTCTATTATGTATGGGAAATCAAAGTTTTTGGAGTACCAACCAACCAAAATATCAGGTAATTCTTTTCTCATTAGTTTGATAAACCATAGAAAAATGTGTTTCTCATCTGGTGCATGATAGAAACTTATGGTTTTTGGATCAATACCAATCACTGTTTTATTTTTATCATATGGTTTTGTTGATGCTACATAATATTTGTTATTGGTATGATCTTTGATAGCAATAGATGTAACAGGATATAAACACTCTTCGGGATACGGAAACCCTGCCTTATCCATAAATATATTTCTGTTATATGGTACATTGTTATTATTGATATCAATCATCATGAGGGCATTTTGCTCTTCTGGTAGCCATTTTTCATCAATCTCTGGCAATGTCATTTCTGTTTTATCATCTTCAGAACCGACCAAAACCATTTTTTCTTCATCAAACAGGATAGAGTCAACCTCGATATCAATAATGAAAGTCTTGATCCACTTCAGATTGTATTTAAAATCATCATTGGAATATTTGTCAGATATATATTGATATACAGGATTGATTTCACCCAATATATTATAATACTCTTCATTCTCTTTTTTGAAATTATAATATTCCTTGAAGGTATCAAAATAATGAGGTTCGACATTCTTACCATACAGATCATAATATCCTGTTTCCCTTTCACAGTGAGTACCCAACTGTAGAGGCAAACCCTCACTTTTCTTGATCATCCTCTTGTTACCATTCTTATCATACATAATTTCAATCAACTGATTTTTGTATCTATTTACAGATATATACATTATTCCCCACTCTCACATACATTAATATATTTTTTAACATCTTTACAATCTTCTTCTGTTATTGGTTCATCTAATGGATCATAACTAAATTCATGTGGTGGTATAAATACCTCTGGGTAATCTTCTATTACCACCTTTTCACCTGTAATAGTATGTGTTATTATCATAATCTTCTCCATTGAGCTAAAAATGCTCTTGCTCTCAATCCACTATAAATATTCTTGTTGATAATATCAAATAATTCTCTTCTTGTAAACCCCTCTTTTATATAATCATTGATATCCTTACCATATTTTCTCATTGATTTAGGCAGAAAACACACTTTGAAACCTTCCCGAATAACCTTTTCTATTGTATTGAAAATTTGATGGTTAACCTCATTATCATATATAAAGACAAATTTATCTTTATCTGCAATATCTGTTAAATGTTTTGTTGATAGCTCACCACCAGACATTGCAACAGAATTAGGAATAAATACACTATCTAACTGACCCTCAAACACATATATATGTTTTTTAGAGGTGTTTATACGGTCTAATCCAAATATCTTTGGCTCTTTTTCATTAAACCGTATGGTTATATACCTTAGTTTGTTTTTTGGGTCTAGTGACCTTCCTGCCACACCAAACAGCTTTTTATCAGCATTATAGAAAGGTAAAACTAACCTTGGATCTGAGTCAGGCACATATGAAAACTTATTAGGAATTTTGGTGTTGATCCACTCAGTATAATTTTCAGCATAGAAGAAATAATTATAAAATTTGAATGGTATTAACCTTTTCTGACAATATTTATACACCTCATGTCCAGACATAGAGATAATTTTAGGAAGATCAACAGACTCATATTTTACAACCTCTGGTTCAACCTCCTTTTTAACTGGTTCTTTTTTGGTATATTCATTTTTGTATTTGGCCTTTATGAAATCCTTATAGGCATCATATTCATATTCTTTAAGGTAGTTCATGAAGGACATAGACACACAATTATTATAACACTTATACATCCATGTATCATATTTCTGATTCCACTTGATCCAACCCCTTTTTTTGGTTCTGGATTTTTTAGAATCTCCACAAATAGGGCATCTAAAATGATAGTCCTTACCCCTTCTTTCTAGTTGATCAAAACCACAAATATATACATATTCACTTATATCATACATTAAAATATATCCGTTAATGATTGTTGCATGGGTTTTAACATGAAACTATTGATATCACTCTCGATAGTTGTCCAGTTGTTTTTTCTGATATACTGTAACACCTTGAGAAAATCAGGCTTGGTATCCTCCATTTCAGAGTATATCTTGATAGTATAATCCCATAATTTTGGTGGAATTGCAACTATATCTAACTGGATTAGTTTTTTGTTTCTGTTGAAATTTTCCTTTAATCCATTTTCATCTATATATTGTTTAATACCATATTCAAGAATCCCATTCACCTTTTTAGCTCCACATGGTGTAGCTCTTCTCTTAATTCTAGCATTCTTCCTGACTTTAAATTCATATATCTTGATCAACTCTCTCAGAGTATCAGGATATTTCAATTCAAGCTCTATAAGATCCTTTGATTCAACTGCATTCTTTTTGATATGTTTTTTAAACCAAGTCTCAAATTGTTTACTGAAAACCATATCTTCTTGAACATAAATATTATCAGGATTTACCACTGAAGGGACACCATCACCACTATCACCCATCAGAATATGCTCTATAAGGTACTGTTTAGGGTCATCACAGGTCATAAATTTACTATCTTGTATAGACCATAGCTTTACATCAGGAATAGCTAACAATTGTTTCATATCATGATCATTTGAACATATCAAGACATCATTCCTGATATGATTTGCAAGGATAGCTATGATATCATCTGCCTCACATAGTGGTATCTGCATTATCTTGTATGGTAAATATCCATCAATTTCATCAATAAATTTGTTTAGATGAGCGAGAAACTCAACATAATCAAACCCTGCCTTTGCTCTGGTTTTTGTTCTGTTGGCCTTATAGTATTTAAAATACCTTTTTCTCCAAGATGGAGAATCACAACAAATCACCATTTCATGTGGTTTATGAATTTTCATAATATCTTTGAGTTTTTTCACCATCAGATATTTCCAATATTGTAACCTTTCATTGCAGAAAGGATTCATATCTCTGGTGATTCTAGTATCTACACTAGCCGTATAAAAATTGGCATGTGCGATATTACTAAAATCTAAAAGTAAAGTTTTTTTCAAGTTTTTCTCCTTTGCCATTATAGTATCAAAGAACGATACACATATTAATATTATTTGACATTATAGTATAAACGACCATATATGTCAAATAAAAAAGGATCAATCTAATTAAAGATTGACCCTTTGTAGTTTAATATATGAGTTTGATTTATATTCCCAATACTTGTCTCATATCCTCCTGACATTTTATATACCCTTCACGGTATCGAGAATGTGCATATGTATCTATTTTTCCTTTCAATACTGAAATTGAAAGTTTGGTTCTAACCAATTGTGTAAGATAATCAGATAATCCTTCCCAATCTCCATATTCAATAAACTTCCTAATAAATTCTCCTTGTTGAGTATCTTTAAAAACTACCATACCAGTATCAAGAAAACAGTCAGATATCCAATAAGATCTAACATTTTCACTTATTTGTTCAGATAATTCTGAGATATTCATACGATTTGCCATACTTCCTTTGTTGCCATTACCTATGGTTATATCATTCCAATTCATTTATTTTATCTCCTTATAATGTAGTGTAAAGTCCAGTAACATCTGTGAAAAGGCTCTGGAGCTGATCACAGTAGACATTTTCATGAGTAGCAACAGGCTTGATCTTAGTACCCCAAACCTTGATGAACTCAACCTTGTATGTGTCTGTTGGTAGAAGTGTTACCCTGAGATGATTTGCAACCTTGGACCCCTTGAACTTCAGACCTGCATAAGTGTTTCCATCCTTGCCAGTTCCACAAATAAGATTACAAGCTCCTACCATTGACTTGAACCTGTTTCCTCCTAGTTGCTTGAAGATCTCTCCTGCTATGTTTTGTTCGTTTGTCATGTTTATTTCTCCTTGAAAAGTGTTTTGGTTTATTGCCTCAAGAACAATTACAGACTACCAAAAGAATTGCCTCTTGTCAAATAAAAAGAGACAAGAGGCAAAAATTATTTATTATATCTTTGTTCTAATGCTTTTGCCTCTTTCATAACTGAATGCATTCTTGCTAAACATTTCTGACAAACTTCTTTACCTTCATTAAGAGCCTTGTAAAATCTAACCAAATTTAAAGCTCTACCACTATCATCATATCTACCACATGATGTTTTGAATGGAGCATATGAACTTTCTCTTTTTCCTAATCTAACTTTAGCCTTTCCATTCTCAAGATAAACTTCTTTTACATGTCTAAGGTGAATTTTAGTCCCATTTCCTGTGACAGTATAATTTTTCATGTTTATTTCTCCTTGAAAAGTGTTTAATCCCTGAACTCAATTACAGACTACCAAAGTTAGATTTTAAAGTCAAGAAAAAGTTAACAATCTGAACATTCATCTCCATCCATGATCCAATCATGTGTAATCATCTGTAATTCTTCTAGGGTATATTCATTTGCAAGAAATTTCTTCTCATCAAAACACTCATAAAGACCAAGATCATTACATACTATTTCATCAATTAGTTGGGTTTTTGTCATTGTGAATATATCCATTTTATTTCTCCTTGAAAAGTGGTTAATTCCTGACCTGCAAATATAATATACATGACAAGGATTTATAAGTCAAGCACAAAATGTATTATTTTATGCTGTAGTTTTAATCCACATTAGGGCTTCTTTTTTTGTGTCAAAAAATGTCACTACATTTATTTTTCCAGTAGAAACGATAAAATATTTTACTTTTTTAGGGGTTTCTGTTCCATCCCAAATGCTATAATTCTTTTGTTCTTTTCCACTATAGATAGGCAATTCATATAAACTTAAATTACCCTTACTTTTTATTGGTTTAGTATTTTTTGCAAACTTAACAATATTCCTTACAATGGAATCATAATTAGCATCACTTGATTTATCTGTTAAATATCCTTTATCTACATTAAGAGATGTAGTCCCTGAATTATCATCATAAGCTACCCACAAAGTTTTATGACCATCTATAAATACTTTTTCGGTAAATCTTTCTTCATTTAATATCTCTATAAAATTTCTCATTTTAAACTCCTTGTCTCTAAAAGTTAAAATCCCTGACCAACAATTACAGTATATTGGAAAGGAATTTCAAAGTCAATCATAAAATATATTTTATTTCTTTAATATTTCCACTTTTGATACTTCCTTTCCGTGTGGTCCTTTGACAAAATGTAGTTTAAAATCTTTATTTCTTATCATACCCAAAAAAAGTTTTACGCTAGTTTTTGCTAAAGATCCAGATGTTGTATTGTAGTGGTATTTGATATATTCTTTCTTATCCTCATCTGTGGGATTATCTGGTAAAACACCAAAATACTTTCCTTCATTTAATATTTCTTTAAATTCTCTCATTTTTATCCCCCATATTTTGGAAGTTCATTATCAATAAACTTCTTGACTTTTTTAAAATATTTATCAATCATGTTCTTGGCCTTATCTGTTGTGGTAGATTTGACATTTCTCCAACCAAGTTTTATTCTCTTATCTCCCTGAAAAATATTCCAATTATTATTGTAATCTAAGACCAGTATTATCTGTTTTAGGTATTTTCCCTTCTATTTTATCATAACCCTTAATATTCCATACTGATAAAATATTATTAACCATCTTTAATATATCTTTTTCATCCATAGAGTTCCATACTTGTGAACCTATATTTGCACCCATATCATCCATAGCTGAATTTATAAATCTATTGAACACATTTTTAATACCGCTTTGTGTTATTATTTTGGGAGAACCTGCTACTATTTCTTCTGGTGTCCTTTCTTTACTTATACCATGTTTATCTCCGGCATTTGTTAATACCCCATGCCATTTATTAGCAACTTTTTTTGCCCATGCTTTTGTCAATACCTTCTTTTTATATGGATTCTTCTTTGCCTCTGTCAGTATCTCTGTAAATGTTCTCATAATTTTATATCCTTTATCTTTTGTTAATAATGGTTGATTCTGGTGCCATTTTATTTATACTGACCGTTTATAAGATCCCTAAACAGGGTTTTATCATTTTGCATTTTCAGAACCCATTTATCTATCTCTTGACCCATTTTGATATCTCCACCCTTTTCAGCTTTTTCAGCTTTCTTGTAGTGTTTATTTATAATCTTCCCAAGTCTCTTGGTAATGGTTCTAAATACAGCATCAATTTCATTAATAGCATCATCGGAAATTGATTTAGCGTCCATTCCTTCTGTTAACTCTTCTGTGTCTTTTCCTAATATCTCTGTAAAATCTTTCATTTTTTATACCCTTTATCTTTTATTAATAATGGGTTGTTTTAATTATTTACTATTTAGATACCTTTTTTTTACAAAAAAAAACAAATAGTAAATAGTAAATAGTTATGTAGGGAAAAGGGAAGATCCCCTGATTAGATACCTTTCTTATCTAATCTACCTACATTCTTAATAATATTTTACAGAAAGGGTAAAAATCATGTCAAAAAGTATAATCTACAAAGCTACAAATGTCAAGACAAATAAATCTTATATTGGCAAAACTAATAGAAAACTAGAACTTAGAAAACTAGAACATATTAGTAGAACCACACATAAATCAAAGTCACATTTTCATAATTCACTTAGAAAATATGGACCTGAATCATTCATATGGTCAATACTATTTGAAGGTGAATGTTCCAATAATAAATTAAATGACCTTGAAATATTCTATATTGGGTATTATGATACATTTAATAATGGATATAATCTAACACTTGGTGGAGACGGTATTACATCCATATTAGATCATCCTTGGAAAAATTTATCAGAAGAACAAAAAAGGAATACTATTGATAAAGGGATAGAAACAAAAAGAAATATTATTGACCCCGAAACTGGTTTAAATATTCTAACCACATCTGCTATTAAAGCCATTAAAACAAAAAGAAATATTATTGACCCCGAAACTGGTTTAAGTATTGCCGATATTTCAAATAAAAAGGGCGGTAAATCAAGGAGAGGGTCAGGCAATGGTAATAAAAGGAGTTATATGTTAATAGCACCCAATAATCAAAGAATAGGATGTTGTGGTGGGTTACAAAGAATGTGTGATAAATACAACTTATCATTCAAAATTATATATAAAAATATAGATAAAGGTGTTATCAAGAGAAAGAAAAATGGATATACTACAAAAAAATCATTAAATTGCCATAATTGGGAAATAATATCAATATAATGTGTTGTGTGGGTATTAATACCCACACAAAATCTATTTATTAATAATGGTTGACATCCTCTTACCACTACTAGTCTTACCAAATTTTGCCATTCTCTTGGCTTTTTTCTTCTGCTTTCTATGTGCTATTGTACGTCTTCTAAGCCGTTGAGTCCTCTTGACTTTAGATTTCTTTGCCCGATATTCTCTTTTCCTCTTGATTCTTTCCTGTGGATCAATTCTCTTCTTGATCTTCACAGCCTCTTCAAGATCCGTTTCTTGTTCCTCAAGATAATAAAATAAATCTGCCATAATTTAGTCCCTTTAAAGTTGTTTTAATTATTTACTCTTGAGGATCTCATTATTATGTAATAGTAAAAGATTTTTTGCAATCAGGACAAGAAAAGGTTGATTCACCACATAATGACATATTATCAAACCATAATGACTCACCATCACATTCAGGACATAAACCAGCCGTTATACAGGTTTTTATATATCTTTCATCATCTAAATGTTCTTTTAATATCTCATCTGCTCTTTGAAGTCTATCTTTTTGTTTATCTGTTAACATTTATTTACCTCCTTAAACAGTAAATAGTTATGTAGGGAAAAGGGTAGCTCCCCTGATTAGATACCTTTACTATCTAATCTACCTACATTTCATTAATTTTTTTATGTAAAGGATAAAAACATGTCAAGAAGTATAATCTACAAAGCTACAAATGTCAACACAAATAAATCATATATTGGACAAACAACTCAAACACTAAAGAAAAGATAAAGGACCAATAATAAAAAAAACCTCTTAGTAATGCCACAAAAACTAGAATAAATACACAATACTGGGAAATAATATCAATATAATATATTACCATACAAATATAAAAATATCTATATTTGTATGGTAACTATTATTTTATTTTAAACTATTGTTTATCCACAAGCCGAATAAGAACAATTTACACAAAGTTTACATCCTTCCTGAAAGGTTAAGGTGTTCTGACCACATTCAGGACATACCATATTTTCTTTAGTATTATCCGAAAATTTATATAGAAATTTTGTTATTCTATGAACAAAAGTCCCTATTGTGGCTTCTTCAACAGATTCTAATGAGGTAATAATTTTATTTATAGATACATTATGTCTAAAGAGAAATCCTAACATTCTACATATCTTAACAGGATTTGATTGATATAGTAGTTTCTTTTTAACAATCTCTAACATTTCTATATTCAGACCATTATCAATTGCCAACTCAGATAATACATCTAAACTGTTAAATGTGGGTACAGAATCCTCTCTATTATTAGTATTAACAAAAATTGCAAATGGTTTGGTTAGATTTCTATCTTTAAAATTTACTGAAAGATACCATTTCTTACCTTCACTCTTCAATATATAACCTGTGGAAGGATATTCATCAGGTAGTTTGACACTATCAAACACAATATCATTATCTGTATGTTTCTCAAAAACATCTAGAAAATCATCCATTTGATCCCGAACAGTAGAATTTGTTGTAAGAACCTGATTCATCTTAGATCCATCTCTATATATAGTCACACCCTTACAATTGGTGGTATATGCCATTCTATAGATATTATCAACATCTTCTGTTGTAGCATCATTTGGTAGATTGACTGTTTTTGATACTGCATTATCAGTATAATCCTGAAAAGCTGACTGCATTTTAATGTGCCATTCAGGGGCAATGTCATGTGCAGTCACAAAAACCCTCTGTATGTCCTCTGGTACACCCTCAACACCAACACAAGACCCATGTTCAGCTATCTTTTCCATGATCTCAGGAGTGTAAAAACCCCTTTCTTTAGCAACCTCAACAAAAATTGGATTAGATTCTAAAAGCTTCTCATCACCCATTACATTTTTAACAAATGATAAGGCAAAAACAGGCTCAATACCAGATGAACAATCAGCAAGAATAGAAAGTGTTCCTGTTGGTGCAATAGTGGTTACTGTTGCATTTCTCATTAGATTTTCGTATATACTCTTACTAACATTAGGAAATGAGCCTTTTTCTTCTGCAATCATATATGACTCTTCATTTGCAATATCACCAATAAATCCCATAACCGAACGTGCAATGTTAAGTGCCTCTTCACTATCATATGGAATATCAAGTTTATATAGCATATCAGCGAAACCCATAACACCAAGACCAATCTTTCGGTTACTCTTAACCATTTCATCAATCTGTGGTAGTGGGTATGTTCCAGCATCAATTACATCATCAAGAAATCTAACTGCAATCCTTGTAACCTTTTCCAATTCATCATAATCAACATTTTTATCATCCATAACAAATTTTGCAAGGTTGATTGATCCAAGATTACAAGCCTCAAAAGGTAGAAGTGGTTGTTCTCCACATCCCTGTTGAACGTAACCATCTGTTATCCAATTATCGGTACTTTCTTCATATAAATCATATACAGTTTCTTCACCACAAGGTTCTATAGATTTAATTTTTGCTGTCCATGTATTACCAGTTAAAAGGCTTGTTCTCACAATTTCAACTAATTTATAATGTTTCACTTTATTAGATAATTTAAACTCATTATAAAATGTTCTTATACCACTTCCACTAATATTGATGGTATATTTATTATTAACATTTACTTCTCTACCCTCAATAACCATTTTATCTTTTCTATTACATGTAGATATTCTTCCATGAATACCAAACATCAATAAAATTCTTCTAATAGATTTTGCAAGATCTATTGAGGATGTTGTATATCTTACTTGTGGATGATTTGAACTAGCATTTATATCACCATCTGTAGAAAAAAGTCCATCAATAAGTCCCTTTAAAAATAATTCATTAGAGTTAATAAGTTCTAAAGGAATATCTTTTTCTGGTGATTTAACTCTTTTAATACCAAGTTCATCAATTAAAGTACTACCTTTAGATCTAAAATCCATAGAATATGCTGTTCTTTGCTCATCAAGTCTGTACCCAAATGATTTAAAAGTATGTTCAAGATATTTAAGCCACATATGATCATTTTTATCTATAGATAATTTAGCTAATTTATTTTTAGATGTTGTATAACACCCATCACCAATCATAATTCCGATATAAAAACCTAACATATTTTGATCCATATCAGAATATGTATCTGAGACTATTACTTTATCCATCCTATTAAAATCACATTTTATAGGATGAACCATAACATTATCACCAACTTCTAATTCATCTAATCTCAATTGTTGAGTAAATTTAGAATCACCCCTTTTAACATAATATTTATGTGCTGCTGTAACTTTTTGTGTACCACCATCAGAAAATTCTACCTCAAAAATAGGAGTATTTTCATTTACTTCTATAGTTTTT
>Ga0233411_10000373_pt1 | contig 14008 bp, 27 predicted proteins | sample Na_anoxic_2_MG_FD_179799 | JGI IMG/M metagenome (GOLD analysis project Ga0233411, IMG submission 179799) | Seawater microbial communities from Saanich Inlet, British Columbia, Canada - Na_anoxic_2_MG | ecosystem: Environmental > Aquatic > Marine > Inlet | place: Canada: British Columbia...
AAAAAAGAAAAAAGAATTTTAATCTTTTTCCTCTGCTAAATATTCATCCATCAGAATTTCAATTATCAAATCATTAGTGAATCTATCCTCCCACACAAACCCGTAGTGGCTAGAGTGTTCCTCCCCTACTCCTAATCCATTAAGGCGGTGTGCTTGTCTCTGTAGTAGCTCCTCGTAGCTCTGTTGTGTTCTTCCCCGTGCCATACTATTCACCACTCCCTTCAATGTTCACATATCCCATATAAGTGCCTGCTACATTCATCGAGTCGTCGTCTACTGTAGCAGTGTTATACTCTTGTATATACTCCCACATCTCGTATACGATAACTTCGCTATCATCTTTGATAAGCTCGTATTGAATCAGTGTGTCAATAAATGCTTGTATGCTCTTGTAGGTCTTGCCACTCTGTAGCTCACATATTTTCTGTGAGTGTGATACTGCCATTGCGATTGTAAAAATAACTGTTCTCATAAAGTCCCCTTGACCATGTTTGTGTGTCGTCTTAAAAGAATATATATCCTTGCACCAAAAAGATGCAAGGACTTTATACAATTAAATTAATTTACTTCTAATGATATTGTATCACCATCATTAACACTAGATAAACCCCTGCAAAATCTCTCTGTCAAATATTCTGACACTTGCTCTGAGATACGATTAATATCATCGTCTTCTAATGTTGTAGGGTAGTTCTCTGTATCGTAGCTAAACTCTCCAATAGCAAGCTCATCACCATCGTAGTAGTGTAGTGAGTGAACACAATCAAAATACGCTATCTGATTATCACCATCCTTGTAATCGATTTCAATTACTACATCTTTTGTCTCGTTAAAACTTCCCATAATAAATCCCCGTGTTACTGTTAATTAAATGTTATGATATAATATACTTAATGGTAATCGATCGATGCAAATAAAAAGATAATATAATTAAATAAAAATAAATTAAAAAAGTATACACTATGTCTTGCCCATTAATTATATTACAAAATCTGTTCCACCTGCTAAACGAATAGGGGAGAATAAATCTCCCCCTTGATTTCTGTCTATTACATCTCCTCTTCCCACTGTGTCCAATACACCTCCCCGTTGTGATAAGCTGTCTCATAGCTCTCGGGTGTTGTTGTCTTGTTCTTACAGCTCTCACACTCTATGTGTTCACCATCACCCCACACATAACCATCAGCCATCAGCTCTCCACACTCATCACAAAAGCGAACTCCCTCTTGCTCCTCACACAAAACCATCCACTGCTCTTCTGTGAGCTTAGAAGTTCCGTTGTCAATCTCTTCTTTGATTTCAAATAATCTTTTAACTGATACCATTTTGTTTCCCTTGAATAATTGTTGTTGTCTCTTGACCCTAATAAAATAATCGATGGCAAATAACAATGCAAGTTATTTGCCATCTTTTTAAATTTAATTTACAGTATCTAACACACTAGATGGAATAACAGCAATCGAACCATCACCAAATTGTACTTCTATCATACAGACAATATTGTTTAACTTATCAAACTCATCAAACATTTCAATAACATCAACATCGATTTTATCACCAACATTAAACACTTCTGTTGTTGATTCTGCAATATTACTAACAACATCTGTAGTCACTTCTACTTCACATTTTACATTGAACTTAAATACCTTGTTACTCATCGTGTTCCCCTTGAATAATTGTTGTTGTCTCTTGACCCTAATAAAATAATCGATGGCAAATAACAATGCAAGTTATTTACCATCTTTTTAAATTTAATTTAACAAATCAATTAAATCCGTTAAATCACAATCAGCATAAAGAGAATAGTGTTGCCCGTTGTTATCTAAAAATGTGAGCTTACCATCAACAATAGTCAACTCTACATAATCAAAAATATTCACTTCAATAGCTTTGCCAAGTATGTGTGTTGATTCAACATCACTAGATTCAACCATATCCATCAACATACGCTCAGTGAGTCCTGTCAAGCGTTTAAGCTCGTTGTCTATACTATCACCATCTAAATTCACATCTGTGTGAGAGTATGTCATATCGTCGCCACACTCGGGACAAATAGGTGTACCCATATCTTCATAACAATCGGGTGTCCACACCACATCATCAACATCACAACCACACTTTGAAGTCCATACTGTCAACACTTGTTCATCTCTTACAATCATCTTTAGCCCCTTGACTAGTTGTTAATTTCTTCTGACCCTAATAATATAATTGATGGTAAACAACCGTGCAAGTTATTTACCATCTTTTTAAATTTAATTTATAACACTTCCATACAAGTGCCACATCTGTGAACCGAAAGTATATGCGTTATCCTTACCTCTGACGGGCTTAACAAGATGTATGTTACTCTCATCAAATATACACTCATCACCAAAGTATACACCCCAACTGCTATCGTCTGTCTCATCGTTTAAGATGTACTCAATATCGTGGTATGAACTTTCCTCTCCACTCCTCTGTGTATCATCATACACTGTTACTATTGATGCGTTATCACATAGAGTTAACAATCTCTTCTGAGCTTTTTTCTCATCTGCTAGAGACTCCACTGCATATCGAATAGACTCCCAATTGATACCTACTTCTGCATCGTGGTTCATATCGAGAGAACGGAACATATCAACACACTCTTTATCTGAGAGTTCAATTTTAATATCGTCCTCTTCTGCGATACCTCTAAGGTCGTCTGTGTGCCAAGCTGATAGGAGAATAGGCATCTCTCTGTTTCTGTTCTGTAAGAGCTTGTTAATGTACCATTGAACTGTGTACTCGTCTGCTCCGTGTCTAACAATATCATTACCACTCGCAACATCGATGTGAGTTCCTTGTGCTACATTAGAATGAGTGAGAGTTTCACCCTCTGTCTCAAAAATCATAATTGCATACGCTTGTATCAATTCTGCAATAGATACATCGTGGTCGAGGTGTTCTAATTTCATTACATCAAAAAGCTCTGCTAGTGTGTTAACATCTTCTGCTTTTTGGAATCCCTCTTTCATTCTGTTTACTGTGTACTCTACATTTTCTATGCTTTTATCAATATCCATTTTTGTTCTCCCTTGAACAGTTTGGTTTTTTGTTATGATTAAATATATGTTATGGTATTTGGTATATGCAAATTAATTTACATTATTTAACACATCAACAATATTCAATTGTGTAAGTAGTTGAATTGTACCCAAATCGTTTGGGAGTGTAATCAATCCCTCATCACTAACAGTTGACCCAATCATATCGGGAATGGTTACTACGATAAGTGCGTCCTCTGAATACTCATCGGTATAGAAACCGAGAATATTATCCTCATCGTTTGTATATCCATCTTCAAGCTCGCTAGGATATATTATTGTGTTGTTATCAATAACACACCCACTACACCCAAAAATAGTTTCTAATAGGTCTAATACATTCTGTCTAGTTGTAATCTGTTTCATCGTGTTCTCCCTTGAACATTGTTAATCTTTTGATACTAATAATATATGTTATGGTAAACAACTAACACAACTAATTTAATTAAAAAAGTTATTTTATTTATTTGGTTTTATTTATTAAAAAGTATACACTCATCGCTGCCCATTTATTATATTACAGATTTTGTTATGGTTTTTGGAATTGGGTTTCGGATCTCCCACAACAAAAAAAGAGAGAGAACTTTTCAGCTCCCTCTCTTGGAATAGGTTTTTGGTTTTAGGTTTTAGTGTCTATCTATTGCTACAGCCATTCCACCCGTTTTAGTCACACACAATGAACATAGTTTACAATCACCGATACAAGGAACTGAATTTCTACTCTCATCAATTTCATCTGATAAGATAAATTCATTGTGGTCGTGATTAAAGCTCATCTCTTGTGAGAAGTTCATTGTTAGATTTGGATTTAGGTTTTTCACTACTGATTCTGTGAATAGGTCGAGACGGTGAGTATATGCATAAACAGGAATATCCATAGCTTTTGCAATTTGGTTTAATTTATCAACACATTTTTTTGTGTAGAAATCTCCACTCTCATTTACTCTTATTGCAGTGAGAAAAGGATTTTTTCTTACAATCTCTTTTAATGTATCAATCAAGATATAAGTTGGAGTCTCCAACCAAATTTTTGCTTGTCTCTCTCTTGCGTACAATGGTGTTTTGTAGATGCGTTCAGCTTTAAGAGCATAGCAAGTACCATCTCCATTGATACCACCTAATGAGCATAGACCTAATTTATCCGACGGGCATTCAGTAGCACTACCCATATTGAAAATAAGAGTAGATGTAGGAACTTTTTTGTTACCACATACACCTTCAAAAAGTTCACCGTTTACCATTGTGTGTTTGATTGCCTTAATATTCTTTGGTGCTTGTCTCATAATTTTTCCCCTTGAAAAATATAGTGAATAATTGTTGTTGTCTCTTGACACTAATAATATAAATGATGGTAAACATAAAAGCAAATTAAATTGTATCTTTTTTAATTTAATTTATCATCATTTATTTTAAAGAACTATCAATCTCTTGATACTAATAATATAAATGATGGTAAACATAAAAGCAAATTAAATTGTATCTTTTTTAATTTAATTTATCATCATTTATTTTAAAGAACTATCAATCTCTTGATACTAATAATATAGCTATTGCCAAAACATAAAGCAAACTATTTTCAATCTTTTTTAATGTGACACAACATCACAAATTCTACAATATAATAAATGGGCAGCAAGTAGTGGGAAAATAAATAAAAAAAGAGGAAAATAAATTCTCCTCTTTAAATTGAGTTTAGTTAGGTGCAATATATTCGGGTTTAATTTGATAGCTATATGCCCAATGACCATTTTCCATATCACAGATAAAAGGAAATTCCCACTTACCATCAATCCACTTTACAGAATCAACTTCATCACCATTTTTACTTCCCTCTTCTTTTGTGCGTTCGATACCACTGAGTCGTTCTCTCTTAGGTTTATCCGCTCCCCACGATGCACGACAGATAATTACATCACCAACTTTTACATTTCTTGTAGCCATTTTGTTCCCCTTGTTAATTGTTATGATATAATATAAGTTATGGTAAACAACATAGTCAAATAAAAAGATAATATAAATTAAATTAAAAAAGTATACACTCATCGTTGCCCATTAATTATATTACAAAATCTGTTATGGTCCGATAAAGAAAAGAGAACGGCAAGGGGTAAGCGTTCTCTCTTCTCTTCTTCAAGGGGTATAGATAGCAGTGGTCATCGGCATTGTATGACAACCCCTCTCACTGCTATCCCTTTTCAAGGGGTATCGTCAATTGTTTTCGTGTTCTGCTATCTCGTTTAAATATTCTTCCCACCCACACAAACCAAATTGTCCATCAATTCCGTGGTAGTTGTATTTAGCGTTGTATTTTCCCGTGAGTTCATTACACCCTTCAAATCTCCCGAAAATACTAAACACTTCTTTGTGGTCGCTCTCATCGTAAATTTTGAGCGTGCAGGTTCCAAGACTGTAAACGGTTGAGCGTTCATCTTGTGACTTTATTGTAGCTCCTAATGAAAGGAGGTGTTTGTTTGCATCTTTTACAAACTTGATTCTTTTTTTCTTGTTGTTCATTGTAGCCCCTTGTTGATTTCTTCTGACCCTAATAATATATGTTATGGCAATCGATCCGTGAAACTTTATTTTAATATTCCCATAAAGGACATTTAACGGTGTAAAGGTCTAATGCGTGAACTATTCCATTGTCACCCTCACGGAGGTTCATACCCTTATCACATTCGATTTCTGTGAACACATCAACATTTTCACCTAGATGCTTGCAGTTGCCACAACAATCCATTGGTACAACTTTTTCGATTTTCACATTTCCGTTTGACATCTTGTTCTCCTTGTTACTGTTAATTTCTTCTGACACTAATAATATACTTAATGGTAAAACACAATGCAAACTTATTTTTGTTTATCTGCTTTAATAATTAATAAACAATCTTTGACTTGATTTAATACGATGTTGTTATATCTGCCCATCTCATTACCCCTAATGTTTTAAATAAAGCTCCTCAGAGCCGTTTTAAGAGCAGTTAAGGTGTTTACCCTTATCCGAGTCCACCTAAACCATTTTAAGTGTCTCCTGCTCCCTTGTCTGATAATAATATATATTATGGTAATCGAGTGATGCAAACTATTTTTAAAAATGTTCCACAGAATATTTGGGAGTCTACGAAAATAAAAACTAATAAAGAATAATTATATATTACTATTTACTTAATTAAACTACGCACACGAGGCTACCCATTAATTATATTGCCGAATCAGTACCACTGTACAAAAAAACAGGGTGTACATTTGCACACCACTGTTCTCTTTTTCAAGGGGTATCTTAATCCTCAAAGAATCTAGGAACTGTATATCCCGTTGCTCTGATTGTTTTGATTATCTCTTTAGGAAGTACACCACAACCATCATAGTCAACTAGTTTGCGACCATCGAACCAAAGTCCTCCGACCTCACCATAGTTGTCGTGTTCCATCGCTACGGGCTTACCTGTCTCAGTTGACATATACAGATAGTACTTACACCCATCTAACTGCTTAGTGACTGATGATATCTTTGTGCGTATAGGTGCTGTGATGATAGTAGCTATATCGTTATGGTACTCGTCTGTTACTGTTGCATAGTATGCCGTAGTGTGTGTAGTAGTAGTGAGTTTTCCCTCTTTAACTTTTGTTGTGCTGAATTTGATTGACATTTTATAACCCCTTATAAATTTGATGTGAGTGGGTGTCTCCCTCTCAACACTAATAATATACTTAATGGTAAACAATAATGCAAACTATTTTAATTAATTTCTAATAAACAATATTTGTGCTTGTCGCCCGTGTCTTCAATCTCTTTTTTTAATAGTTTGTCCTGCTCCAAGATTTGCACTTGTTGTGATGGTGTAGGCTCTTCAAAGAACGCACCTTGTACGCTCTCTTGTAATGCCCATAAATCCCACTGTAAAATCTCTAATGCTTTTTGTTTGATGTCCGCAACTCGCTTATCATATTCTTTAGTTGTCATTGTCAACCCCTTGACTAGTGTTATCGTTTCAACACTAATAATATACTTAATGGTAATCGATCGATGCAAACTATTTTAATAAAAAAGATAAAAAGATTTTTCACCCTACAGAATCTACAATATAATTAATGGGCAACGAAGAGTGGGGGAATAAAATAAAAAAGAAGAGAGAACTAAGGGGTTAAAGTTCTCTCTTCTTAAATACACTCACGAACCGTTGAAAGATAAATCTGTTGACGGTTTCGTTCTGTGACCTCCCCTAAAGAGCACTCGTAGTCTCGGGAGGATTTTCTTGAGACTAATAATATATATTATTAAATCTCATTTGTCAAGGGGTATTTTAATTATCTCTGATGAAATTCAGATTTGATTGATTCGAGAATACCCTCTAGCTCCGAGAGAGTTAATACAATATCACCATCATTGTATCTTGTGCGTTTATTAATATGAACACCATCACACTGAGATGTTAGCTTGATTGTTCCCTCATCATCAAATGATGTTCCCTCTAAGAGGACTGACTTTTTTGTGAGCTTGGCTGGATTTACTCTATCTGACATTTTTGTTCTCCCTTGAACAGTTGATTTCTTCTGACACTAATAATATACATTATGGTATTTGGAATACGCAACTAATTTAATTAAAAAAGATTAAATAAAATAAAACAAAAACATCACCACACACTGCTACCCATTAATTATATTACAGACTATGTTGGTTTTTGGTATGAGAAAAGAGAGAACATCTCTGCTCTCTCTTAGAATTTGGAATTAGGTTTCTAGTATAGTTGTGTCTGTTTAAGACTACCACCACACGAACAACGATAGTTCCACACCATACCCGTGGATAATCCTCTGTGCATTGTTTTTCGTCTATAGTCAATAACATCACACCCATCAGCTTGACACACTACTTTATACTTTGCAGTGTTTTTTCTATAGTCACCCGTATCTTTTTTGGTTGTTCCCGCAATTTCTGTTAACTGTGTTTTTCTTTCAACTAATCTTGATATGCTATTGAATTTGTCACCGTGATTAAAACAACCATCTACAGTATGTATAAGCTCGTGGAATACTACAGATAAAATATCATTCATTGTTGTATCTTTATGATTAAAGTACAATGTTGAAAATTCAATTTTAAATGAACCCGTTAAACGGTTTCTAATTGCCCTACCTAATGAACTTTTTAATCTACTATTAAAATCTACAGATAAGATATTAGATACATCTACAGCCTTGTAACCTAATATTTCATTAAGTTTCATTGCACTTGTTACTGTGATTGTGTTGATTTCTGTTCTACTCATTCTTACCATTTTGCAACCCCTTGCTAATTGTTTAATCTTAACTTACTAATAATATATATGATGGTAAACAACATAGTCAAATAAATTAATAAAATAAATAAAAATAAATAAACACACTTTTTTCGTTACACCTATTGCCCATTAATTATATTCCAACATCTGTACCACACAACCAAATAAAAAGGCACTGCTCATTTGAACAGTACCTTTTCTTTTCAAGGGGTATTTTTATTTTCTTATGTAAGTTGTTCCACCGATTATAAGTTTTGCGATACCGTTCATCTTAACTACTTTTGGTTCAACTTGTTTTTGAACTCCTTGTGTAGTAGATGGTTTTTTCTTTGGTGGTGTGAACTCACTAAGTAAATTGATTTCTCTATCTGTTAACGGTGTGCCATCTTCATAATGGTATACAGATTTTTTATCTGCTTTACTGTTAGCGTTTGCACCCGTATAATAACGGAGATAGTAAGAACCTTTATGAGAGATAACTTTATTTTCACCACCTGCAAGCCATTCGCCCCACGGTAACGATTTAGCGGTGAACTCCTCTTCTACACCCTCACGGTCTCTTTGATTGTTAACAGCGTTCTCATAAGACCAATTGAAGTTGCCGAACTCTTTATATGAGCGAAATATTTCACCCTTAAAAGTTTCTGCAAAAGGAATTTTTGTTGCTCTTGATTTCTTGTTAGTCTTAACGATTGTCGTAAGCTCCATTGAACATACAGAACTACCGATTAAACCTTTTACTGTGTTTGCTAAATCTGCTGAGTTGTTAAATGCGATTTTCATAATTAGTCCCCTTGACTATTGTGTTTTGTTGAAGTGTCTCTCACTCCCAACACTAATAATATATGTTGTGCCAGATTGATGTGCGAACTTTTTAATTCTTTTCTATAAAACTTCCATCGTGTGAAATTTCAAAATCAGGATGCGAAACTTTACGAACTTTAATTTTTAACTCTGTAGCTGAAATTGAACCGATAACTAATGCACCTAAAAGAATTGACTTGATAAGATTGTTTAACATTTTATAACCCCTTATAAATTTGATGTTGAAGTGTCTCTCACTCCCAACACTAATAATATATGTTGTGCCATTTACTAATGCAAATTAAATACAATCTTTTTTAATTTAATTATCGACACCCACACAAATTTTACAATATAATTAATGGGCAAGAGGTAAAACGAAAAAGATTAAAAAAAGGTGAACTTTTTCAAGTCCACCTTTTTATTCATCAAGGGGTATCTTAATCAAACTTGATTGTTTTTCCGCCAAATCTAAATTCTGTCATTGTGTTTAAGTTGATAGTTCTAAAACCTTTTTGCTCATTAGTTGTAAAGTTATACATTTCAAATACCCCTAATTTGCCGTTGTCCTTTAGTGTCTGTTTTCTTTTAGCTGTAGCAACGGGGGCAGTACCTTTAACACCCTTTTTAACTCCGAGCCTACAAGTCATATCTCTCATTGACCCATCAGCCTTAGCAAAGGTTACACCGAAAGTTTTACCATTAGTTGACTTTACCATTGCTCTGATTGCTCTTACTACATTTGAATTGTTTTCCATTGTGTTCCCCTTGAACATTGTTTAACTTCTTAACTTACTAATAATATATGTTATGCCAGATTGATGTGTGAACTTTTTATTGATTATTTTCAACTATCTCTGCGTGGTCGTCGTATGCACAATTTTTATGTATCACTACTAGCATACGAATACAAACGATTAAACCTATTACAGCGATTCCGATTTCTTGTGTAAAAATTCTCTCTAACATTTTGTTCCCCTTGTTTAACATTCTTAACTTGATAATAATATACTTATTGCCAAATCAAGATGCGAACTTTTTATTGTTTTATTTGAACATATCCAAAAAATGAATTATCCACATTACGAGTATCATCATTATACTCTTCCATAAATTCCGAGAGAGTAAAAGTAAATATACTCTCATACGCTACAGCGTGGTCTCTGTGGAGAGTTTCTAGTAATTCCTCTGTAGACTCAAACCCTTCGCTCTCAATAGCGTTTAGAGCTTCTCTAGGTGCACCCTCGCACTCATCAACATTGATTAATACAACTGTTACATCTTTTAAGTTTCTGCTGTTAGCCATTTTGTTCCCCTTAATTAAATTGATACCTCAATATACATTATGGTAATCGATCGACACAAATAAATTAATAAAATAAAATAAAAAAGAAAACACCACACACATCGCTGCCCATTTATTATATTACATAATTAGTTTTTGGAATTAGGTATAAAAAAAGGAGAGAACTTTTTAAGATCTCTCCTTATGGTTTTTGCAACTATTTTTTAATAAATACAAGTTCTATATTTTAATCTTTTCATAACTCGTATCTGTGTATCATCATCATTGTAATAGTCTGCTATCTTTTGATACTTTTCCATCTGTGATTGATTTTTAGTGTCAATAGGTTTAAGACTTAAATAATAATCATAACTAGCTACACTGTGACTCTCTTCCATCGTGAACAATACAAGCTGTAAATGTTCATCATAATAAAACATTTCAACTCTATCCCATTTTGGGTCATATCTAAATGATACTTCTATTGTTATCTTTTCACTCATTTTTGACCTCTTATTTCTGAAACTTTATCTGTCCAATAATTATATTCTGCATCAAATCCACATTTATCTTCTAGTGTTGTAGCTTTTAACATATTACTAAAAGCTACATCTGCATTTTTTTTGTACTCTTCTATTTTAGTCATATTAAGCCCCTACAATATAAGATTGAGCCATTAATACACCACATACACCAACACCACACAACAACACACCCCACCCAATAACGGGAGCAAGTGTATCTTTTTTAAAAGCATCTGCATAATATTTGTCGTTTGTCTGTCTCTCTCTTACTGTTTTCATAATCGGTTGCATTTTTTAACCCCTTAAAATATGTGAATTTCTTAACTGCTTTAAAATATATGATGGGAATATACAAAATCAATTAAAGTGGTTATATATTTAATCTTTTTTCTCCTAGCAGTTAGCGTGCCAACTTGAACAGATTTTACAATATAATAAATGGGCAGCAAGTAATGAGAAAATAAAATAAAAAAAGATACTGTCAATTTGAACAGTATCCTTTTTGTATGTCTATATTTTTATATTGCTTCTCGTGCTATCTTTTCACCTTTTGCCCCGTGAGCTATATACGCAACGTGAGTAACGTTTTTGTCCCAACACTTACGGCAACCGTTGCACGATGGGGTTTTTTGTTTTCCTTTTTTGTAAGCACTACAAACTTGTACCCCGTTTGGAATTTTGGAAACGTGTTCTTTGCCGATAACTGTTGACCCGTTTGGAGCGGCAACAACTTCGCCCGTAATTGACCCCGAACTATAACGAACTACAACCTGTGGGAGCTTGTTAAGCTCATTTAACACCTCATTGAACTCTGGGAGTGTCCAGGTTCTAGTTGGGAGCCAATGTCGCACCCACGGGGTTGCTTTAACAACCTCTAAAACTTTTTCGGCAAACTCAACAGAATAAAGGTCGCCACTATCAAACCAACGGAAATATCGGTGCATGTCGAGCACCTCAATCATATCATTCACAAAAGAATCTTTTTTACTCTCTTCAAGATTTTCAATTCTAGGGTTTTTAACATTTGCCATATGGTATCGCCCACCTTTTGCGTAGCAACCGCTACAAGATGCACAAACCTTATTGGTGAGTGGGTCTATTGAACCCATACACGTTTTTCCTGCCTCAAAAGAAAAAGAAGATATCCCATCCAATTTTGACACTTTGCTTAATCTGATCATTTTGTTACCCCTAAAAAAAATAATGTAAATTTGTTAACTGCTTAAATATAGTTATTGCCAAAATGATGTGCAACTTTATTTGTTATATATTTACTCTTTTTTTTAATGTGATACAACATCACAGTTGACGAACTAATTTTACAATATAATAAATGGGCAGCAAGGTGTGGAGAAAATAAATAAAAAAAGATACTGTCCTTTTGAACAGTATCCTTTTTTGTGTGTCTATCTTTTTATATTGCCTCTCTTGCCATTTTAGTTCCCTTTTGTCCGTGAGCAATATAAGCAACTTGTGATATATTTTTATCCCAACATTTACGGCAACCATTACAAGATGGTGTTTTTTGTTTTCCTTTTTTATAAGCACCACAAACTGTAATACCCTCTTCTAGTTTGTTTATGTGGTCGATACCGATAACAGTAGAACCATTTTTAGCTTTTACAGTTTCACCCTTAATTGAACCACTGCTATATCTTACCGTTACTTGTGGCAACTTGTTAAGCTCTTCTAGTACACCATTGAACTCTGGAAGTGTCCAGGTTCTAGTTGGTAGCCAATGACGAACCCACGGTGTCGCCTTAATAACTTCTAGTAACTTTTCTGCAAATTCAACGCTATACATATCACCACTATCAAACCATCTAAAATATCTATGGTTATCAAGTTCTGCTATCATTGCAGTAGTCCACTCATCTTTTTTTGACTCTGCCAAATTAATCTGTCGAGGTGTCTTAACTACTTTATAGTGATAGTGTCCTGCTTTAGCGTAACACCCTTTACAAGCGTCACATACCTTGTTTGTGAGTGGGTCTATTGAACCCTTGCAGGTCTTACCTGCTTCAAATGAAAAACTACTAATTCCATCTAATTTGGCTGTATTACTCAATTTGATTTCTACCATTTTTAACCCCTTAAAAATTGTTGTGTTGTTTTGTTATGCTTAAATATAGTTATTGCCATTTTATAGTGCAACTTTATTTGTTATATATTTACTCTTTTTTTTAATGTGCGATCGTATCACATTTCCGATAACAGATTTCGCAATATAATAAATGGGCAGCAAGGTGTGGAGAAAATAAATAAAAAAAAAGATACTGTCCTTTTGAACAGTATCCTTTTTTGTGTGTTTATGATATTTGTTTTGCATCAAAATCAAAACATTTTGTTTTGATGTAATTTGTACATCTTTTAGGTCGCATCATTACAGTTTTATTCTTTATTCTTGAAAATTCAACTCGAATATTATCAGCATTATAATCGCTGTTTGCAGGCTCACTAACAAACTTAACTAGCTTGATAGGGATATCACAGTAAAACTTAAAAACACCCTCACCACCACCGTTAGGGTGTATGCGTACTGTTGTTGTCTTACCGTTAACTGTTGCCACTTTAGTTGTGAAAAATCCCGACTCATCTCTTGATAAATTTAATGATATACTCATTTGAAACCCCTTAAAAAAAATAATGTAAATTTGTTAACTGCTTAAATATAAATGATGGGACTATACAAAATCAATTAAAGTGGTTATATATTTAATCTTTTTTCTCCTAGCAGTTAGCGTGCCATTTTAAATAGAGAACTTTTTTATCATTATTTTAAAATAAATCTATCTGTCCCATAGAGACACCATAAAGCCCCGATAATAATACAGACAACTAAACACCTGCTGAGATATATAACTGCTGTGTGTGGTGTCTCTCTGTGGCTCATATACTCCCCCTCCCCTCCCCTCCCGAACCTTGGAACCCCCATATATAGGGGACTCCCCCCGAGGGGTAGGGGGTGGCTTAGAAAAATTATTGACCCCAGTTTACCCATTTCTAGGACGACGGTAACACACCCATAGACCACCCA
>Ga0233411_10000377_pt1 | contig 13942 bp, 22 predicted proteins | sample Na_anoxic_2_MG_FD_179799 | JGI IMG/M metagenome (GOLD analysis project Ga0233411, IMG submission 179799) | Seawater microbial communities from Saanich Inlet, British Columbia, Canada - Na_anoxic_2_MG | ecosystem: Environmental > Aquatic > Marine > Inlet | place: Canada: British Columbia...
AAGCCCCCAGCACTAAAAAGAAAGAAACAACGAGCTCCAATCCCCCTACCTCCCCTCGAGCACATAATATAATAGAGGCCCCTTTGAATGTGTCCCGGACTCGCTGAGCCCTGCCGCGATCATCGCTTCCCGCGTGCGTGGAGCCCTTCGAAACGTAAGGGACGGGCTTGGATCACTTTGAAAAGCACTTAGCCATGTCATATGCCACGCTTTTCAAAGTCCCTAAAGCTAGAAAAACTTCGGGGTCATCAGTACCTTCAAGCTTGTCAACAACGGTTTTAATAGACATTCGCAGCTCCATTACGCTGTCTCCACGTATGAAATATCCGGGCCAGTCTTCTCCAAATTGAACAGCACCTGTTTCTACACGTGGATTCTCAGTAGATCTACTTTGACCACCGCTATTTGGATAATCGATTTTTCTCATTTGATTCTCTTTTAGACGTAAGGGACGGGCTTAATTGGTGCTGGCTCGGACCATTTCTTTTATTTCCGGGTCCCAGGGTCGTGGGGTGTCGAAGATCATGCTGGTTTGCGTGTAGTGGGACCAGTACCCTATTTCGAGCCCGTCTTCGTTGAAGTAGTGGGTGTGTATGATGGTTTTGGAGCGGGGGTGAGAGTTGTCTTTTACGGCGTAGTCGAGGGCTTCTGCGTATGGTCGTATGCGTTCTTCGAACTCGTGCTGGGGTGTTTGGGATATAATGTCGGTCATGATGACTCCTTTTTCAGAGACGTAAGGGACGGGCTCGTGTTTTCTGTTCTCGTTTTAGGAGATCAAGTTTGGGGTTTTCGTTTTTTGAAATGGTGTGGTGAGTTTTTTTCGAGGTTGTTGATGTAGTCTTGGTTTTTCATGGTTTCTTCTTTTAGGTGTCGGATGTTGTGGTATGCACTGTCGTGGAGGGCGTCGTTGAGCGTGTCGAGGATTCCTTGTACGTCGGAGTAGATGCCGAAGTTCATTTTGATTCGTCGGGCTTCTTCGGTGTCGGCTCCGATGGTGAGCTCGATGGTGATTCCGGCTGCTGCGGCTTCGTGGGCTTCTCTGAGGAGGAATTCTTGGGCTTCTAGGATTTCTTGGATTCTTTTAGTTGTGGCCATTGGTTTTTCCTATGGTAGGGGGTAGTTCTCTTTTGATGAGCTCGTCTTGGATTTGTTTGTACGTGGTGTTTGTTTTGTAATTCTGGGGTTCTCTGGCTTCGATGATCTCTAGGATGGAGTAGAGTTGATAGTCGAAGAGGGCTCTGGGTGTTAATGTGGGGATAATTATTCTCCTTGGGGGATATAATTATTATATCTTGAAAGTGAGGATCTTGTTTTGAATGTGCTCTTGAGTGCTTGGACTTGGGGATTCAGTGCGATAAGACTGGTTTTTCCAGGCTGGAAAGTATATTATTCTATCTGTGAGTGATGAGTCCTTTGGGGAAGGCTCGGATGATGTTGGGGTCTTTGTAGATGAAGATTGCTAGAGCGGGGAGGATCCAGAGTGGGCTTGAGAGGATTATTAGGGTGTTGGTTATGATGTAGATGATTGGCATTTTGACTCCGGGTTTGGGTGATTGGTGCTGGGGTTTTGTTTCGATGGGTTTTGAGTGGTTAATTTTAAAGATATAATGGGTGTCAGGAAATAATTGGGAGCCAGGGATGTGGCATGGGTTTGGATGTTATGGTTGGTGGTTGCTTTCCCGGTGTTCTCCGTGTGTCTTTTTTGCGTCTCCCTTGTTCTTAGAGCCTGGGTCTGGGCATCAAGGTTCTTCCGGGGTAGGAAGTGAAGGGAAGGCAATGGAAAAACTTGGAGAGCGGGCCATGAGTGAACGATTCAAGAGATTATGTTATTTAGGTATGATCTTCATTAGTGGGTTAATTAGTGTATATGATAATGTTTTGAGCGTGGTCTACTGGCCCATAGTGGAGGAGAATCCTATGGGCGTTTGTTTAATTGATAGGGGTGGATTATGGCTGTTAGTTGTGGTGAAGAGCATCACGACTCTTATTGCTAGTGGTATGAGCGTGATTATAGTTTATAAGTGCTCGAAGTTCCGGGTGACTATAATGGCGGTGTTCGTGGCTCAGTTAGCGTTATTTTTATACTTGAATTTTTATACTGATGGTCATACTAATTGGTATTTATTTACGAATATGTTTCAATATGAGGGCTCACCGTTTAAAGAGGTAATAGAATTTTACCGTTAGGGCTCGTTTGTAATAGGTGGTTAGAAGGCGGAGATTATGAATTTCTTCCCATTTTGCTTCACGGTAGTGGAGTTTTTTGGGGAGTGGGCTTTTTTGAGGGTGGGGTATAATTCTTTTGTTTCTGAGAATTGGTATATTGATGTGATGATGGTCCCATTTGGTTTTAGATGGGCTTTATACTTGTTGAAGATGGCTAGTGGGTCTTTGAAGAAGTATAGTGTTTCACAGAGTATGATTATGTCGTATTTTGTGGTTGGTCGCCAGGTTCTGGCGTCGGCTACTTTGAAGTAGGCTTTGGTTCCTGGTTCTATTAGGGATATTGCTTTGGTGGATGAGTCTATTCCTGTGTAATGGGAGTAGTGGTCTGGATGGAATTTTTTGTATAATTCTCCAGGCCCGCACCCTATGTCTAGTATGCTGGGGGTGGTGTGGTATTGTTGGCAGTAGCCTGTGATTATATCGAGGTGGGCTCGGGATTTGGAATAATACTTGGAGTAATGGTCATTCCAGTATTCTGGGGTTAGTTCTGTGTCTCGCATGGGTTCTTATTTTCCACTATGGAAAATACATTCTTTATGGATTATGGATTGTGTTTGATGCCCATTGCTGGCGGCTCTGGGGGTTTGGGTATTGCTGGGATGGTGCCAAAATCACATGGCTTGGGTTCGGGTTCTTTGATGAGATTGTCTAGGAGTTCTTCGACTATGTCTGGAGAAATTGGTGGTTTGAGTTTGGGGTCGTAGGGGTCTGGGGGAATTGGTTTGGTGGTGGTGGGTTCGTTTTTGAGGCTTATTTCCATGTATTGTGGGATTTCGGTCATCCCTTGCATGGCTCCGAGGAGTCCTCTGAAGTGGTTATAGATGTGGTGGATATTGTCTTGGAGCCTTACGGCACTGGTTTGGGCGGTGGCGTAGCTCTTTTTGAGGTCTTCGGTGTTTCTATAATATTCTCTGTGGCTTTCTTTGAGCTCTCGGTTGTGTTCTGATAGTTCTTCTATGCGTTCGTGGGCTTTTCGGAGCTCTTGACAGAGTTGTTTGATTTCTTCTTTGTCGTGTTTGTTTTTTCCGAATCCGAACATGGGGGTCTTTCTGGTTGTTTATTTTCCAGGTTGGAAAATGAGTTGATTTATTTGACCCAGTTTTGGGCTTTGTGGTCGTGTTTGAGTGGGTAGATGTTTGTCATGCAGGGTAGTGGGTTGTTTTCGAGCTCTTCTTGGAGTTCCCAGTGGGCTAGGTTATATAGTGGGTTGTTTTTGCCGATGATCATGCTCCATTGTGTGTAGTTGGTGGGGTTGGTTTGTGGGTATGTGGAGTATGTGAGTGGGAGTTCGGGGTTTTCTTTGTGGTAGGTGTATGCTTTGTGGTAGGTGTATGCTTTGTGGAGCTCTGAGCATATCCATGTTACGGTGGGGTGTGTGTGGATTTGGTCTATTTGGAGTTCGTCGGTTTCGTAGTATACTATTGTGAATAGGGTTGTTTTGGTGTTGTGGTCGCTGATGGTCCAGGTTTCTAGTCCGTTTTTGGTGCTCTCATGGTAGGTGTATGTGTGGGTTATTTCGAAGTGGTTTAATGTGTTGGTGAGTATAGCGTCTATATTATATGGGCTTTGGGGTGTGGGGTATTGTATTTTGTTCATTTTATTTTCCAGGTTGGAACGTTTATTTAGAGTATTTGGTGATTAACCGTGCCAGGTGCCAGATTTGGTTTCGCGTTGTACTTCTTTCATGTCTGAAGTTCGACCTTGGCCTATATGACCTGTTGGGCGTGATGCTAAATATCCCGATTCTTTCATTTCTGCTAGTTTGATCTTTTTACAGGCTTTGCAGTATCGTTCTTCTTTTATTGCTTTATTATCGCACATTTCGCATGTTGTACTATTCATTATATCCCCTCGTCTCGGATTAGAGTTTTCTTTTTTAGATTGTAATACTGAAGGTAGTATATGAAGAGAGCCCGTGATGTTAGGTTAACTTCACGGGCTCTCGCGTCCAATTGGTCCCGGCAACGCCCCCACAAGGGCAAGACCAATTGGTGTTCGCTAGAATGGTTGGTCTTCGTCAGTATTAGGGACTGGGACTGGCGGTTGGGCGTATGGTGGGGTTGGCGTATGGGTATGTGGAGTATGTGGAGTATGCGAGTGGAGGTGCACAGCACCCGGATTCGCTGGATTCTCCACCTCCGCAGCATCCTGAGTTGTCCTCGAGCTCGGATTTGTCGACTACTAGGACTGCGTTGATGTCGAGGGAATCACTTTCGATTCTAGCCATGTCGACTACTTTTTCTGGTGTGAGTCGGAATAGCTCGGGGGAGTCGAGCCATCGGAAGTAGTTGGCTCCGTTATGGGGGATTACTTCGATGGTGTATCCGACGCTTTTGACCATGTAGATGCCGGGGTCGACGAGATAATCTCCTGCATCAGGGTCGCTGAATTGGTGCAGTTTGACTAAGTGGTTGGCGTTGAGCTTGATGTTGGTGGCTGTTCCCAGTAGTCGGATGTAGTAGTCGCCTTCGACTCGGTCTACTTCTACTAGTAGGGTTCCTATTTCGCAGTCGAGGATGTAAGTCCCAGTCTGGACGTTGAGTGGGGCTGCGACTGGTGGTGGCTCGATGGTGAAGGATTTGAGCTCGTGGTCGCTGGCTTGGCCGAGGTTGTCGGTGATTGCTTTGTAGCCGTACCAGTCGAGTCGGTCTCTGCGTTTGATTTGGACGCTGTTTGGTGCTAGGTCGACTATGACGGCTTCTTGTCGGGCATCCATGGCGTTGAGATCGAGGAGGACTTTGTCGAATACGCGGTGTCCTTCTACTTCGAGCACTGGGACTACTCCCATTTCGTTGACGTCGAAGACTAGTTGCTGGATTCGGTCGTGGGGTGTGTTCATGTTGGTTCCTTGTGGGGAGTATAGGGAGCGTAGACGCGAAAACCCCGCCAGCTCCAATTGGTGCTGACGGGGCCGAGGCTGAGCTCGTTATTTGGTGACGAGGTTGACGGAGACTGGGTTGCCCAGGACTTCCATGGCGTCGTCGAAGTTGGTGCTCATTGCGAGGATTCGGTCGAGAGCGTGATCGGCGAGGACCAGGGTTTTGTCTTCCTGGATGAGGCTGACCTCTGGGGGCAGGGCTCGTTCGCTTTTCATTTCTGCTTCTAACTGTGTCAACACGGTCAGAATTCGTTCTCGGACTCCTTTGATCTTCATGGCCTCTGGTGAGAGGCCATGGTCGACCTTGACGTTATATACGTCGCCCGCTTTGAACTTGGCACCGGGCTCGGTGTTGGCGTTCAGTCGCATGAGGAGTTCTTTCGCGTCCGCTGGGTCGTAGGATTTGGTGCTTTGCCGGTTTTGGGCATTGGCGACCTTGATACTACCGTCAGGGAGGTTGAAGGCGTAGGCTCCGGTGCTGACCGCTCCTCTCTTGGTCCAGTGAGCGAAGATTTTGCTGATGAGCGTTCCGAGGGCTCCTTTGCGGGAGTCGTCGTAGGTTCTTTTGGCTTCGTCTGCTTCGGTCTTGGCGGCGTAGACGGCTTTGATCGCGGCGACCTGTTGGGCTCCGGTGATTTTGATGTCTACTGGGGGAGTCTTTTTCTTGGCTTTGGCCATGGTTCTTTGCCTTTCAAGTGGGCAAGGAGGATTTGTCACCGTTTAGGGAATTATGGGAAGTTGGTGACGGTCACTTCTCATACTCAATTGTTTCAAGGGGGTGGGGCTTGTTAATGCGGCTGGCGGGACTCGAACCCGCAAGATCGTTACGATCGAGGGATTTTAAGTCCCTTGTGTTTGCCTATTTCACCACAGCCGCTTAGTACTCTCAGTAGGATTCGAACCTACGACCTACGCTTTAGAAGAGCGTTGCTCTATCCAGCTGAGCTATGAGAGCTTGATTGTTTATGGATGTAAAATGGGCCGGGGCAGATTCGAACTGCCGACTACCGTTTTATGAGAACGGGGTTCTACCGCTAAACTACCGACCCTTAAGTAGAGATATTACTCTCTTGTTCAACTTTTCAACAACACTTTTTGCGATTATCCCTTCATGAATTTCCCCATGACAATTATGGCAAACTAAAACGCACTTCTTCAACTCGCCGACTATTTTGTTCATACTAAATTGGAATGACCGTGAACTTAGGCTAAATTCTTTGTCTCGTAGGTGGTGGAAGGCTAAATTTCTAACAGTCTTATTGTAACCGCACAATTGACAAGCTCCGCCCAGAATCTCAACTATTTCTGCTTTTCGTTGTTCTCGTTTCCATCTTATTGGATCTTTCCCGGTCTCAGTTTTCACTTTGTTGTAGTGTCTTCTGGATTTGTTTGCCCCGGCTTCTAGTTTCTCCTCTTTTGTTTTCTTGCGATATCTAGACTTACCAAATGGCAGACAATCCAGGCATTTTGTTCTATTTTGTAGGTTCCGGCGTTTGCCGCCAATCGACACGCTATTGGGGATTATCTTCCCGCATTCACATGTTTTCAACATTTGTAGCTCCCGGTTAGATACTTATCTACATTTGACTGGGAGCTACAGGCCCTGTGATTATGGGGTTGGGATTATCCAGAGTTTGAAGTCTGCTGTGTTGTTGGGTAATTCTACTGTGATGGTGTATAATCCCAGTTCTGTGATGTTGGGGATTTTTAGTTGTTCTTTTCTGATTGGATTGTTGTATTCGGTTAGCTTTTCGTTGATAATATCTTCAACGTCTGCTGGGTCGATGGGCTGGGCGATTCTACAGTCTTCGGGTGAGACTGTGGTAACTTCGAGAGCACCAGAGACTCTTTCGATATCTGTGACCAATTGCTCGTTGGTTTCGCCGATTTCGCCGATTTCGCCGATTTCGTTGGAGACTTGCCGGTATTTACGGACGAGGGCTTCTACATCGAAGACGAGATTATGGGCTAGACGGTCGTTTGCGAGATTGAATTCTTTGAGATTCCTACGGAGTTGGGCGTTGAAGGTCTGGAGTTTGGTGTTCTCTGTGGTTTTTTGCTTGATTCCCTCTTCCAGGTCCTCGACTCGAGCGTCTTTGGATTGGAGCTCGAGCAGGAGATCTTGGTTTTCTTCTAGACAGCTATTGTACTGAGCTGTTCTCTTTTGGAGTGCGGTTTGACACTCGTTGAGTGCGGTTAGGCAGTTTTCGTGGTTACTTATGAGGGAATCATATTTGGCTTGGACTCTGTCTTTGGCTCGTGCCATGTCTCGGGCTCGGTCTCTTCGGTCGATGGAAGTTTGGCCAATTTGAGCGATCTCTCGTTTGAGTGCTGCTTTGGATTTTCCGAAGAAGAGCATTGGTGGTTCCTTGTGGGGAGTTGCTGTCTGGTGGTTTGTTGCGGTGGAGGGGATTGGGTTATATGGAAAAGTGGGAGCCCGGCAACGGGCTCCCGTTTTCCATCCGGGGAAACTAGTCGTCGAGGTCAGCGTCGAGCATTTCGGCTCGCTTGGCTGCTCCGTCGTCTCCGTCGAGGTAGACGTCGACGAAGTCTCGTCCGTCTTTCTTGGAGCCTTCCAGATCGTACTCTCCGCTGAGCATTGATCCGACCACGCCGTAGATGTCGCGGGATTTCCGCTCCTGGTCTACGTGGTGCGTGGCGACTTCCGTTCCGAAGTTGATCAGGTCGTAGACGCTGGCTCGGCTTGGCAGGGTCGCCAGTCGTTTCTTGCCAACGCTTGTCGCTGAGACCAACCCGTACATCATGGTTGGGTTCCCGGCTACCCGATCGAATCGGTCGATCAGTTCCCGTGTCTGCTCTCGGTCGGTTCCAGCCGAACCCAGGGCCTGGATTACTGCCTTGCTCATTGCTGAGCATTCGGCGACTGAGGCGTAGCTCTCGGTCGCTGAACCCAGTCGGCGTCGGAGGGCATCGAATCCCTCGTCGTTGCCGTATCCCTCGATTGTCTGGGTGATCCGTCCGAATCCGCCGTCAGCATCTGATCCGCCTGGGATCTTGTTACTGAAGACTTTGCCGAATGCCACCATCCCGTTGGTGCAGACCAACCGCAAGCAGCCGAGGCTGACTTCTGGTGACCCGAACCCGTCGATTGGGATCATGGTGTCGAATCGTGCCTGGAAGTCGTCGCCACCCACTTCGAATGGTGCTTCACCGCGTGGGGTGTAGCTGGCTCGGAGAATCCCATCGGCGTAATGGACACCATCGTGGGGACCATTCTTGTCAAGGGGCTCGTAACCTGCGAGCAATTCTCGGGCTCGGTCGTAGGCCATGACGGGCTTCTCTGGGTTGCTTACCGCCAGCAGTGATGGTCGGACCATTCCTGGCTGGTTGTAGATGCAGAACCGGATTCGGTCGTCGGCTCGTCGTTCGGTGACTCGCTCGAAGACTTCTGTTGGGTCCCAGTAGTTGAAGACTGTCTTGCCGAAACCGTATCGGCTGAAGAGGCTTGTCCAGAATCGTTCGCTGGTGTCGACAGGTCGTCCGTCGATCTTGACGTTGCGGACGCTTCGTTTGCCCGTTTTCTCGTGAATGTGGGCTTCGGCTTCGATCGATCGGAGACCGTGTGTCTCGTAGATGACTTCTGCTCCGCCTTGGATGGTGAGTGCGTTGGACATGTGGTGTGTTCTCCTGAACGGGGTGATGAGTGGAAAACCCGATTGGGCTCTCCTTACAATGAACTGTTTCGAGAGGGTAGGAATGGTTAATCGAGCAGGTCTGGAGTATCTTTGATATATGCCGCCCTATTTTCGACACTCCCCACCCTATCCTCCATAAGGTATAACACGCTCGACATTCTCCTCAAATGTAAATAGGAGGGGGCAATCATATGAGAACAACTAAACACTGTAACGGCTGTGACCAAACTCTTGATATCGACCGATTTGCGATCAAGAGTTCTAGAAAATGCCGCGAAAGTAAATGCAAGACCTGTCGTGGTAAAAGAAGGGATTATGCTAGCCGTGATAAAAGACGTAAGGAACGAAACCGACGACAAATAATAGACTATAAGGATAACAAGTGTGCCAACCCCGAATGCCCAGTAAGACACTTAGACTTACCATTCTGTGTCTTTGAATTCCACCATCGGAACCCCGATGAGAAGGAATTCAACATCGCGACAGCATCTAACAGGGGAATATCATGGGCTCGAGTCCAAAGAGAACTCGATAAGTGTGACATGTACTGTTGTCTGTGTCATAGAATGTTACATTGGGAGTCTAAGGGTTAAAAAGAACCCCGATGCCGCAACAGCACCGGGGTCCCACACAACGAGCATCCTTAGTCGATCGTCACGGCCTTCTTACGCTTAGCCTTGTTCGTGATGAAGTCCGGCAGAGGTTCGTAATTCTCGATGGTCCGCTTGATCGCTGCGACCGAGATCTCACGCATTCTCTTATTCGGCTTGATCGATCGCCATTGGCCATCCATCAGCTTGTACTGCTCCTCCGGCGTCGCTGTCCGAGAGAACGCCCATCGGGTGTTCTGTGACTGAACCACGTTCTTCCGGGGGACATCAGGGTGAAGCCTGAACGCCCGTCCAGCCATTTGCATCGTGCATCCCTTCCCCGAATCCCGGACCCAAGCGGTCTTGAGTTCAGGACAGTCGAACCCTTCTGTCAGGACCATGCAGTTGACCAGAGCCTGGACGTTGCCTTCTCTAAAGTCCTGGATCAGAGGGTCGTAATTCGTCCCTCCAAGGATCAGGTGATTCGTGGCTCCGCCAGCAATCAGCCGCTGGTGACACTCCATCGCTTGGTTCTGGTTCAGCCAATAGAAGACACTCTTGCCCCACTTGACGGGATCGGCGAGGTAAGCGTTGGCGACCTTTTCTGGTGTCCATTCGTCCAGCATGTGCAGGTCGAACTTGCTTAGGTATCCGTCGCTGATCAGTCGGTGGATGCCAGCATCCCTGATCTGCTTCTCGAAGCAGAGCTTGGCCTTGTCCACTCGGAAGGGAGTGGCTGACAAGCCTAGGACGAAATCTGGGCAGATTGCCTGATAAACGTCTGTCATGCTGGTCGCGGCGTCGTGTTGTGCTTCATCCAGGCACAGGATGACCGGTCGGTCGGAGTTGTCCTGGATCTCTTTAGCCAGGAATTGCCGTCCGTGTTTGTCGAACATGGACAGTGGACGGAGATCGATATCGAGTCCGAACTTGGCCTTTTCGATCACGACTTGGTGCAGCAGGTGTTGCCGCATTGCGACCCAGACGACGATTGGGTTCTGTCCGGTTTCGTCCTTGTAGTCCTGGGCAGTGTGCAGACCCATGAAGGTCTTACCAGATCCTGTTGGGCTCTCGATCAGGATTGATCGGATGTCGTCGCCTTTGAAGTAGTCGACTGATTGTCGGATGATGCGGGATTGGTAGGGTCGTCGTGTGAAGCTCATTGTGGGTTCTCCGTTGCGAGTGGTGACTGTCTGCAATGGTGTTGCTAGAGCGTGCCGAGCGTTAATCCCCGATCTGCCAATTGTTGGCGGTTGCTCCCATTACTCCCTCCTGTTTCAGGAGTGTGGGCACAGTTAATCAGGATAACGAGGGCTCGCACCGTCGCAACATTATGCTATCAAGACACTCACTCTTAATTCGTTGTTCGTTGAAGGGGTACTAGGGTAATTCGTTGAGGGATAATTCGTTAATCGTTTTTGGGTGAATTCAAAAATTCAACGTATATACCTTTTACCAAACCACAAAAAGCACCCCCAGGTTACCACCAGGCTCTCTCCTGAAACAATCCGATATCAAGAAGGAGAAACACGAATGAGATTAGCAAAAAGATTCGACTTCCACATCCGAGAAGCGATCGTCGCAGAACTGCAAATGAACCCGTACAAGATGGCATCATCCATCACCCAGAAACCCCACGACGACCCCGATACAATAGAATACGCGAATCAAGAAGGAGGAATAGTCCAAGAATGGGCAAAAAACCTCCGAAACACCTCCTACATCTTCGGCGACACCTACAAAGGAATGCACGTCGTCGAAGCCATTAGAACCATCATCTCCGAAGGGTTCGACCCCGTACAAGACGGATCAGGTCACAAATTCCAACACGAACTGCTCGGGATCACCGCTTACCCCCGGTGCGACAAAAACAGCCTACTCACCGAAATCACATTAGACGTTGCCCTCAAAGTCCACGTAGACCGAGTCAACGGCAACACCTGTTGCGGGCTTGGTTTAAAAGAACCGAACGTGATAGGGAACATTCTCTATACGAAGATCACCGCTACTGGCGGGTTCAAGGCCAAGATGTTCGTACTTCGATCGATGGCCGATATAACGGGGGGCGATCCCTCGTAACAGTCTATTATCCAACGGGAGCTGGTTAACGCTTGCTCCCAAGGTGGAGAGCCACCTATCAGCCTACTCCTTGCGTAAGCCTCTGAAAGTTTAATTGCGACACTTCCTAACGGAATTCCCTCCAACACCTCCTTCGGGCATCAGGCACACTGGAAGCGAAAGCTCTGGCTCTTTCCTTTTAAAATGAACCAAATCGTGATCCTCTGACCAGGGGATTGTCATCCCATTAAGTCCTGTGGGGTGGTGCATTAATTGACTTTCTGTCGAACGTGGACGGATTCTCATGAGGTGTAATAGAGGGTTACGATTTGGTTCCTTTTGAAACAATAGAGTATCACCACCCTACGAGGAGACCACATGACTCACGTTCAAGAGATCAGACGGTGCTTGGCCCATTATCAGGCCAAGCTGCTACTTGAGACCAAGCAATTTCGCGTCAAAATGGTCGAGATATCCTGGGTCCGGCATTCTTCCTATGTTCTCTCCTCGCATTCATTTTGGCAGAAAATGACCGAGCAGCTCGATGATCATTATCAAATCATCGATCATGGTCAGAATATTGGGCTCATAGTGAGCGAGAGCCCTATTCCTCGTCCGAAGCAATATTTTGATCTATGGGTGTTGGTTAATCGGTTGCAGGATCATTTGGCCGATGGCACTGGGAATAATATCCAGGATGCGATCGAGGATTTGCTTTATTACGATGGTCCGTACCGTATTGAGCCTGAGTTTACGGATGAGGTTCTTTCGTAACAGGGGGTTAGACAACCCGCCACTTTCTTTGGAGACCACGATGAACCAGCAGTTACTGTTCAAGGATCAGGAGATCACTAAAAAGAATCTCCTGGCTCGATTTGAGTACTTGACCGAGAAGCATAATCATGATGCCCGGCTCCTAGTAGGAGAGCAAGAGACAGTGGCGGGGATTATCGCCATGTACCTTGATACTTGGCGGCAGGTCCACCAGGCTCAGATGAAGGCGAGCGATTTGGCTGATATGATCTCTGACATGCGTTATAATGGGGTCAAGCCCTATGTCAAGCTTCATGTTGATGAGCTGTTGACCATGTTCTGGGATGAGGTGGTTGAGAACACTGAACATGTCCGGATGGATGATTTTTGCAATGAGTACTTGGATTAGGGGGTAACGTGGGAGCTGCTGTTGTAACACAGAATTATAAGACGACTTGGCACCGGAATCCGGTGTCGGGTCATGAGTGGCCGACTCATGAGAATATTGAGTCTTTCAGTATTGTGGGTGGCTCATCGACTGGTGGGACTTTCCGGTCGTTGAAGAAGGCTGAGGAACACGCTGAGTTTTTGAATAGGTGGTGCTTCATGATCCATGCTAAACAATTGTCTATTAGTGGACGAGAGTTCACTGCTGAGGCTTCTGAGTTGGGTTTCGCTCCTGGTGTTATTCCTAGGTCGATGTTGGTGCTTGATTGTCCAGAGAAGGGTCAGCACCGATCTTTTGATCTGGCGGAATCGGTACCCAGTTTGGATGGGGAGGTCACCGCGTTTTATTACGAGGAGACTGATGGCCCGAATCGCAAATCGGACCGATCGAAGGGCCTGGGGCCTTTTAAGATCACGGTGTTTAACGATTGATTTTCTCCCGTAACAGGGATTTGTGATCAGGACGTGCTAGGGGGCTAGGCCCCTTCCTTTTATCGGGCAATGCCCGTGAGTAGTAGAGTAGTGGGTGCGTTTCGGGACTGCAGCCTATTGGCAAAGCCCACCCGTCCTGTTTTTGTTGATATGATCTTGGGAGACCAATCATGCATACTTATTGAATTCCGCATCAGCGGGGAAATCTGCGGTGTGATGGCCGCATAGTTGCCTAGCACATGTAATGAGCTCTATCGGGGCAGTCGGGGATTGGGAGTATCTGGTCTTCGGCAATGTGCGAACCTCTTGGCCCGAGAGTGGAGTCTTCATGAGGACTCCAGAGCGACCTGTCAGGGAGAGCCTTCCTAGTATGAAACTTGGAGAACTCTATGATCTGGCGGCAAGTAGGGCAATCTTTATAATTCCGGGAAACCTATATAGAGAAACAATTCCCTATAGCAGGACACCCCGATGAACCATCCAGTACGAATCGTCAAATCAACGACCGAAGACTGCAAGTACTCCCCCAACCAAGCCCTCACGCTACACTTCGAGGGAGCCCCAACCAGGAAGCAAATCCTGGCGACCGCCAAGAGCGTTCGAATGGCCCACTTGGTTAAGCCCGATCTCGAGAGTAAGAATCTCCGAATCTACACCGAAGCGGTTGATGGCTTGACTCGGTGCCAGATCGTCGACTAATGAGAATCTTGGCTTATACATCAGCGTTCGGAGAGCGATACGTTGATCTTGCTAGAATGTCAACACATTCCCTCCGGTACCACGGATTTACCGGGGATGTGTTGGTGTTTACCAATATTGACACCAATATTGACAATTGTAAAACCATCAACGTCAGTAAACATCCAGATCGAAAACTGCTAGAATTCAATAAAACTGAAAAA
>Ga0233411_10000389_pt1 | contig 13736 bp, 8 predicted proteins | sample Na_anoxic_2_MG_FD_179799 | JGI IMG/M metagenome (GOLD analysis project Ga0233411, IMG submission 179799) | Seawater microbial communities from Saanich Inlet, British Columbia, Canada - Na_anoxic_2_MG | ecosystem: Environmental > Aquatic > Marine > Inlet | place: Canada: British Columbia...
GCCATGGCTCAGGATTTCATGTCCCTCTCCAATTACGGCGGTTTCTTCACTGCTACGGGGATATATGGGGCTCCGGAAAAAGCGCTTAATGCTTTATATAGTCAGGGACAACGCGAACCCGGTCTGGTGGTTGAAGTCTTGGCATCAAACAGCCGGATGTTTTCATCAGTATATGAACAGGACCGCCGTTTCCCCGAAGCCTATGAGGCGTTTAGGTTTGACTGGATTGTTCTCAGACATGCGCAGACAAAGTTCGTCACGAAGCGTTTCGGCATATGCGAGGTGTTTGGTTCAAATGAACAGGATGGGCTGATACGTGCGGAGCGAACCATGAAACAGCAGGATGTTTTTTCAGTTGCCGCTCGTATTTGCGAGATTGCCGATTCTGAACACGGGCCGTACACTGGCATAAAAAAGATAAAAGACAGATCCAGTATTAAGGGGATCCGATAAAGTTCAGGCTGCAGGCTCTCTGTGTGCCAGACGGTGATGAGATCATGACGGATATATCGTATAAGGAATTGCATTGTGCAGCCGAAGAAGGCGATATCGTAAAGGTGCAGGAATGTCTTATTAGAGGCGTTCCTCCGGATATTAGAGATAAACAGGGCAGGACTGCGCTGATGTTGTCCAGGAAACTGGCGTTTGAGATTGTGGATGTGCTGCTGGAAGCGGGCGCCGACCCGAACGCCCGCGATCAGAATGGAGACACCCCGCTTCATCACAACTCCCGGGTTAAGGATTATTGCAAATACCGTCGGCTTGTGGATAAGGGCGCTGATCTTCTGGCAGTGAATCATGACGGGATTTCACCTCTTGAAATTTTGATGGGGTATATCAGTTATTTGGATATGGTAAAGATGGCAAGGGGTGCAAAAGATCTTACAGAAGAGCGGGCCTCAAGGGTTATCAAAGATTCTGAACATATGATCCAGCTCAAAATCTTTGGACTATGGGAAACAAAAGCGGAAAAGGCGTATGGAAAAAGGCTGCACAGGGCGATCAGCAAGTCAGATCTAAAGGCGGTTAAAAATGTCATTTCAGAAGGGCCTTTTGTTGAAACCCTCAGTAAAGCAGGATATTCTCCTTTGTATGCGGCCATCATCTATTGCGATCACCGTGTCGTTTGTGACATGGCGAAACTGCTGCTTGATGCGGGAGCGTCTAAAGAGAAACGCGGCGCGTCCCTGACATCGCCCCTGGAAGCGGCCCTGATTTTTGCACAGCCCGATGTCGTCCGGCTGATTGACCCGGATTATGATATTCCCGATACGGTCCAAAAAAGGATCACACATATTACAATTGTTGATGATGGTAAGTTTCTGGTGAGCCTTTATCCCAATGATCCGGGTGTGCAACTCGGTATAGGTCAGAATTATCCAAGAGGTCAGGAAGGCAGCGGCAAATGGACCGCAGAAGAGGCACTGCGGGTAAACAGAAGTCTGATAAAAAAGGCCGGCGCCGGTTGGCTGATCCCGTTTCTGGAACAATACGCAGCCGGCAGCCAGGTGATGGTGGATGAACTGGAAGGGGCGTATCAGGAGAACTTTGGGGTAAAACTGAAGATCCACCGAACAATAAGTTGATGGTACAATTAGAGCACATCTTCAACCGCATGTTAGGCTGCATATTTATCACCCCAAACCGCAGCTATATGTACCGGAGTGTCTCCATCAGACGTCACAGAAGCGACATCAATTTTATGGTTTTCCAAATGAGGAAACATGACTTCTGAAGCACTTTGTAAGACTTTTTCTAATTTTCGCTTATTTTTCATATTACTAAAAACCATTTTTACATGGGGCATTGGCAGAAATAACCACATTTCTGATCCTGTTTCTCGTCCAAAATTTCCCTCAATTTTTGGTACAATTCCAGGGTGACTCATTTCAATCTCTTGGCCAGTTCTCTAACCAACATGCCCCAACTCGTTGACAGCCCATCCTGTGGACTCCGGCCAATGCCTACGTCTACGTAGCTTATGGCAAGGGAACTTTAGTATGCCGGGGGCGGCATGATTTTTGTTGATATATCTTCTAAAGTTCTTCCAAAAAAGACCGATATTTAGAAATAGAGATATTGACGGCTTATCCTCAGTTAATGAAAGGGGTTAAATCCTAAATGGCGGTAGGTTCCCAACATTTGTCGGTAATGGAGATTGCGAAAACGTGTGGTGTTGCGAGGAGTACTGTTTCATATTGGATTTCCAAAAAATCGCTTCCGGCACGTCGTTCGGGGAAGAAACACTTAGTCTCTGTTGATGATCTGGTGCTTTTTTTGAGATCAGAGAGACAAACCGTTCCCCGTGCTCTGTTGGAACAGGTGGGAGGCGTATATTCCCAACCGGTCAGGCCATTCAAGAGGTGTTGGGAGTACTGGGCAAGGGATTCGCATGCCGATGGATGCCAACATTGCACCGTCTTTGAGCTTCAAATCAAAGAGTGTTTCACAATTAATCACAGTCCCGCCCGACAATGCACCATAAGTTGCCACGAATGTCAATATTTTGGTGAATACTATGGGTTGCCCGTGGCCTTCATTCACCAAATAGGGAAGCCTGCGGCCATATACAAGGATCTCTGCCTTTGGACAGGTAACAGGGCGTGGGGCCAACTGTGTGGCTTGGAGGCTGAAGAGTTGATCGGGGTGGGAATAGAAGAATTTGTACACCCTGAATCCCTGAAGACGTTTATAAGTTATAGCAAGGGACGGGTTCAAGGTAATCCGGAGATCCCTGAAAAATACTTGGCAGTCTTTCGCAGCGGGAATGGTGGGAAGATTAGGGTTTATCTGACAATAACCCCTTTGGTAAAACCTGTCGGGGCCTGTTTGGCAATTGCAGAAAGAACCGGGTAAAAAGCTCAAAGGAGAAAAGGATTTCGGATGGAAAATAGGACAATTCTATTTGTGGACGATGAAAGCGGTATTTTGAATTCCCTCGGCAGGCTTATGCGTTCCGAGCCATACCACTCTCTTTTCGCAGGGAGTGGAAAGGAGGCGCTCGATATCCTGGAGGAGGAGATCGTTCATGTCATCGTTACAGACATCGGGATGCCGGATATGGATGGATTTAGGCTCCTCGGTTTAGTTAATAAAAAAAATTCCGATATTATCCCGGTTGTGCTTTCGGTGAATGCCAACATCGATGCGGTCCTTAAGGCCATAAACGAGGGAAATGTTTATCGTTATATTATCAAGCCGTGGAACAACACCGAACTAAAGGGAATCATAAGACAGGCCGTTAACCTCTTCGATTTGGAGGAGGCTAAGAGGGCACTGCTAAAGAGATTGGAGGAGCATAACCTATTGTTGGAAGAAATGGTGGAGAAGAGAACAAAACAGCTCCTGGAAATTCAAAGCCAGGCTGAGATCGGGAAACACGCCTCGCAAATAGTCCATAACCTCAACAACCCACTTCAGGCTATAGTCGGTGGGGTAGGGGTCATGCGCTTGTCTTGAGGGAAAAGGGTTGTAGCGGCCTTCCGGTTACAGAGGGAGAAAGGATAGTGGGCATTATTTCCCGACGGGATTTTAAAAGGGCTCGAAAATCACCGCAAATGAAGTCCCCCGTCAAGGCGTTTATGACCAGGAAGGTGATCCAGATTAATCCAGGAAGCGGCGTGACGCAGGCGGTTCGGTTGATGGTTAAGCATGACATCGGCCGCCTCCCTGTGGTGGACAACGGAAAACTGATAGGACTTATCACCCGATCGGACGCAATGAGGTATTATTATGACTTATTGCCCGATTAAGGCTGAGAATTATCCATTTGAATCTTGCAGGGTGCTGATCTCAGTTTCTCAATACGTGTGGTTGGGGACAGCGATAAGCCCCATGACTGATAATGGCTCATACATCGCAAAAACTGGACAGATTGTATGAGGCTTCTCGTTTTCGAGGGAATCTCTACCTGTGAGTTCAGGTAGTTTGGAGGACTCTTTTTTTCTTTGCGAGCTTTGCGCCTTGAGAAAGACCTTCTTGACTCCGGTTTGTCCGGGTTAGGATTACACCGCATGCTATCTATAGAGAGGTAAATATTATGATGAGATTGACATGCCCGAAATGTCGGCAAGGGTATTGTCTGCCTGATGAACGAATTCCGGTTGGAAAGGAGATCGTGTTTCCTTGTCCAAATTGCAAGAAAGGTCTTATTCGGGGCACTAAAGGGCCGGAAGGCAACAAGGATAATAGTGCACAGATATCTGAAGGTGAGAAAGTGAGGCAAATTAAAAAGCGTACGCCTTCCCCCAAAGAGCAACTATTCGGAAGTGAATTAAAATTGAAGCTTTTCCGAACCATGAGGGATTTGCCTCCAATGCCACAGGTTATGATTAGGGCGCAAACGATTATGGCGGATCCAAGGTCAAGTTTGAAAGATCTTGCGGCGCTGGTAAAAACAGACCAGGCGATTGTCACAAAGGCTCTGAGAGTGGCCAATTCTGCGTATTACGGTCTGAGTGGAAAGGTTTCTTCAATCGATCATGCCACGGTCTTGCTTGGGAATAATGCATTCGCAGAACTTATTACCATGTCGGCCGCTTCAAAATTATTGTCTGGTTCTTTGAAGGGATACGATGCGGATTCAGGAGTATTGTGGCGTCATTCATTGGCAGTTGCCTTTGGGTCGAGGATTATTGCAAACAAAAGAAATCCTGATTTGGCGAATGATGCCTTTACAGCCGGGATCATTCATGATGCAGGAAAATTAATCCTGGATCAGACTATCTTTGAGAGGAAGGAGATGTTTGATGAATTTTTGAGCAAGGGTGAACAGACTTTTTTAGACGCCGAAAAAAAGATTCTGGGATTTGATCATGCAGAAATAGTATCTGATGTATGCAAGAAATGGCATATTCCCGAGTCTATAGCTTTCTCAATAAAATATCATCATTCCCCATCCCGCTCAGAAGGAAACGAATTGGCATATATCCTCCATATCTCTGACTCTATAGCTATGATGAGCGATATCGGAACCGGCGTTGATGACATATTGTATCGATTAGAAGATAATACCAAGGAATTTCTGGGTCTTCAAGATGAGGATATAAGCAACATCATGACGGAAGTTTTTCAATCTGTTGAAAATATTGAAAAAGACATAATGTAATATATCGTAGTCCGCTGGGAAGGTCAGCCCTGAGGCGGGTAGGTATAATCCATGGCGAAAAAAAACTGTTCTAAATGCGGCAAGTCCCGGGTCGATAGCTGCTATTCCAACTACGGACGTGTTTTTGCGGTACGTTCCTTAAGCGATAATAGATAATTTGACCTTCCTGCCTAATCCGGCCGATGTCTACCTCTACATAGTGCCTGAACTAAATCTCCGTCCACGCAATCCCGCTTTATAGGTGGGTTTCCATAGCTTGTGGCAAGGGAACTTTTGCGTGCCGAGAGCGGCATGATTCTTGCTGATAAATCTTCTAAAGTTCTTCCAAAAATGGTCGAAATTTGAAGTGCCTTCATCGTTGCGGGTTTTTTAATTGTGAATTGTCAATGAGGGATTCTGATGTCGATGGATGCCGGCTGTGCGCAGTCTTTAAGCTTCAGATCAAGGAATGTTTTACTGCCGGGCATAACCCGAACCGGCAATGCGTCATAAGTTGTCATGAGTGTCAATATTTTGGCAAATATTATGGGTTGCCCGTGGCATTCATCCATCAAATAGGGAAACCTGCCGCGGTATACAAGGACCTCTGTATTTGGACAGGCAACAGGGCGTGGGCCGAAATGTGCGACATGGAGGTAGGGCAATCGAGGAATTGCGAATCTATGAATTGAGGGATTAAGATAAGGAAATAATTCAAGAAATACTCAGAGCTACGGAAGGATAGAATGAAAATCTTAGTCGTCGATGACGAACTTGTCAGCAGAAAGAAACTCCAGAAGATATTGTCTAATCTTGGAGAATGCGGGGCCGTAGAAAGCGGAAAGGCTGCCATAACAGCATTTGATAAGGCCCTGAAAGAGCATGAGCCATTTGACCTGGTTACCCTCGATATTGTTATGCCGGAAATGGACGGAACAGAGACCTTGTTAGAACTTAGGGACCTCGAAAAAGAAGCGGGGGTCTCTGAGGAGGAAAAGGCAATAATAATCATGGCAACCTCCCATGGGGACAAGCACAATATTGTCGCTTCTATTTCTGCAGGGTGTGATAATTTCATTGTTAAGCCATTTGACAAGAAAATAATATTCGATAAACTTGCGCGAAGCCGATTGAAAGAAAGATTCCCCACTGCTGACATAGAGGTCGATCACGGCCCGGTTTCAGGACCGGCCCCCCCCCAAGCGACTGTCGATCCTGTTGAAACTGTCATTGCCGGTTTCAAGACAGGAGGGTCCAACCTTCCCCCCCTTCCCCATATAAGTGTTAAATTCAATGAGATGCTTAAAAAGGGCGCTGACCACCAGGAGATCGCTTTCCTTATCAGGCAAGACATCTCCATCTTATCTAAAATAATAAAGGTGTCCAACTCGGCATATTACGGGAGCGCAACAAAAAGCAAGAACCTGGAGCAGGCAATCAACACCTTAGGGCTTGTCGTGACCAAACAATATGTCGATGCAATCTGCCACCGGACCTTCTACAACACCGGCAACAAAAAAGCCGCCATGCTTTTGGATAAGTGGTGGGAGCATTCACTCTGTTGTGCGATAGCCTCGCAAACCGTTTCCGAAATCCTCAAGCTAAAATTTCAATTCGAGGCTTTTACTGCAGGCCTGTTGCATGACGTCGGGAAATTGATCCTCTTGCGGGAAATCTCTGAACTGGAAAGGAAGGGCAGGTTGGGCGGAGAACTCGGTTCGGCAAAATTGATAAAATCTATTGACGCATATCATGCCGGTTTTGGTGCAATCGTCCTCGAGAAATGGGGTTTCTCGATCGAATATGTGCAGGTTGCCTTGTACCATGACAACTTAGGGGCGGTTGACAATCCCTCCAGGGAACTGCTCGTCGTCCATTTCGCCAATCTGTCGGCAAAGACCATTGTTGGTTCTGAACCCGCGCAGACAGAAATAAAATTGGAAGATGCGGAGTCCGCGCGCCTTTTAAAAATAACTCCTGACATTATCGTTGAGATTAAAGACCGGGTGAATAGCCAAATGGAGGCATTAGAAGGATCCTTTTCTTGAGAACCTGGAGAGTAGTGGTGTTGAGGAGCGCTAAAGATGAATCTTGATAAGGTTAAAAATATTGAACCTGCCCATGGTGATGTCTGCCATGTTACCGGTTTTCCAATCACGAGCAAACCTGAATGGACGGATATCGATCTGGGTGAAGGATACTCTGTCACATTCAAGTTTATCGGTGACGATATTCTGTTTTCTATCCCCAAGGGTAAAAGTGGTAAGCATGGAATGGAGAACTTTATGCGAGAGCGCGTCAAGGTGCGGGATGCCATGCTCAAACCGGATGAGCCCTTCTTTGAGATAAAAGATTATTCGGGGGTCGGTGCAAGAATTACCAAGGCAGGAAGAGATCAGTTTGTCAAGGGAATGACCGCTGACAAGGATCGGATCATCGGGTTCATCGGCTACAATGCGTCTATGGTAGTCAAGTTTGCAATAAATGTGGGAAGAAGGCTGCACAAGTCTCCTTTTCCGATGTTCGCTGTCAAGGATTATGAAACCGCAGTCAAAAACGCAGCAGAGATTTTAAAAAGCAGGGGATGCGGCAAAGAAACGCTCTCTCATTGTGATCCCGGTAAACTTCCCGTATCCGAGCAGACTCGGCAATACGTTGAGGACCTGCTCGGTTTTGTCGCAAATATCAACTGGGAGCCTGATGCACATGATTATGACATAGAGATAGAGACAGACCCCTCTCATCCCTTTAACCCTGTTTTTGACGCTATAGGGCTCATCAAAAATGACCTTGACGAACTTTTTCAGGAGCGTACACGGGCTGAAGAGGCTCTGCGGAAGAGTGAGGAACAATACAGAACGCTTGTGGATAACTTACCTGTTGCAGTCTATCGAAATACCCCCGGTCCTCAGGGGAGATTTCTTATGGCAAATCCTGCCTTCTGCAAAATGTTCGGATTCAAAAATGAGGAAGAAGTCAAGACTATTACCCCGGCCGGCCTTTATCCAGATCCAAAAAAAAGGAAGCTGTTCTCGGATGAACTCATTCAAAAGGGAATAGTCTATAATGATGAGCAAACATTATTAAAAAAGGATGGAACTCCCATCAAGACATCCATTACCTCCCGCGTAGTGTATGGGAAAGATGGAGAAGTCTCTCACTTTGATTCTGTTATGCTTGATATCTCCGAGCAAAAGCGTGCCGAAGAGGCGCTGCGTGAGAGCGGAGAGAAATACCGAACCATCCTCAAAAGCATTGATGACGGCTACTTTGAGGTCGATATCACAGGGAACTTCACTTTTTTCAATGACGCTATGAACAGGATGCTCGGTTATTCCGAAGATGAATTAATGGGGATCAATAGCCGGGAATACATGGATAAGGAAAATGCCGAAGCAGTATATCAGGTCTTCAATAAAATATTCAGAACGGGGAAACCCTTCAAAGGCTTTGGTTGGGAACTCATAATGAGAGATGGAACCAGAAAATACGTGGAGGCCAATGTGTCTCTGATGAAGGATTCCGGAGACCGGCCCATAGGGTTTAGGGGTATTGTCCGGGACATTACTGACCGCAAAAAAGGAGAAGATGATCTGCGTAAATCCAAGGCGGCTGCCGAGGCTATGAATATAGAATTGGAAGAAGTCAATAAGCAATTTGAGCAGGCCATCGAACGGGCCAATGAGATGGCCACCGAGGCTGAGGTCGCCAGCATGGCCAAAAGCGAATTCCTGGCAAACATGAGCCACGAGATCCGCACGCCCATGAACGGGGTGATCGGTATGACAAGGATCCTGCTCGACACCGAATTGACCCCTGAACAGAGGCATTATGCGGAATCGGTACGCAGCAGCGCCGACTCCCTCCTGATGGTTATCAACGAGATCCTGGACTACTCCAAGATCGAAGCCGATAAGCTGGACCTGGATATTATCGCATTTGATCTCAGGCTGACAATAGAAGATATGATCGACGTGCTGTCTATTACTGCCTCCCAAAAGGGGATCGAGCTTGCCTGTGAGGTCCACCACGAAGTGCCGTCACGCTTGCGTGGTGATCCCGGCCGGTTGCGTCAGATCCTTATCAATATTGCAGGCAATGCCATTAAATTTACTGAAAAGGGCGAGGTGGTAATCCGGGTAACACTAAAAAAGGAGGATGATGAAAGCGCTAATGTGCGATTTACCGTATCGGATACCGGGATCGGAATTCCTCAAGACAAAATGGATCTTCTATTCCAGTCGTTTTCCCAGGCGGATACCTCAACAACCCGCAAGTATGGCGGAACCGGTCTGGGTCTGGCAATCTCAAAGGGGCTTGTGGAATTGATGGACGGTGAAATCGATGTTGAGAGTGAAGAGGGGAAAGGCACGACGTTCGGGTTTACCATAGAGTTGGAAAAGCAGACTGAGGACAGTGATGCCGAAAAAGTTGTTCCTGCCGACATTTTGCATAAGCGGATACTTGTGGTGGACGATAATCAAACCAACAGAGAAATTCTCAGTGTACAATTGCAATACTGGGGCTGCTTTGTCGAAGAGGCCTCAGGCGGGCGGGAGGCCCTCGAAAAACTTCGCCGGGCGAATGCTGACGGGAAGCCCTTTGACATTGCCATTGTTGACATGCAGATGCCGCAAATGGATGGTACAGACCTTGGGCGTATTATCAAGGGAGATCCCGATCTCGCGAACACCATCCTGATTATGCTGACCTCGGTGGGCCAGTACGGCGATGCTGCAAAGGCAAAAGAAATCGGTTTTGCCGCCTATCTCTCCAAGCCGGTGAAAATTTCCCAATTTTATGATGTCCTTTCAACCGTCTCGGGATTAGAGGCAGGGCAGGCTGAGAAGGAGGGCGGTCCGATTATCACCAAACACTCTGCGGCCGAGGCCCGAAAGGATAATGTCCGCATCCTCCTGGCCGAGGATAATTTAATCAACCAGGAGATCGCACTCAACATTCTCAACAAATTAGGGTACTGCGCTGATGCGGTTTCCAACGGCAAGGAGGTTCTCAAGTCACTTGAAAAAATTTCATATAATCTCGTGCTTATGGATATCCAGATGCCCGAAATGGACGGTTTTACTGCAACGCGTGAAATCCGCAATCCCCAATCCGCAATCCCCAATCACAGAATTCCCGTTATCGCCATGACGGCCCATGCAATGCAAAGTGATCGAGATGCCTGTATCGAGGCAGGGATGGATGACTATGTTTCAAAGCCGATAAGCCCCAAAAAACTTTCAGAGGCGATCGAAAGATGGACAAGGGGCGATGAGGAATCCGATCTTCTTCCCGATGATGGGGTCCGGGAGGATGATTCCATACAGAATAGTGCGGTCCCTGACAGGACAGCGGATGAAACAGCGTTTGAAAAGACAGAAAAAAAGCCGCCCATAGACCTTGACGGCGCTCTTGAAAGGGCCATGGGAAACAAGGAGTTTTTGGACAAAATGATTCACGGATTCACAAAGGGCATGCCTAAGCAGATTGAATCATTGAGAAGACTGATACAACAAGGGGACGCGGATGCCTTGAGAAAAGGCGCCCATAGCCTGAAAGGGGCCTCGGCCAATCTTGGCATGATTGAAATCTCCGCCGCCGCCTTTCGGCTTGAGCAGATCGGTCGGGACGGTGATCCCGATGAGGCGGGTGAGGCGCTCGGGGTGCTTGTGGAGGAGTTTGAGGTTCTATTGGAATTTATGAGGGGGCAGTAACTGAAAGAGAACCGCAGAACAGCTAAATCACAAATTACAAATAATAAATAACAAACAAATCACAAATTACAAAATACAAGAACCAAACAAAAGATAAATCACAAAATACAAGCTCCAAATAATAACTAAATCAAGATGAAATGCAACGGAATGACAAAATGACAAATACCAAACTATATGATCTTGAAGAGAGGACTTTCCAATTCGCCAAAGCTGTTTTTCCTCGTTCCCACGCTCTGCGTGGGAACGCGCTTTGGACGCTCTGCGTCCTTAAAACTATAAGCCATGATAAAGCCCGGCGCAGGATAGGGACGCAGAGCGTCTTGGACAACGTTCCCACGCAGAGCGTGGGAACGAGAGGTAAAGGATGCCAATTTGGTGCTTGCGATTTGTAATTTGTTTGTATTTTGGTGCTTGCGATTTGTAATTTATTTGTATTTTGTAGCTTGTATTTTGTGATTTATTTACAATTTGTAGCTTGTACTTTGTAATTTATTTATAATTTGTAGCTTGTATTTTGTAATTTGCCGTCATCATTGGGGTATAACGTTATGGAAATACTTATTGCAGAAGATGAGTTTGTGTCCCGGAGTTTTCTTGAGAATATGCTTGAAAGTTTAGGGCATGAGGTGCTTTCGGCCGAGAACGGTTTGGAGGCGTTTGAGATCTTTCAACAAAAAGACGTGAAGATGGTTATTACCGACTGGGTTATGCCGGAGATGGACGGTATTGGTCTCTGCCGGAAAATCCGGGCGGCAGATCTTTCTCACTATATTTATATAATCTTTGTCACGGCCAAGGATCAGAGGGAGGATTCCATCAAAGGGCTTGAGGCCGGCGCCGACGACTATATTGTCAAACCCTTGGATCCCCAGGAATTGTCCGCCAGAATACGTGCAGGTCAGCGCATTCTCCAACTGGAGGGTCAATACGAAAAGACAAATGAAAAATTAGTCCGCACAAACAGCCAATTAGAAGAAAGCCTTGATCGGGTCAATCAGTTGGCCGCGAGAGCGGAGATGGCTTTTACCGAACTCAACAATATATTTAATACCTCTGCCGACGGAATGTGGGTAATTGACAATGCCTTTAATGTGCTTCGAATCAATGATACGTTTTTGGCTCTTTTGGGCAAATCCGGAGAAGATGTAGTAGGAAAGAAATGCTATGATGCTTTTTCGACAGCCTTATGTCATGGTCCTGACTGTCCGATGGACCGACTCCTCGCCGGCAGCAAGCGTATTGAATGCGATGTTGAAAAAGAGATTGAGGAAGGCGTTATAACGCCTTTTCTATTAACGGCAACTCCGCTGATGGGTGTTGATGGGGAGATTGTCGGTATTGTAGAAAATTTGAAAGATATCTCCTCGCGAAAGAGGGCCGAAGAAATGCAGCAGGCCAAGATCAAAGCCGAGGCCTCTGATCAGGCCAAGAGTCAGTTTCTCGCCAACATGAGCCACGAGATAAGGACGCCTTTAAACGGGATCATGGGCATGGCGGAATTGGCCATGGATACCTCCCTTGGTGAGGATCAGAAGAAGATGCTTTATACCATCAACAAAGAAGCCGAGGTCCTTGTCGGCATTGTCAATCAGGTTCTTGATTTTTCCAAGATCGAAGCCGGAAAGCTTGAGCTTGAGTTGTCCACTTTTGACCTGAGATATATGATCGAGGATATGGTCGACGCCTTTGTATACACCGCCACACAAAAGGGCCTTGAGCTTATCGTCTCTCTGTCTTCGGATGTTCCATCTCTTCTGATTGGAGACCCCGGCAGGCTGAGGCAAATGTTGCGAAATCTTATGCACAATGCTTTTAAGTTTACTGATAAGGGTGAGGTATGCATCAAAGTAGAAATGGCCGAAGATTTTGGGGAGACGGCCAAGCTCCATTTTCTGGTTGAGGATACAGGCATCGGAATACCGGAAGATAAACAGGCCATGATCTTTGACAGCTTCACCCAGATAGATGGGTCAACCACGAGGGAACATGGCGGCACCGGATTGGGGATCTCTATCTCGAAGCAATTGGCAAAACTAATGGGAGGAGAGATCGGTCTTGAGAGCGAAGAAGGAAAGGGAAGCAGGTTTTGGTTTTCCGCGGTTTTGTCCAAACAGACAGAGATGGCGCCCCGGGCAGCGAAAAAAGGGATTAACCTGAACGGCCTGAAAGTGCTGGTCGTAGATGACAATCAGACCAGTCGAGTTGTTTTGATAGGATATTTCAAGTCATGGGGGGCCATTCCCTTGGAGACGGCACGGGGGGAAGACGCATTGTCTATGTTAAGAGAGGCGGTCTCTTCGGGAAATGGGTTTGATTTGATTGTGACCGACTTTCAGATGTCCGGGCTGAATGGCTTCGATCTGGCGCGGAAGATCAGGGCGGAAGAGAGCCAAACTCGAATTCCTATCATACTCCTTACGTCCGCAGGATTGGGCGGAGACGGTCAGGCGTGCAGGGATATAGGCATCGAGGGCTATCTAACCAAGCCTGTCATGGAGCACAATTTGCGTAAGGCCGTCGAATCTGTCTTGAGCATTTCCACTGCCATGGACGTGAATACGCATCCCGATCTCATTACAAGACATACCATAGCCGAAGATACGAAAATAAATCTGCAAATTCTCCTGGCCGAGGACTACCCTACCAATCAGCAGGTGGCCATGAGACATCTCGGCAGGGCAGGGCACCAGGTCGATCTTGCGGTTGACGGCAGGGAAGCAGTAGAAGCATTTAAAAAGAAGCATTATGATCTCGTCCTTATGGACATACAGATGCCCGAGATGGACGGGTTTGAAGCAACTTTGCAGATTAGGGGACTTGAAGCTAAAGAGCTGTCGGAAGAGAGAACAGCAGAACCACAGAATGTCGAAGGAAGGCGGACAATCAACAATCAACAATCATCAATCCAAAGGGTTCCGATAATTGCCATG
>Ga0233411_10000393_pt1 | contig 13707 bp, 17 predicted proteins | sample Na_anoxic_2_MG_FD_179799 | JGI IMG/M metagenome (GOLD analysis project Ga0233411, IMG submission 179799) | Seawater microbial communities from Saanich Inlet, British Columbia, Canada - Na_anoxic_2_MG | ecosystem: Environmental > Aquatic > Marine > Inlet | place: Canada: British Columbia...
ATATTAAATGGAGCCACCTACTTACTTAGCAAAACTAAATCCTCATGAAAGAGACAGCCGCATCGTGTTTGATGAGGGTCCTCATATTTACTATATTGATGGTTCTTGCGATGGCTATATGTCTGTAACGACTTTTAATCACGCTCATTTTGAGAAATTTAATGCTGATAAAATTATTAGTGGAATGATGAAATCTAAGAAATGGCCTCAGAGCAAATATTATGGACAAACAGCTGACGAAATTAAGGCTGGATGGGATAAAAATTGTAATGAAGCAGCGGAAGCGGGAACCAAAATGCACTACGATATTGAATGCTATTACAATGAATGTCCAAATGATAATGATTCTATTGAATATCAATATTTCAATAATTTCTTAACGGCTTATCCAGAATTAAAGCCTTATAGAACAGAGTGGACTGTATTTCATGAAGAGCTTAAATTGGCCGGTTCTATTGATATGGTTTTTAAGGATGACGATGGTAATTTATTAATCTATGATTGGAAACGATGTAAAGAAATAGTGAAAACAAATGCTTTTGGTAAATGGGGAAACAAAGAATGTATAGAACATCTACCAGACACAAACTACTGGCATTATTGCTTACAATTAAATACATACAAGGCAATATTAGAGGAAAAGTATGGTGAGAAAGTGAAAGACTTATATTTAGTATGTTTACATCCAGATAACAAGAATAAAAATTATCAACGAATAAAGGTATCAGATTTACAAGAAGAAGTGAAAGATCTATTTAATTTAAGAAAAAAACAAATTGCGAACAATGCTTAAAAATAATTCCTGATAATCATATAATATGTTTTTCAAAAGTCCACAATTTGTAAAAGGTGTTAAGATATTTGGTTATGGATTAGCATCTTTTTTTCTATATAGCTTAACAAGTAAAATATATTTAGAATATACAAAAAAAAAGATTACCAACGAAGATGACGAAATTAAAGAAATACCATATACTTATAAATATTACGAAGAATTTGAGAAATTTCCAGTTATTGAGTTAAGTAAAGAACGCATAAAATCGCTTTTAAATAATGTTTTATTTGAAGCTACACCAAAAGGAAATGTTATAATGTATTATGATTACGATAAAGAATCGTTTAATTATTATTGTGATATGAAAGATATATCGTATTTATATTTGGAAACGGTAGTTAGAAAATATGCTATTAATTTTAATTGTAAGAAATTAGTGGTGAATATTCAAAAGGAGATAGAAAATGCTACAAATAAATTGAAAGACTCTGAAGTAAAGGATAAAGATTTGGTTAAGAAAGATACTGGTATATTTGCATCCTTTAAATCTTACAATCGAAAGGGAACTGGAGGTAGTAAGAATCCAAAAAAGAAATATATTGTTTGCGAGTTCGCAAATAGATATTCTTATTGTGGTAAAGTAAGTGAATATAAATTTCTGAAAAAGGATGATTATAAGGTTGAAAAACCTCAAGAGAAGATGGATTATAAAACATTTAAGAAATTAATGGATAAAAAGAATAACTTATAAAAAAAACTAAAGATAGAATATATATGAATGAATTATTAGATGTTCCAAATCCAAAAAATAAAATAGATAATGTACTAGATGCTGCAATGATTACAAGTCAGACAAAATTGGCTAGAATAAATAAAGATATAGAATCATTGAAGAAGCAAAAGAAAGATGAAGTATATTATGAAGATTTTTCATCAGATGGAGATAAGAACTCTGTACAAGTAGTAATTAAAGCAATAGTGATGATAATAAATGATATATTCAATGGATTTAGAAGTGGACTACAAATGGTAAAAGATAGTTCTGATGAAATTCAAAAAAAGGATGTAGATGATAAAACAAAATCTATTGCAAAACAATTGTCAGAAAATTCACAAGAGTTGAATAATGTAATAGAGAAGGCACAAGTAAAAACAAACAAGGCATTAGAAAAAACAAAGGAAAAATCAGATAATATAACGAAAGATAAAACATATAGTGGTGGTGTAAAAAAGCCTGTTCATAAAAATACTAGTAAATTGGATTTAGGGGATAATAACAGTGTTGAGAGTGGTGAAAGTACTTTTTCAAAAATAGAGGATATGGGAAAAGCTGGATTAAAAACAGGAATAAAAATGGGGGAGAATTTTGTAAATATGTTAATAAATATGGCTATGGCTGCATCAGGTGAGGCTAATATACTAGATACTCCAATTGATGAATTAAGTCCAGCATTAAATAAAAAAATAATATTGTTAGCGGCTATTCTAAAGGAGATCTCAGAGAATCCTGCTACCAAAGAAGCAGTAAAAGAGATTGCGGAAGCAATAGCAGTAACTATGGTAGAAATATTAGAAGAGATAAAACCAGAAGTAATGAAAGTAACTGATAAAGCGATGGAGATGCTTGACGAGGTTGGAGAGAAATCAGTTAGAGGAATGGTTTCTACAGGATTATCTGTAATGCAAGCATTTATAGCAGAAATTCCATATGTGGGAGGTATAGTGGATTTTTTATTAGCAATAGGAAAGGGATTTAATGTAATAATGGAAACATGGAAGATTTTTGTGTATAGAGGTGGAGATATGACAATTCAAGGCGCTAATGCGGCTGTAAATACAGAAGACACTGTTATAAAAGGTAAGAATAGAATAGAAAATGCTAGTGATAGTGCTTTAAATACAATAAAAACGGCGATAAAAGAAGAAAATGATGTTAAACCGACTGTTAAACCTGATGTTAAATCGACTGTTAAACCTGATGTTAAATCGACTGTTAAACCGACTGTTAAACCGGATGTACAAACAGGAGGAAAATATATACAATGTAATAAAATAAACAATAAAATAAAAAGAGGTGGTGCTAGATTAAGAAAGACTATGAAAATATTTTCAAGCACATTGGGAAGATTAAAATTTGTACCTCCTGGATCTAAAATAAATAAGAAAACAAAAAGGCGAAAAAAATAATATTATTCTTAAATTAGTGCCTTTTTTTTAGTTCCTTTTATTCAGTAGATTTTGCTTTGTTTTCTTTCCACTTGATAAATCCTATGCTTTTTCTCAAATTAAATGATGATTCTAAATGATCACGCGCTATTTCTAATGTCTTTGATTCCTCATCTGTTAAAGAATTAAGATATTCCTTTTCCTCTTCTGATAGTGTTACTTTTGAGTCCATCTTATATTATATTGAATTAATTATGTTATGTTTAAATTAATTCAATTTTTTTAGTATTGTATCATACATATTAAATTACCACTCATTTTTACATTTGTTTTCTGAAGTATTTTTGTTACACTTGTATCTATAGTGTATCCGTTATTCACTAAAAATTCAAATAATTCCGGTAATTGATCTATACACATTAATTGATTTGTATCGTTTAACTGTGTAACCCCTATCACACAATTTGGTTTTCGACATATATTTGTATTCGCTTCAAATGGGGATAATTTATTAAGAGTTACTCTTTTTGTTATTTGCTGTAAAGGTCCAGTTGCTGATTGATTAAGTATTAAAATATTTGTATATTCTTGAACTATAGAGTCGTAATATGGTATACTTTTTAAAGAATATAAAATCATTTAATATATCATTAGCAAAAAAATTGAAGTTTTTAATTTTAATTAATTCATTAATAATACAATACTTATTATGTCAACTGAAAGTCAAATATTCCGATTTAAATTCTCTGACGAGTTTATTGGACAACTTACTCCCTTTGCCAAATTACATCAACACTCTGATAGAAATACATATAAAGAAGAATGGAAAAGATGGGTAGAAAATAATGATGAAATTATTTTAAACGAAACAACTCGATTAACAGAACTCGGTTATAATGGTAATATTACAGATAAAATGTATAAGAGTGGTAGATATTATTTTCGTAATAAAAAGGAACAACAACCAAGAAAGAGAAGACAATATGTTTCGATAGAGCATGAAGTTATTGAGATTATGGATACTCATATTAATAGTAATCTTGACACTAAACCGTCTGTTTCTTATGGACATTTCTCTGAGTCTTATTCTACTCAATTAGATGAAGAAATGACTAGATTATTAGATGAAGGTTTGACTAGAGATACAATTAAAGATAAATTTAAAAAAACATTCAAAAATAGATACTTCCTAATAACAAAAGCTTAAAAATATTAATTAGAATATATTAATGACAGATTTTGTAGAAAATTCTTTTTCTCTCAATAATCATATTTCTATTTCAAATAAGATTAAAAATATTCCTTATTTTTTTATTTATTTTAACTCAATTAATAGTTATAAAAATTTAAATAAGAATTATAAAATACTACCAGAATCAAAAAGTAATGTCATACAGAGAGAAATTAAGTATAAAATTGTTACTCACATTAATAATAATTGTAACACATTCTATTTCAATCAGAATAATTTTTTAAAATCTCTCTACCATTTATGTTTTTCTTTAAACATTCTTCACAATAATAATATTTCTTTTATGCTTCATGATAATCCGTTTGTTTATTCTCAGAATAACCTACCATTATTAATGGATTTTTCATATTCTTTTAATTTATCTTCTATTAATTTCAATAATATTAAAATGTTTTTCTCTCCTTCTCTTCTTAACAATAAGTATATTCCTCTTGATGTTTTTATAATAACATATTTAATAAACAACTCAATCAAAACATTCAATGATGATTGTGCTGAAGCTATAATAGAATTATATTCTTCTTGTAGAGAGAAATTAAAGAAAGAAAGATTGTTGACTATAATTAAATATTTCATTAATTATGAACCTAAACAGATTATCAAATATTTATTTCAGTTTAAATTATCATGGAGTTATTATTCTTTTTGTTATTATTTCATTTGTAATCATTCTGATTTATTATCACGCAATACATTGTTGGTTCCATTCTATATTTATATTAATTCTGACTTCAAAGAGAGAAATAATCATTTAATTAATGATATTCATAATCAATTATTCGATATTAAATAAGTAATAAAATATATAATTATTTATTTAATGTTTTTTCTTGTGAGACTTTCTCTTGGCAGACTTTCTCTTGGCAGTCTTTTTCTTGCTGCTCTTTTTCTTGCTGCTCTTTCTCTTAGCACTCTTTCTCTTAGCAGTCTTATGATGTTTAACACCAGCATCACCACTCTTTTTATATGTTTTTCCTGCTTCCTTTAAAACATCCTTTAACATAACAGTTTCTCCTTTTGCCTCAGCCTTCATTTTGACCATAGTCTTTTTAACGTGTTCTCTCCATGCGTTTGCCATTATATATTCATTCTATATTATAAAAAATTGAAATTATTATATTGTCATTATTAATATTAATCAATAATGTCTAAACTTGCTTTAACGCGCTATCTCTATATTTATGATGAAGTTGGATTCTCCTTTATCACAGCATTACTTAAAAATCAATCTATAAATGAGTGTTATTTTTGGATATCTGAATTGTTCTTGTCTGGATATGAAAAAGAAAGCTGGGAATTAATTTGGTTTATTTATTATGACTTTTATTATATTAATAATCCTCAATTTATTCCTTTTATTCTTAAAAAACATAACAACGGGGAAGGAAATCTTAAAGATTTAATGACTGTGATTAAAAATTTATTCAAGTTTTCAGTATCATCACAAGTATTTGTTACAAGACAATATAATCTGAATATTAAAGAAATAACATCTGTGTTTAGAGGTAAAAAACCTGCGTGGTTAGTTAATTCTATACCTACAAAATATCATGCTTTATTTCGATATATTGATAAAAAATTATATCATTTTGCTGTTGTATCCTTACCCGACACAATAGATTCAGAATTATTTGATACCCTTCGGATATATTTTAACTTAGGAGAGGATCAAATTAATGATATTAAAACAAAATTCAATAATAGCTACAATAACGACATTCATAAATTATGGTCTATTATTTGTTTGTTACTATTTAATCCAAAATATACAGATTCCAAAAAGAAAATGTTTCTTGGATTGAGTGATGATGATTATCAAAATGTTTTAAAAATTCATAATGAACCTATCCCATTAAATAAACATGGAGAAATACAAGCTAGAAAAACTCTAATACATAAATGTTTATATTCTATTACTCCATTGTCTTCTTCATTTAATTTAATGAGAGACGAAGAAGATAGTATTAGCAAGTGTTACTGGTATCATTGGGAATATTATGCTTATAACTCTCCTATATGGAAAAATAGATTTGATAAATATGATATTACAATTGACGATGAAAATAAAAAAATAGTATTTAATGACGATGACGAAATAGAGGAATTTTATGAACAATATGGTTACGAACCAGATGAACAATCATGCGAAATACAAAATAAATTATTTGGATTGTTACCTGATAATAATTGGAAAAAATGGATTCAAGAAATATTTCCAGATGATTCTATTTACGAATTTAAAAATGATTTTAAATTTAATTATTAAAAAAAATTGAAGATAAATTATAATATATTTTTTATTACATATTATAAGAACAATGGTCAAGAACGCAGGTGGTAACAAATCTAAGAAAATGGGACGCAAGTTCCTTACAGCTCCAATTAATAAAAAAATTCGATTAGCACAAGAAGAAGGAGAAATATATGCTGTTGTTACCAAAAATCTAGGTAATGGTATGTTTTATGCTAATGATATAGATGGTCGTGAGCTATTATGTATTATGAGACAAAAATTTAAGGGTAGAGGTAAGCGTGATAATACTGTTAGTCCAGGAGGATGGGTATTGGTAGGTGTTAGAGAATTTGAATCTTGCGCCAAACCCAAACATGACTTACTTGAAGTATACACAGATACAGAAAAACAAAAATTAAAAAATTCAGGAAATCCAATATTTTCAAAACTAAGAAGTGAATATGATAAAGGAGATGCTATTGAAGAAGAGGGTGGAGTTTCATTTGAACAGGATGATACAGATAGGTTTCAAGATTTACTTGAAGAAGTTAATGAAACTACGACTCCCACAGTTATATCTGGTCCTGTTATTATGGATGATGAAGGCGAGGAAGTAGACTTTGATGATATTTAATTCCCAGAAATATCTCGCAGACTATTTCTAATTGCTCGATCCAATTCATATTCGGGACTTCTATAAATATTATCTATATATGAATGTGGTATTGTATTTAAAAGTTGTTGTCTTCCGAAAGGATGAATTAAATTATTTAAAGCATTTAATGATTCTAAAAAATGAACTCTTGATGTATGTATAGGAATATTTTCCACATCATCTGAGTTATCATTTTTTATTTCCTTTGAATCTAATTTAAAACGACATATTGGACATTCCGGACACTGTGTTTCTAACCATATTTCTATTGCGTTGGAAACATACCCATGCTTACATGGTAATATTGTTATTTCATCACCTTCTTTAAATTCATCTTGTGTTATTGGACATTTATCATTTACACATATATCATTATCATATTGGATTTTTTTTAATTGTTTTTTTCCTTCATCAGAAATCACATTTTTATATGCGTTTTCCTCATGTAAAGAAGTATTTAAAATATCATTATTATCTTGATTATTTAATAAAAAGTTTCCGAATAAATGTCTTTGTTGTGATAATTCCAAATCTCTCAATGCTGCGGCATATCTTGTAGGATTATTATTATTAATATCATTTAAACTCATATCAAATAATGTGTTTAAAATATTTAAATTTTCCATTATATAAATCGTTTATTATTTTTTAAATCATTTTTAAATTAACTCTCCAATCTCGTTATATCTTTCTTTTTCTAACATTTTTACTAACATATTCCATGGAGTCAACTCCTTTAATGCTGTCATTCCCGCTTCTACAAATGAATTTAACAACATTGGGCTATAACCTGATAACATTGTTACATTGTCTTGGTAAGACAATTCAGGAAATCCATCGGTGCTTCTAAGATTCCAAAATAAAATATGCGGAACTTTATAACCTTTTCCACATACTCTCACACCTGCTTCATGAAATTTATCTGATAGAATCTGTCTTACTGAAGAATTAAACGGAGAAGATTTTGTATGTGCTGAATCAAACTGCATATCAGACAATACAGTTAAAACGATATTCTCAACATCTTCAGCAGGAATTTTATTTTTTATAATCACATCAAGAATCATATCCATAGCTTTGTGAAAGTTAGTGTTCATTCCCCACCCAGCATCTCTTACTTTTACAACTTCATCTACAAAATCTTTACATTCTTCCAAGTTTACCCATTCTGGTTTAGAATTAAATGTCATTACTCTCTTGCCTAGTTTTGATTTTTCGCTTATACGAATTCCTAGACCCATCGCACTGTAAAGAGGATTTCCTTTCTCACATTCCATTGACCCTGATGTATCTACCATAGCAATCATATTATCTAGACTCTTTGTATCTTTGCCATTATTTTTCCAAGCTTCATTAATAATAAATCTTTCATCAGGATCCTTTACAATAAGAGCCTCTTTAATAAAATCGATCATACTAGTTTTTCTCCCTTTTACTTCGCTTTTTCCATCCTTTACATCTTGAATGTATTTTAACATATTTTCTTGACAATTAATTCTATCAACAGATTCCTTATTTTTATTATTTAAAAAAGCTCCTTTCTGTTTCATCATCGTGATACTCGTAACCTTATCAAAATTAATACTTGCCCAAGAGGAACCACATTGTTTAATTTGTGTAGTATCAATATATTTATTTATTGAGCTTACCAATTTTCTATAATGTGTTTTAGCCTTTCTCATAGCACTATCACACCATCCATTTTCACTTGAACCATATTCCTCAAAATAATCCTTTGCTAGTTCTTTATTAATCCATCCAAATTTAGAACTCTTTTCACGAGGAATCCATTTAGCTACCAATGAACATTTCCTTTTTAATTTCATATTATCATTATCTAATCGTAACTGACTATTAACTAATTTCATTATTTGGACTGGTGCTACTTCTGTTTCTGATAATTCATTTAAAAAATATTTTACATCTTTCCATGACCCAAGTGGTTTTTCGTTACTCTCTAAACCAACAAAGATTTTCAATACATTTACTGCTAATGTCTTGTCATATTTATATAACTCTCTTAAGATGATATGTGGGATATTATATTCTCCTTTACCATTTTCAATATCTCTTGTATGTGCTAACAATTTTAATAACATTCTTTTATCTTCTACACCTCCTCTTTTAAAACATTCCATAAATTTATTAGCTAGTTCATTTTTTCTATTCTCGTCTGAACTCCTTACTAATTGAAATGATATTTGCAGTATCTCTTCTTGTTGGATATTACTCCAGTTATATTCAATATGATTATTCTCTCCATATTGAATATTCGTTTGCGTGTCTAATGCTGATACTAGTGCTGCCATGGTAATATATATTTTGAACATATCTTTAAATACATTCCTTATATGATTATTTAGCTTTTCGTCTTTTCGTTTTTGACTGTAATACATTAAATCTTACCCTTTTTGTATTGTTATTATTGCTTTTTTTTTTCTTTTTCCATTAAAATTATATACAAATTATTCACATCTTGTAGACAATTTACAGTCGATGATAACTCATAGTCATCTAAGTATTTTAATTTTGTCATAAAATCATAATTATCTGAATTATATAAGAAGTTTTTCAATTCTTTATTTTCAATAGTTAAATTATATACAAGAATACTCATTAATGTGTATTTCTTATCGTCATTCTTTTGAGATTCTTTAATTAATTTTAAAAAATCATCTTTTTTTAACATATTATCTGAAGATAATTCTAGTTTCTTTTCTTTTATTTTTTCTAATTCCTTTTCCTTATTGATATATAGTATATTTGTCTTGATACTTTTATTACTTTCTGGATAAAACATTGTATAGTATTTTTCTTCGTCTTCGTAAGATTCTATCCAACTAGTATCTAATAAATCTATTTCTTCCATTATTAAATTTAAATATTATTACCTTTTAAATTTAACTAATCATCTTCTAAATATTCATCACTTTCTTCTTCTTCTTCTTCTTCTTCGTCCATTTCAAATTGTTTTGCGTATTCTTCATACTCTAATCTATCTAATTCCGCTTTGGCAAATCCATCTAATTCTCCCGTTTCATAATAATATTGTTCTGATTCTAATCTTCGCTTCTCGTAATTTTCTTCTATACACTGACACCATCTTTGAAACATTTTTTCATTTTCTTCATCATCCATTGCCTTTAATTGCTCTTGTGTAAATGTATCATTCCAACTTTTATACCAATTACTTCCATCTCTACTATATTCTGTTCCAGAATGTGGAATTACTATTGTTGATACATTTTTCTGTGAAATCATATTAAAATAACTATCCCATCTTTTAGTTGGTTTTTTTTGTCTCATCATAATAGGTCCAGTCCATTGAGCACCTCTCCAATAGTGTGGATCATTTGGATTAATAATAAATCTACTATCTACTTCTGATTCATTCTGTGTTTCAATTGCCTTTAACCAGTTTGACTCTTTTTTTTGTTTTTCTTCATCTTCCTTGACACATTCAGCTGGTTTTAATAAATCTGGAAAATCTTCTTCGGTTGTGTTAAATTCTTTTTCTTTTTTTTCTTTGAAAAAATTTCTATCGTCTACTCTATCATTTCTTGGCCTATCATTTCTTGGCCTATCATCTCTTCGCCTATCATCTCTTCGTCTATCGTTTCTTGGTCTATCATCTCTTGGTCGATTATTAGATGATGTAAATGTATTCCCTTTTAAACTATCAAATCTACTCATTGTATGTGTTGTTTTCTCTTTGTTACTAGAACTATATATTCAAATCGTGTTTTGTGTTCATATTGTTTAGTTTATAATATATTAAGTATTAAAATTAGCATTTAAATAATACCTATTATATTAATATGTGTATGGGTGGTATACACATGTTTCCTAACAGCTATTTATCGATTTCTATTATATTTTTAATTAGTAAATAATATATATATATTACAGGAAACAGCAACTTTATAATTATATTAATATAAAAAATAATTGACTTGTTATATTGGTTATTAATTAAAACAAATATTAATGTCAATTAACACTACAAGTTCACAATGTCTAATAGATGATGCTGAAATTATTTCTCCGTCTATTTGTATTCCTCGGGTATTCGCACATATATCTACACAAACTATTTCTGATATCTTTCAAAAAAAAATAAAAATTGGCCTTATTAAAAAAATAGATTCCATTCCTTGTGGAGGAGATGGTAAATTTAAAAAAATATTTATTCATTTTGATTTCTGGTATAATGATGAAAAAACATCCCAGCTCAAAACTAAATTCTTAAACGGAGATATTATTAAAGTTGTGTATGATAATCCATGGTTTTGGAAATGTTCTCTAAGTAGAACAAATTAAAAAAATGTTTATATTAAAAATTTTTTTAATATAAATATTTCATTATATATTAATTATGCTTGTTGGGTCTTTAGATATATATCAAAAAAATAATAAATACTACATTGATAATGTAAATCAAGACGATATTTTTTTAATGTTAATTGATTCCTTTCAATTAGATGGAAATGATTTTTCAACCATTTTCTCTCTATCATCCTTAAAAGAATATATGAAGCAAGTCAACTTTAATAATGTAACTACTAACAACCTATTGAGATCACTATACCAACAACTAGATTTCTTTAGAGAGAGAAAATATAGTATATCTTTTATGGATGTTTCTGATATTATGGTAATTAATAATGACAAATTTCTTTTCTGTAATGCTGATAAGTTGTTAGATATTAAAAATGGAAAAATTTTAATTACACAAATATATGATAAAACAAATATCTTTTTACCTCCTGAATTTATTACCAATGATACTATACCATTCTCTATAGATTATTCAGCATTTTATTATAGTTTAGGTATTATGGTTCTACATTGTTTACAACAAAAAGATAAGAAACTTTATTCCTTTGAAGAAATATTAGACTGCTACAAAGAATATAACTTTTATTTTACAATTTCTCAATTTTTGAATATTAATCCATCTAAAAGGAAATTTATCATTTTTTAATTTCTAATGTTAATTTATATGTCAATTGCTACTCTTAAAAAAAAATCCCGTAATAATAGAAGATTTGCTCCCATTTCTGGTAGAGGAGAAAACGGTTTCTCACTAGTAGGAGGAACTAGAAATCATGGAGGTATTGGTCAATTTAGAATGATATCTAATACTACCAGAACACCTTATAAAGGAACAGAAGCTGTTGGAAACGGTGGTAATAATGGTAAATATTATAAAACTAAAACTCAAGGAGGTGGTTTAAACTCCGGTAGTTGTTGTACAAATGATAATACTATTATCAAAAAGGCATCTATGAATACGGCTGGTATGATTGATACAAAATATAAGTGGACCAAAGGAACTTATCCTAACTATTGGGTTCAACCTGATGATAATAGTTACCAACTTACTGGTGACCAGGCAACTTATATTAAGAATTTAACCCAAGTGTTCGGTTCGTGTGTTTTTCAAAATGTTCAAAATAATGGCCAATGTGGAACTACCGTAGATTCTTCAAATTCTGATTATATATATAGTTGTAGTGGTAATAAAAATGCTTGTTCTTATTACATTGGAACTAAAAAATATATTAAAATGCCGTATGCCAAAAATTTTAATCAACCTGCTGTCAGTTACGGTCAATATATTAGTAGTGGTGGTGTAGCAAAGAAAAAATGTTTACCCACACCTTCTTCCAGTCAACCTTTCCCAGGGAGAGTTAATAATTCATCATCCTCGCTCGGAAACAATATTATCTCGTCAGGAAAAGCAGGTGCGGGATGTAATATTAATCCTCTTACTTGGCAAGAAGCTCAACAGTGGGGATTCCTTCCTCAAACATGGTATCCTGGTAATCCTGCTGAAGGAACAACTGTTAATTATCCTAATTATGATAATTTAGTACAAAGAAGTTCCAATTATCGTGTTAATCCTCCTTCTGGTTATCCACAAGTAATTCCCAATACATAAATCTCAATAAATATATAATTATTTTAAATATATATTTTTTATTCCTATATTGTATAATGTCTGGACTAACATATGAATATGAACCTGGCAAGTCTGGTGGAGAAGGTCATCCATTATCTGGATATACTGGTCAAGCAACAATCTTAGTTAAAAATTCTCCTGGGACAAATATTCCTGCTAATGCTTTTAAAGCTTTAATTACTTCTCCAACTCCATATTATGATATATCGCTTGTATTCCAGTCACCAAGTACTACTAAAATAATTAACAACGAAGCATTTTATGATTGTCCTGGACTTACAGAGGCTGCTTTCCCTCCTAGTTTAACTAGTATTAGTCCAAAAGCTTTCTATTCACTATCATCACCACCAGCAGGTCAAGGTTTATCTAGTGTAACCTTTACCGATATAGATACTTCACAGTTAAATGTAATTAATAATAGTGCATTCTATGGTCAATCTAGTTTACAATCCATTACACTTCCAAAGAGTCTAACAAGGATTGAGGTGGAATCTTTTGCTAGCTCTGGTCTTACAAGCTTAATCTTTGATGATATATCTATGTCAAGGTTAGATATAATTCTTGACAATGCTTTTAGAGATACAAATCTAACATCTGTTACTCTTCCCGCTAGTCTAAAAAATATTGGTGTAGATGCTTTTAGAACAAAAACGCCGGCCAC
>Ga0233411_10000395_pt1 | contig 13687 bp, 10 predicted proteins | sample Na_anoxic_2_MG_FD_179799 | JGI IMG/M metagenome (GOLD analysis project Ga0233411, IMG submission 179799) | Seawater microbial communities from Saanich Inlet, British Columbia, Canada - Na_anoxic_2_MG | ecosystem: Environmental > Aquatic > Marine > Inlet | place: Canada: British Columbia...
CGATTCCCGCGCTGATCTTGCTTATTCAGCACCTGGTATGGATTCCTATGCCACCAAATCTGGTCTCACTGTTTCAGAGACTGTGGATTTAGGTGACTACTGGAAGTACCAAGTTACCGGTATCAAATGGCGCCTTGTCGCCGCAACACCCGATGGTGGCTTTGTCAGAACAAATGGCAATCTCGTCAAAGGTGATGGTAAATCCTCTTTCACTGGGCACTCCTCCATGAGCGTCAGTGTGAACGGAACTGTAATTATACCTTCAAATTCAGCGAACTTAACTTGTGATCATATTACAGATTACATAGATGGTGATCTGGATTTCGAACCTATCGTAATCGATGAAGGATCGGTGAGTGTGGTGTTCAATCAAAGCACCAACATGGTAGGTGATGCTGGTAGTTACGCTGTCGTCAAAGGTATTGGTTTACGCCAGGCACCTGGCCCAGTCGGAACTATTACAGCGACTTCAAAGACTGGTTCTAGTGATGAGTATTGCACTCTGAATTGGGCTATTTCGCGCTCTGATGGCATGGATGAAACCATCGACATTCCAGACACCGAAGTCGAATTTGTAGTTACGTCGCCAGATAAAGGTCACGGTAACAACGTGGATGGTGTTGACTCAGATAACACAGGTAAGGCTACTCAAGCGTGGAATGACCGTAATGGAATTCTAGCTGCCAACGACGCTGAACTCTTTGATGGAGACGAAGGTGGTTCAGGTGGCTCGTTTGTCGCAAAGGGCAAAAAGTAGTCCACGCGTCTAGTAACTAAAAATCTTAATCAATAGGATTATGTGTAGATTACATGTATTGTGGTTGTTAGCTGTCATGTTGGCTCTTGTACCCGTCAACATTTCAGCAGAAGCTCAAGGGTTTATATTCCGCGGCGATATCTATCAGGTGACGGATGTGATAAGTGATCGAGGATACCATACTGTGGTTCCAAAGCGCTGCATTCTCCACACACCCAGAGGATTAGAGGGGAAGAAGGTGAGTCGGCCCATCGGGAAATTCCTTTTATTCGAGGAGTTTTACAAAAAAAATCAAACTTGGCTTTTCAAAGTAGAATTAGGTCTCAGCGAAGTGAGAGGGGAAGTTCCGGTCAACAAAGATAAGATGTCGCGACTGAGTAAACTAGGAAAGATAGTAATCGCCGTGCATAAAGGCCACCCTATATCAGTGGTGAAATACGCGGCTCCAGAACCAGAAATTGTAGAAATAAGAAAATGAAATTTAAAAATATAATATGCGGGTTGGCCTTCCATGTCACAGTTGCTTCGGTCACCGCACTCGAAGGAGATATGGTTCTGCAGGTAGATATCACTAGCGTGGCAGCAAACCCTAATAACCCAGAATTATGGAATTCTGCTATCATTCCTATCAATGCTCCGGCAGTTGGTAGAGGTGGCGGACCATTGACTGCTACAATGCCTTTAGGACAGGGGCTTTGGTTTGGGCTCTATGCTGTAGATACACTGACAAATGAAGTGGTTCGAGTAGCTGCTGCGACTAGTGGGCCTCAGCCTGACGCCACACTCCAAATGAGTACTCTAGATACAAACTCTTCCCCTATTTTTCCGAGAACGCGGGCGGACAAGAGATTTGAGGCTGAGTTGGAGACATTGAATTTCTCAATTGAAGGAGATGTGAGTCCGGAGGGTACTCAGCTTTCTGTAAATACGCGGCGTTTGTTGATAGAGCGTTACTCTTTAGACTATAAGGAGACGAATGACGAACGATCGGCTTATACTCAGCACGAAAAGTGGAACGAAACACGTTTGATATCCTCGCACATCGCAAAAGCGGGTGGCACTATCTATTTGCAAGATGACCGTGTTGAGGATGGTACAGCTACGGGCAATTTTGAAACTGGCTCTTTGACGTTCCTTAGGCCAAATACTGAGGGTGACATCAAAGGGGACGAATATATTCAGGTCTATTTCATGGCGAATCATGATGAGAGTAGTCCAGTATGGATGCCCGACGCTGCTGGAGCAGTGCAAGTACTCGCCAAAGAAGTGGGTGAAGCTTTCGCTACAGATTCGAACGGCGCAGTGGATGGACAAAGGTTTTCTGCCGCTTTTGGCTTCTCGTGCGAAGTCCGGAACCTCTACCCAGATAGTACCACGTATGTTGAAGTTTTTAAAGGCAGCGAGAGTTTGTATAAATCGGAAGCCTTCGTGAATTCTACAGATGCTTCGAAGGATAATACCTTTGTAGTAGATAAATCGGCATGGGAATCAAAGGCCATTTCTGATGGTACATACCGTATAGTTGTTGGAACCATAACTGTCTTCACCGACACCAATGGTGATGGAAAAGGTGATGGGCTGGAAGAAATTCGAACTGAAGAATTTACCATGCAGCGATCAATTTATATTAACGGGAAAATGGTTAGTGGGACGAATGAATGAAGTTTCCCCATGTATGAGAAAGGGGCTAGCCTCAAGAAATGAGATAATTGACGGGAATCGATAACTGCGGAGGTGATCCCAAAATTCATCAGAATAAACGAGGTGAGTCAGATTGGGTGGCGAGGTGATGTTTTTATGAAACGCGCCTCGCCATTTCTGCGTAGTTATGGTAATAGTCTAACATAATGCGAGGTTTACTTATTTTACTACCACTCAGCGTTGTTGCAATTTTTGCTGCGGTGGTCTCCTGCTCCTCATCGACACCGCCAGTAGTGATGGTGAAGCCAGTGTCTGGAGATCCTAGTTTGGGGTCCACAGCGACTTATGTGAGTCGTGGCTATAAGCCTTCGATGGAGCGGCCACGTAAACGTCCAGGTGATTTATTGGAGGAGGTCAATGTGTACAAAGATATCATTCCTAGAGGGGTGCATGCTCGCAAATATAGGCGTTCGATGAAACCTAGGTACATCACGATTCATAGCACTCAGAACTTCTCGTCAGGGGCAGATGCCATGAAACATTCCTTAGCTTTGAAAAATGGTGCGCTCCGAGCATATAAGCGCAAGGGCGGGAATCGCATTGGTTATCTCGTCTGGCATTACTCTGTCGATCAAACTAGAGCTGTGCAGCACTTGCCAACCAATGAGCAAGGCGAGCACGCGGACTTTGATGGCCCAGGCAATCGGTATTCAATCGGTATTGAGATGTGTGAAAACCGTGGCAATAGCCGATCCAAAACAATCGAACGCACTGCAAAGCTTACAGCGTATTTGATGCACCAGTACAATATACCACTTAAGAATGTGGTTCCTCATTACCATTGGGCTCGTAAGGGCCTCTCTAAACCGCACAAGAATTGCCCGCATTATTTATTGAACAATGGGAAGCCTGGCAAAAAATGGCGTTGGTACCAAGGTCGTGTGAAGCATTACCACGACCAAATCACCTCGTCATCGCCACGTCTAGCAGGCATTTAGTTGTCTGATTTCGTTCCAGACAAACTAGCGCGTCGTTGACGGTGTTGATTAGAGCAACTTTCACGACTCGAAACATAGATTGACAATGTTCGAGTAAAAGTACACTGATGGCTCTGCCAAACCGCAGGTAGCTCAGTCTTGTACTGAGCTTATTGTAACAGAGGTCTTCGGGTTCTCCCCCGGAGGCCTCGCTTTTTTTAGAAAAGACCCGTTTGAGGTGAAATAGGACGATAATACCTAGATGTGGGTTGTTTGTGGGCTTGATTTTCCATGGAAACTAGCGAATGTTCGCCCCAAGTTATGGCAATCGAATCGATCAAATCAATAGTAGGTAAGGCAGTTCCAGTGCCGGGTGCAGATGTGGACACCGACCGCATTATTCCAGCACGTTTCCTCAAATGCGTGACCTTCGACGATCTGGCTGAAGGCATGTTCTATGACGAGCGATTTGAGCAGGACGGCTCAAGCAAGAATCACCCGATTGATAATTCAGACTATGCTGGAGCTTCAGTAATGGTGGTGGGTCCTAACTTCGGTTGTGGTTCTTCACGCGAGCACGCACCTCAGTCGATCCGTCGCTCAGGATTCAACGCGATTGTGGGAGTTTCCTTTGCCGAGATTTTCTTTGGTAACTCAGTCAACCTAGGGATGCCATGCGTATCGCTCAGTCTTTCAGACAACGAGAAAATTTTTTCAATGGTTCAGTCCGATCCAAGCCTTGATTTGGCAGTGGACTTGGAAGCCATGACAGTCACTTGTGGCGGTGTGGTTTTCACCATGGATATGCCGAATGGCGCTCGCGAAGCCCTCATCAATGGCAAGTGGGACACCATCGGTGAACTCACTGACAACGTCGATGCTATTGATGCGACAGCAGCATCACTCGCTTACGTTCAGTAAGAGCAGAGTAATACTTTTTTAGATGGCCTCCTAAGTTTATGCTTAGGGGGCTTTTTCTTTCAAATGCTTAAGCAATAGGGCCGCCGACTTCTGAGTGGCGAAGCAAGAACTCTTGAGCTGCAGCGCGGTAGGAACGCGAGCCTATGCCGCTAGGATCGTGCTCGAAAATTGTTTTGCCGTGAGAAGGCGCTTCGCCGATGCGGATGGTGCGCGGAATGACATTCTCGTAGAGCTGATCAGGGAAGTAGTTGGAGACTTCTTCGACGACCTGACGAGAGAGGTTGGTGCGTCCGTCAAACATAGTCATGAGTATGCCTTCGAGCTTTAGCTTAGGAGCGGCACCAGACTCGCGGATCTGCTCGATGATATGGACAATTTTAGCAAGCCCTTCGAGGCCGAACCACTCGCATTGGAGTGGGATGAGAACTTCATCGGCTGATGCCAGTGAAGTGGTCATCAGCACTCCAAGTGAGGGCGGGGTGTCGAGGATGACGTAGTCGTATTGTTTACCGCGCTTGAGAGTGGTGAGTAGTTTTCTGAGGCGCGTGAGGTGGTCGTCGCTGCGGGCGAGTTCGATTTCCACTCCGGCGAGGTCCATGCCGGATGGGACGATGGATAGATTCTCGATACGCGTGGGGATGATCTTGTCTTTGATTTTTGCCTCACCAATGAGTGGGTAGTACATGGAGCCTTCGCTGTGGGGCTCAATGCCTAGGCCGGAGGTAGCATTTGCCTGTGGATCTAGGTCGAGCAAAAGCACGCGCTGGCCTGCCTCTGCTAGTGCAGCTGAGAGTGAAATGGCAGTGGTGGTTTTCCCGACTCCTCCTTTTTGGTTGGCAATTGCGACTACGTTCATGGTGATAAAATGGCTGAGAATTTTGGGGAGGTTCGCGGCTAAGTTGAAAAACTTACGGCTTAGCGTTGCAGCACGGCGTGAGACTTGCATAAAAGGGGGCGGACACGGAAGATAAAAGCGCTGAGTGATGAAGATAGACGAACAATGGATACGAAAAGCCGCTGGCTGGAAAGCGATGAAGGAGGGGAAAGACATTTTCGCTCGCGGAGTGGTGACCAAGGCGAATCAAAATCAAGGACTCATTGTTGGTGAAATCTCCGGTGGAGGGAAGCCTCTGAGGGTGACTTTACGCATCCATAGCGACACTGACATCGACACGGTGTGCCCACGTATGGCGTGCCGCCGTACTGGTGAAATCTGTCAACATGCCGTCGCAGTCATGCTAGGAGTCATCCATGGAGCTAGCGAGAAAAAGCAAGCTCTTGAGCGCGAGTCCAACGGGCGCGCAGCCGACCCCCTACCGTCAAACATCCCTCAGCTTCGAGTACTCGTTCCTCCCAATTTCCCTAAAGGGCTACCGGAAGGTGGACTTTCTTTAAAACTAGAGAAGTGCGAAACGGAGCGTCCATTAGTTTCAGGAGACGTGCAGTTCGCTCGTTGGCTAGACCATAATGCAGCGGGTGAAATCCCACCGATGCTAGGGGTGAGGGGAAAGCAGGCATTGCAATTACTCAAGGCACTAGAGGGGCATCCAGAATTGATGTCAGGCGAGCGGCAACTACGTGTGGGTACTAGTGGAGTTCGAGTTCCCATGCACGTGGCGATGGATGATGACCGAGTGGAGTTAGGCCTATGCAGCAGTGTGACAGAGCATGGGACAGCATGGTTCGCTGAGAGTGAGCTTTGGCTGTGGGACCATGAACAAGGAGTGCTGGTTGCAATTGATGTTTCCTCTGTTTTGAACGAGCGACAATGGCTCCGAGTCGCCAGTGGTAACCCAGTTTTTGTTCCACTGAAAAGTTTTATGCAGCAGATGGCTGCTTGGCAGAGTCTCGCGCTGTGGGATGACGACTCAGTGTTAGGCGAAATTCCAATCGTTGAAGGGCAACCCGAGTTTAAACTCACCCTAGAGGGTTCCTCGAATAAACTACGAGCTTCACTCACTGCGTGCTACACCCCAGAGGTGGCGGTGGTTCTCGGGCTTTTCGGTGCGGATGGATTCAATTTTCCCGTGGCGGATTCTCGCAATGAAGGACATTGGATCGACCGTAACCGTGGTGCGGAAGACGATGCGGCGGGCCATTTGATGCGCTACGGATTTCAAATTTCCGGAAGCAAAGGTGAATGGGAATTGTCCGGCGATGATGCTGTGATCGATTTTCTGACCGATGCGCTGCCCGAATTAGAAGAAAAGTGGTCAGTCCAGACCGGCGGTAAGTTGAGCTCCATCAAAGGAAGCTTAGTGCGAGTGCGACCACACATGGAGGTTCAGGGGAGTGGTGAAGATTGGCTGGCGTTCGACTATGGATTTCAAACCGATACTGGACGCGAAATCCCACGTGAGGCGATCCAGAAAATGTTGGCGTCGGGTAAACGAACCGCCACCACGAAGAATGGCAAGCAAGTCGTGATTTCCCAGTTTGATGCCGAGATGATGGAGGCTGTCCTACGCGACACGGACCCGCGTCAGGAGGGAGGGAAGTACTACGTGCCAAAAAATCAAGGGGCCTACCTCAAGCGCATTCGTGAATACTACCAAGGGGAAAGCCGCTCTGAGCCAGACCGTTCTATTTTAAAGAATTTGCCTGCGGTTATCACTGATGCTCTACGAGGCTATCAAGAAGAAGGTATCGCCTGGCTCTATGAGCGCTGTGCTAACGAGTCGGCTGCCTTGTTGGCCGATGACATGGGCCTAGGTAAAACGCTCCAAACTTTGGCAGTATTGAGCCTCCGACAGGAGCTAGGACAACCTTCCTTGGTTGTATGCCCTACTTCGCTGTTAGGCAACTGGGCGGATGAAGCTGAAAAGTGGACGCCGCAATTGAAAGTGCAGGTGATGCACGGGCCGCAGCGGAAAGAGCTTTTTAAATCAATTTCCTCGGTGGATGTGATTATCACCAGCTATGCCCTCGTGGTTCGCGACCTTGCTGAGTACCAAAAGTTAGATCTCAATACCTTGGTGCTGGATGAGGCGAGTATGATCCGAAATGCGGACACGCAAGCTGCCAAGGCCTTGCGTAAGCTGACTGCTGGGGCTCGGGTGGCAATGACAGGAACCCCGGTGGAGAATGCTGTGCGAGATCTGTGGTCGCTCTATGCTTTCCTCTTGCCCGGCTATTTGGGATCTAAAGAGGATTTCAAGAATCGCTACGAATTGGCGCTCGCGGGTGCTCAGCCGGATGAGAATGCTCTCCGCCGCTTACGCCTACGCGTCGAGCCATTCATGATTCGCCGGACCAAGGCGCAAGTGGCTAAAGACTTACCTAAGAAGTTAGAGCAAACGCTTTGGTGTGAGCCATCTAAATTACAAAAAGAAGCTTATCAAGAAATTCTACGTCAAGGAGTGGTTAAAGTGGATGAACTAGAAGGTGGACGCGCTAGGATGCAGATGTTGACAGTCTTATTGCGCCTACGACAGGCGAGCTGTGATCTGCGTCTTCTAGGGGACGAGTCGATGGCCGAGCGCGAGATCTCGATGCTATCAGCGAAGTTAGAAATGCTGATTGAACTCTTACACGAAGCGAAACGCGGAGGCCACAGAGTGCTGGTGTTTAGTCAATTCACCAAGATGTTAGGCTTTATTAAAGAAGCTCTCGAAAAGGATGGAATCAGCTTTGCCTACCTAGATGGTGCGACTCGTGACCGAGCGGGTGAGGTGAAGAAATTTCAGGCAGCCAATGGCCCAGATGTATTCTTGATAAGTTTGAAGGCTGGTGGTTATGGATTGAACCTTACCGCTGCAGACACCGTGGTACACTTTGACCCATGGTGGAACCCAGCTGTCGAGGCTCAGGCCACCGACCGAGCCTACCGAATTGGCCAAACCAAGCCGGTGACTGTCTACAAGTTGATTGCAAAGGGGACGGTGGAAGAAAAAATTCTCAGGCTCCAAGAAAGGAAGCGCGGACTCATCGGAGCAGCCATCGGCGATGAAGCTGCGCCAATGATGACCGGTCTCAGTGGGGATGATATGCGTGACTTGTTAGGTTAGAGTTCTTGTATTAGCTGAAGGACTGTGGGATCGTTTGTGTATGAATTCAGTTGTTGTCTCGGAAGCAGATGCGCGAGCTATGGTGCGCTTAGTCGGAGAAACTGCGGCAGTGGCCACGACAAGTTCTTACCAAAAGTGCCGCGATTTTTTGCTCACTGGTCTGTGTGAAATGATAGATGCCGACGCTTGGGCTTGGGCACTGTCACGTCTTGATCCTGAGTCACACCAGATCTATTATCTGACAAACCAAGTGGGTGGCATGGAGACCGGTCAGTGGACTGCTGTTGCTGCAGCGGTAGAGCACCCATCAATGAAAGACGCCTCAAAAGCTTTTGGTGAGGCATTAGCTGAGGCAAAGCAAGCAGTGACGATGAGTCGAGAGGAGATAGACCCTAACGGTTTTGCTAGGCAAGGCGAACTGAAGGAAGTTTGGGATCGAACAGGATTTGATGGCATGCTTATGAGTGGTCACCCACTGGATGAAGAATCGAGTAGCCACATCGTGATCTATAGAAAAATGGGAAGTGGTTCATTTTCCGCACGCCAGACTCAGATGGCACACATTGTCCTCACGGAGGTGAGTTGGCTCCATGCTCAAGGTTGGCCTGAAGATCGGGGAGCTAGCATTCCCAAGCTATCTCCGCGTCAACGCAGTGTGCTGATCATGCTCACTGGTGGGCACACTCGTAAAGAGATGGCCTCGGCTCTAGAGATTTCTGAGAATACGGTCTCGGGTTATGTTAAAGGCGTGTACCGCCACTTCAACGTGCATTCTCAGACTGAGTTGATGCGGAAGTTTTCAGGGGCGTACGAATAAAAAATTGCTAGCCAGTCAAGAGACTAACAGCTTTTAGTGATTTAGAATCAGCTGGCAAACTAGCGATTTACAGAAGTATTGAGGAGATTGAAAATTGTCTATTATCGGCCATTCGCAAATGAGCTCTTCTTTTTTGTTAAATTTGCCCTAGTTGTAGTTCTCCACTAAAAGCTATGTTCAGTATTTCCCAACTATCCGACGACCAGAAAAAGCAGATTGTAGCATGGGCTGAAGCCGGTGCTCAACTTCCTGATATCCAGAAAAATCTGCAGGAGAATTTTAAAATTCAAATCACCTATATGGACACACGCTTTTTAGTGTTAGATCTCGGAATTGAGTTAGTCAAAGAAGTGGTGGTTGAGGAACCAGCTGAGGCTGAAGTAGTGAAAGTTCCAACAGGATTTGTCGATGCGAGCGTCGATGAGGTCGAACGACCTGGAGCATTGAAATCTGGTTCAGTTACCTTTAGCGACGGAGAGAAGGCTTTGTGGATGATTGACCAATCTGGCAGTCTAGCTCTTGATCCCGAAACTCCTGGCTATGAAGCGGAGGAAGAAGACCTCATCAAGTTTCAGGAGAAACTCCGAGACCTACTCACTTAAGTTTCCACGCAAATTGATGATGAAAATGCTCTTTGGCTTGAGTTTTCTATTAGCGTTTCTGTGTGCCAGTTGCACAGCCCCGCAAGCGTTAAAGGCCCAATCAAAGTTAGCGATGGCTGATATCGATGGCTTGGTGATCATAAATAACACGGAGTCAGACATCACTGAGGTGAAGTTGATAATAGCGGAGTCTACTCGGCAGGTGAATGTGAACCGGGTGTTACCGATGAGCGAGTTCACTACAGCATTTCAGGCAAAAGAGTACCGTGGACACCCAGCCCAGCTTAGCTGGAGACAGAATGGTGCGACCCTCGTTAGTCGAGGAATTACTTTCTATATCCCGCGAGAAGTATACAAAGATAAGGTGCTTACCGCGTTCCTAACAATTAGTTCAGACGGTCAGATTCGAGCTGAAGCGAAGTAGATTATTTTTAAGTAGTGGGGGGATTTCGGTCCATAGCTATTGTAGTGAGCTTGCTACCAACTAAAATAGCAAAGGGCAGATAGTTAAATCTTGATGTCGATCATGGCAGTGCGCTTGAGACCTTTGAGCCAACGCTTGTAGCGTGCCGAGGACTTTTCGCGCTCTACATTGCGACGTACGATTTTGCGGACTTTGGGGTCGGACATATCAGGGGCTGGCCCCAAAGATTTTTTGTTCACGACAATGATGTGGTATCCACCGGCGTCTTCTAGGGGGCCAATCACTGTGCCAGTAGGCTCTTCGAAAATCATTGTGGCGATGACGGGGGAAAGGTCGATGCGGTCGACGTCTTGTTGGAGTCCACCGTCTTCCGCCCAAGCGTCTTTCGAGTACTCCTTAGCGAGAGGTGCAAAGTCATCTCCTCTTTTTAGCTTCGCGACAATCTCCTCTGTCAGTTCGAGCTGGGAATCAGCTGTGGCGAGAAGGTTGTCTTCATCGATTTTTGGGATATAAATTTTCTCGAAGTCGCACTTATCTTTGGCAGTATCGCGGAGCTCAGGTTTGAGCTTGGCGTACTCTTTGCGCATCTCATCTGGAGTGGCTGGTGGAGTGTCCGAAAATTGCTGGGAGCGCATGGCTTGAACAATCAGCTGGCGGTGAATGAGCTCACGGTACTTTTTGAAGGAAAGGCCTTTTGATTGGAGTTCCTCACGGAAGAGCCCGACATTATTATTGTAGTCAGCTCTGATTTTTCTGCGGATCTCAGAGTCGACAATATGCTCGGGGATTTGGGCTCCGATTGTTTTGAATTCGTGTAAAACGAGTTCTCGCTCGATTAATTCGTCGACGATCTTTGTCTGCGCTTCTTTCAGCTCCTTGTAGTAGCTGGGGGTTTTCCTCGGGTATTTGGTGGAGAGATAAGCTCGGAGTGGTGCCAGGGCGAATGCCACTTCGTTCTTAGTGACCACACGGCCGTTAACTTTGGCTGCAATGCCGTTGAGTTCAACTGCTGCAGTGGCCGAGAATGCGAGGCCAATTCCTATGGCGAGGTGGAGTAGAAATTTCATAAGCGATGGTGGCTTTGTTTGAGGTGGTTTAACGCGAATTGAGCGCCATGGGAAGACCTATTAGTCTAACTTGGTAGAAGAATTGAGTGACAAGTTTGAAACAATGAGGCGTAGAATGCTCAGATCGATTTTAACAATTGGATAGCTTCGGTGAGTTTTTTAGCAGGTTGCCCTTCGGTGAGCCGTGGGAACCTAGACTCGTTCAGCGTGATGTAGTTGCCGTTTCTGGTGAGCATCAGTCGCTGGCCTTGGAGTTCGATGCTGGTGATCATAGCTTTAGCGGCGGCGAGCTTGAGGCTAGTGGCTTGGAGTAGGTATTTCACCGACATAGGGTGGCGGCCAAATTGGTCTTTCCAGTCGTCAGCGGTGCGACGTAGTTCCTTTTCTGAGACGGTTTCAGCCAATTGCTTGTACGCACGGATGCGCATGCTCGGTTCAATCATGTAGGCCGCAGGGATGTAGCAGGGGAGATTTGAGTCAGAATCGGAGTGGGAGAATTCCGTCTCGTTGAAGGTGAGGAAGTCGGCTCTGAGGGTGACGTCGATACGAGCGTGGACGTGATTTCCCCTGAGGCGGTCGATCGATTGACGCAGGAGCTGGCAATACAGGTCAAAACCGACGGCGGCAATGTGGCCAGATTGCTTGGTGCCTAATAGGTTGCCTGCGCCGCGAATTTCGAGGTCGCGCATGGCAATTTTAAAACCAGAACCAAGGGCTGTGTATTGCTTGATGGCATTGATGCGCTTGCGCGCGTCGCCACTGACCATTTGTGGAGGCAGCAGTAGGATGGCATAGGCCTTTTCTCCAGCTCGGCCCACTCGGCCGCGTAGTTGATATAGATCAGATAGACCAAAGCGATCCGCGCGATCAATCAAAATGGTGTTGGCATTTGGTATGTCGATTCCTGACTCGATGATGGTGGTGGCGAGCAAAATATCTGAGTCGCCGTTGACGAAGTCGCGCATCACGACCTCTAATTCCTCCTTAGGCATCTGGCCGTGGCCGATGGAGACGCGGGCTTCGGGTACAAGATCGAGCAGCTTTTTCTTCATCAGGTCAATGGTCTGCACTCGATTGTGGAGGAAGAAAACTTGGCCGCCTCGCTTGAGTTCCCGCTGGATAGCATCGCGGATGATACGTTCATCATAAGCGCAAATGGATGTTTGGACCGGCACTTTATTTGGTGGAGCAGTGTCGATGGTCGACATATCGCGGGCACCCATCAGCGAGAGGTAGAGGGTGCGGGGGATGGGGGTGGCTGAAAGCGTGAGCATGTCGATCCCACGCATCCGTTCTTTAAATTTCTCTTTATGGCGGACGCCGAAACGTTGTTCCTCATCGACAATGGCAACGCCTAGATTTTTGAATTCAATGTCGTCGGATACGAGTCGATGGGTGCCAATGACGATATCAACTGTTCCATCGGCTAATCCCTTGAGGGTTTCTCTGATCTCTGAGGGAGTACGAAAGCGATTGAGAAGCTCGACTCGAATCGGATAATCTGACATCCGTTCGCGGAAGGTCCGCCAGTGTTGCTCAGCTAGAACGGTGGTTGGTGCCATCATGCAGGCTTGCTTGCCGCCTGTGACTGCTTTGAAGGCGGCGCGGATGGCGACCTCGGTTTTGCCGAAGCCCACGTCGCCACAGATCAGGCGATCCATCGGTTTGCCTGATTCCATGTCGGTCTTGGTGTCGGCGATGGCCTCTAGCTGGCCAGGAGTTTCGGTGAAGCGAAAAGAATTTTCAAACTCCCACATCCATTTTGTATCCGGTGGGTGGCTCTGAGACGTTTGGGTGTCGCGCTCGGCTTGAATTTTGAGCAATTGTGCGGCGTAATCGAGAATCGACTTTTCAGCCGCTTTCCGAGATTTAGCCCATTTGGCATCACCAAGTTTGGAAAGTTGAGGGGTCTTTCCCCCCATGCCAACGTAGCGGGCAAGCAGGTGGGATTGGTCGATTGGGACTGAGAGGATAGCACCATCGCGGTACTCAATGTGGATTTCTTCCTCCCCTTCATTATTAGTTTCGATGCCCTCGAATCTGCCGACTCCGTATTCTGAATGCACCACGAGGTCCCCTTCGTTGATGTCTTCAATGTTGGTTTGAGCTCGGGCTCGACGTTGGTGGTCGAGCTGGTTGGAGCGACGTGAGTGTTGGTTTTGGTAACGCCCAAAGAGCTCGGCGGAGGATAGGATGGCGAGCTTTGCTTTTGGGAAGGTGAAGCCCTGCGCCAGTTCACCTCGGCAGGTCTGAATAGTTTTAAAAATGGCTTCACCCATGAGCTCGGCGAAGCGTTCTTTCTCGCCGTTGTTGGCGAAGACGAGGTGGACTTGCCAATCGTCCTTTGCCCACTCGGCGATTTGTTGGTGGAATGCGTGGCGCTTTGATTCCTGCAAGACAAAGTCGCCAGCTTCGAAGGCTCCGAGTGGGCTGCCGTGTAGAGCAGTGGTGAAATCGGCTTCACCAGTTTCTAA
>Ga0233411_10000396_pt1 | contig 13675 bp, 9 predicted proteins | sample Na_anoxic_2_MG_FD_179799 | JGI IMG/M metagenome (GOLD analysis project Ga0233411, IMG submission 179799) | Seawater microbial communities from Saanich Inlet, British Columbia, Canada - Na_anoxic_2_MG | ecosystem: Environmental > Aquatic > Marine > Inlet | place: Canada: British Columbia...
ACATTCTCAATGAAAATACCTTCTTTTTGGCCTTTCTGGATCACTTTCTGGATTTTTCCCTGAAAAGCTTTCAGATACCGATAGCCGGGGGTGGAATAGAACTTGATACTCCTGAAAAGCTCCAGGATCAAGACACGCGAAAATTCCTCACAGGTATAAAGCTGCCATATCCAACGCCATATCATCTTGCGCAGCGCTTTTTCTGGTCCTGATAGATCCCGCCAATTGATATCATCATCTGAGACTAGATTTTGCAAATAGCTCTCGGCGGCGGCCAGGAGAATGGCTTCCTTGTTGTCAAAGTATTCATAAAGGGTCGCGTCCCCCAAATTGGCTTGGCTGGCCACTTCTGATATCGTGGCGCTGGAGAAGCCTTTGCTTGAAAAAACCTTAATGGCAGTTTTCAGGATTTGGGCTCTGCGAAGTTCGGCCCTCTCGCTACGCTGCAATTTATTATTATTTTTTGTGACATTCGCCGGTATGCCGGTGGCGTTAAGAACCAGTTGATAGATTTCATCCGAGAGCTCATTGGGGTCATAGGGACATTCATGAACGATGCTATCAAAAGCGGTAATCACGCTGGTTCCCATACCTATATTGCGGATGAGCCGGGGGTCTATATCCGCCCGAAATAAGCCTTCTTTTTGCCCTGCAATAATATTTTTTAAAACAAGACCTGAATAGAGTTTTACATATTTTACGTAGTCTGAGGAATAAAATTCAGGATTTTCTCTTTGCGCCATCATCAAGATCCGGGCGTAGTTGGGGCTATTCTTCATTTCGGCAAGGTAATGCCAGATTGCTTTCCTTAATTTAGGACCGGGTTCTTTCATACCCTGAAAATGTTCATTCAATGATTTAACGGCATTCTGGAGATATTTTCCATAGATGGCGAATAGAATATTTCTCTTGTTGTTGAAATATGAATAGATAGATGCCGCATGAATACCGGATTCCTTAGCAATATCTGCAACCGTAGTTTGGTTAAATCCGTTGGTTGCAAACAGAAATTCCGCAGATTTAATAACAGCCTTCTTTTTTTTATCAATCAACTTAAAATCACCTCGAAAATGATCTAACCCGAACGATTAATATAAACACTATTTGATGTCAAGAGGTATTGCGGCAATAGTCAAATAAATAAATATTTCATTAAATTACAAGTATATAAATCATTTATTGTTTGCGAAGTCAATTTGATATTATCGAATTAATTTCTTGACATAGTATCTAAAATACAATATGAAAATCTGGAAAACCGAATGAAACTCAAACATATTGGAGGCTTTATCCGCTTAAGAAATTTGTTTCACTTAATTTTGATTCGTTCTTAATATAACAAAAACAATATCTTAAATAATTTTTTGCAAATTTTAGCACAAATAAAATAAAACTTCAGGAAATGAAAGGTATTACAAAAATGGAAACGCAAAAAGATAAAAAGGAAGAATATTTTAAGATTGATGTGGAAGTACATCTCTCGGGTGATAAAACCCACATTAGTTATTACCCCGGGGTCCAGCTCTGGTGGCGGGGTGTGGATGGTACCCGCAGAGCCTTTGGCGCAGGTGGTAAGCGAAAGGTCTCCAAAATCATAGAAAAAGAAGAACATAAAGCTCCGGAAGAGGACCGGATTATAACGTATATGGACCGATATGGGGTCGATATCGCATGTTTGCTACCCGAATCCATGATGGATACAACAGGCGGGGCCACCCGTTGGTCAACCAATGGTGAAGTGGCCGCTGCATGCGAAAAATTTCCGGACCGCTTCCTGTTTCAATGTAATGTAGGCCCCATTCTCAAAAGAGGGATGAAGCATGTTCTCTGGGAACTGGAGTATCTGGTGAAGGAGCGGAATTGCAAACTGGTGAAATTCTATCCGCCGGAAGATACGTACATTAACAACAAGGAAATTTGGCCTTTTTACGAAAAAATATCCGAGTTGGGGGTTCCGGTGACCATCCACACGGGGTTTACATGGGTTCCCCCGGGCAGGGCCAAGTATTGCGTTCCCATCCTGCTTGATGAAGTAGCGACCGATTTCCCGGAGCTGAACATTATTGCCTTTCATGCGGGGTGGCCATACTGCCATGACTTAAATATGGTCGCTCTGACCCATCCGAATGTTTATATAAGCCTCAGTCTGATAATGCCGTGGTGGTTCAATGCCCCTTGGCGATTGGCAGAGATCATCGGAGAGGCTATTCAGTTTGCCGGAGAGGATCGAATTATCTGGGGATCAGATTTTTTTGGTGCCGGGGGCCTTATAAGATTGGCGGTTCGGGCACTGGAGGAGTTTGAGATGCCGGAGGAGTTACAACAGAGATACGGGTTCGCCCCTGTGACAACAAGCGTGAAAAGGAAGATATTCGGCGAAAATCTGGCTAAACTACTGGGGATAGAGCCTAATAGAAAATTTTAAGATATTTACGCAGTAATTCTTATCAAAAAGGAGAGCGTGATGGAATACACAGAACTATTTACACCTATCAAAATTGGAAATCTGGAAATTAAAAACAGAATCGGCGGCGCCTGTACAACCACCGGCGGGGCAGATATCAATGGCTACATTACAGAAAATGCCGTGGCCACATACGCTGCGCGAGCAGCAGGCGGTGCCGGTTTTGTATGTATCGAGTGTACCTTCGCCAGTGATTGGGGGGCTCAGACAACCAGTTTTGGAAATCCGCGCCTAAGCAATCGATCGTATTTTGCAGGCATGGCAGAGCTCGCAGAGACGATTCAGGCCTTTGGTTCCAAAGCGTTTATCCAGATTACCCCTGGTTTTGGCCGTCAGGGTTCGAGTAAATTGTCCGGAGAGGTTCCCCCCGCGCCTTCTGCCATCCCTTGTGAGACATGCCATGACCATGATATGCGCATCATGCCTTTCGGGTGGGAGAGCCACAAGGCCCAGGTGAAAACGTTCGCCAAGTCACCCCGGGAGCTGACCCTCGATGAAATTGAATGGATGGAGAACCAGTATCCGGATGCCGTGGCGGGTGCTAGAATATGCGGATATGATGCGGTGGAGCTACATAGTCCCCATGGATACCTAATTCATCAGTTCCTCTCGCCACGTTCCAATCAAAGGACAGATAAGTATGGCGGCAGCCTTGAAAACCGGATGCGATTTCTGCGGAATCTTTTCATTAACACCCGTAAACGGGTCGGACCGGACTTCCCCCTGGGAATCCGCCTCAGTGGTGATGAGCAGATGGAAAAGGGGCTCCATCCTGAAGAAGTGGCCGTCATCGCCGAAAAGATGGGAAATGAAGGGATCGACTGGTTGCATGTTTCTTCCGGTTCATACGAGGCTAGAGAATATTTCTTTCCCCAGCATCCCGACACGATGATCCAGCATGGTTATGATTTTAAGAGTGTCGTGAAAGTCCCCGTTCTGGTACCATCGGTACATGAACCCCATCTCGCTGAGCAGATTATCCGCGAAGGCAAGGCCGACATGGTTACTCTAGGCCGACAACTCATTGCCGATCCGGACTGGCCGATGAAATTGCAGGAGGGCAGGCTCGATGAAATCACTCGCTGCGTCAAGTGTAACGTTTGCCTGGGTCGGTTCAATCGTGGGCTCCAGATTCGCTGTCCGATAAATCCGAATTCCGGCCGGGAAAGATATATCCCGCGATATCACCGGCCGCCGGCAAAGATCGTGCAACCGCCCTGCGAGAACGCCTGCCCGGCTCATCTCGACATTCAGAATTATGCCCTTATGGTTTCGCGCGGCAGATTCGGGGAGGCCGTTGAAAAAATCAGGCGGACAACTCCCTTATACGGAATCCTGGGCCGGGTTTGCCACCGACCGTGTGAAACGGTTTGCAACCGGGGCGAGATTGATGAACCGGTTGCCATCAATGACCTAAAGCGATTTGTCGGCGATTATGAACTGGAGAACGGTGGTCGCGATGTGGAGCCCGCAGTTAGGACGAAAAAAGAGACCGTCGCCGTAATCGGGTCCGGTCCGGCCGGGTTAACTGCAGCCTATGATCTGGTAAAAATGGGTTATGGGGTCACGGTATTTGAAGCCATGCCGGTGGCCGGCGGATGGATGGCGGCCGGTATCCCCGAGTACCGACTGCCACGTGACATCCTGGAAACAGAAATCGATGTTATTCGAAAAACAGGGGTCGAAATCAAACTAAAAAGCCCTGTCGGCAAGGACGGTCTGAGTATGGACGACTTGTGGGATCAAGGTTACAAGGCTGTTTTTATTGCAGCCGGAGCACACAAAGGGGCCGGACTCGGTATTCCGAATGAAAATGCCCAGGGTGTTGTTGACGGCGCCAGCTGGTTGAAGGAACTTAACATGGGTAAGCAGGTCTCCGTTGGGAAGAAGGTCATCGTCGTGGGCGGCGGTAATGTGGCCATCGATTCTGCCCGTTCTGCCCTCAGGCTCGGTGCACAAGAGGTGACAATTGCTTATCGGCGAAGCAGTGAAGAAATGCCGGCGATCAAAGATGAGATCAAAGAGGCTGAAAAAGAAGGAATCAAATTCCATTTTCTCTCCAGCCCATGTAAAATTCTATGTGATGATGATGTCTGTACGGGCATTGAATGCTTTGCCATGGACCTGGGTGAACCGGATGAGAGCGGTCGCAAGGCACCGATGTATGTTGCCGGTTCGGAGTTCAACATAGAGGCCGACATGATTATATCAGCGGTCGGTCTGACTCCCGACCTGAGTTTCCTGCCGGAAGCTACAACGTTGCAGGTTTGGCAGGGCGAAAGATTGGTAGTAGATAAAAATATGGCTACCAATACCCCCGGGATCTTTGCCGGCGGAGATGTGGTCAGCGGCCCATCCTCGGTAATTGAAGCCATTGCAGCCGGAAAAAAGGCGGCTGTTTCCGTCGACTGTTACCTGTCCGGCAAGCCATACCCGGAGATGGAGCCGGATGGGCCAGTGGCCCGATTGGATGATCCGGTAATGCAATTCCATATGAGAGAAATCGAAAAAGATAAGCGCGCGGCGATGCCCGTTCTCGAAGTGGCCGAGAGAAAAAGTTGTTTTAAAGAAGTCCACCAGGGGTTGACTGGTGATGAGGCCGTCAGGGAAGGTCGTCGCTGCCTGACCTGCCGGATAAGTGCGATGCGTTATTAACCCGATCGGCATCAAAAATAAGATGATAAAAATAAGGAAGGAGAAATTCAAATGACGAGCGAGATGGGAAAAAAGGTGGTACGCCATGATTTGGGCGATGCACAATACAAGACAATTCTTTTTGAGCAGGACAAGAAATCACCCTTTGTCTGGTATCTTACACTGAACCGTCCGGATAAAAGCAATGCCATCAGTATCGGACCTGATGAAATGACGGGAGAAATCAAGGATGCCATGCACCGGGTCAATCACAATGACGATGTGAAAGTGGTGGTATTCCGTGGGGCCGGTAAAAATTATTGCGCCGGTTTCGATCTCTCATTTGTTTACCGGGTATACGGCGGGGAAGCAGGTACCAAACCCTCCCAAAGGAAGCGTTTACAGGTTGACCAGGATGAGTTGTACGGATTTCCCCAGGCGATCCTGGACTGCAATAAAGTCGTCATGGTCCAGGTTCACGGTTGGGCCATTGAAGCCGGCCTGTACATCACCAAATGCGCCGATATTGTGATTTCAGCCGATAATGCCAAATTTTCTCAGCGGGGCCAACGGCTTGCTTTCGGCGGGCTGCCGACCCTACCGCTGGAATTGCTCATGGGCCACACCAAAAAGATCAATGAACTCATTATCACCGGCAGAACCATCAGCGGCAAAGAGGCTGAAGAGGTCGGTTATGTCACCAAGTGTGTCCCCGAAGCGGATCTGGAATCTGAGGTTCATGGGCTTGCCACAGCAATCAGCGTCCTACCAAAAGATGCCATTGTCATGGGCAAGTTCGCCCGACGACACATGTCGGACAGACTCGGGCTGTCCTGCCTGAAAGAGGTTATCACCTATCATACGCTGTCTACCAATATTTCTTACACTCCCGATGAGAAAGATCTCATGTTCATCAAGGACAGGGAAGGAATGGGTGAAAAAGAGGCGTTTCACAAACTGCATGAAAAGTATGAGGCGGAACTGAATAAAACCAAATATTTCCAGAGCTATGATCCCAGGAAAGAATAAATGGTGGCTACCCGGATTAGCCGGGTAAGGACGGGGATATGCAAAAGTTAACGGATAAGGTTGCAATCATTACCGGAGCCAGTCGTGGTCTGGGGAAATGCATGGCTGTTGAACTGGCCAAGGAAGGTGCCAGCATCGCAGTTGCTGCTCGTACGGTTAAAGCCGATCAGGGACCACTGCCGGGAACCATTCACGAGACGGTTGAGACGATTAAAAAGCTGGGTGGAGAAGCCCGGGCCGTCCAATGTGATGTTACGGATGAAAACGATGTCACTGCCATGGTCCGGCAGGTAACGAAGCATTACGGCAGAATCGATATTTTGATCAACAACGCCGGCATCACAACCCCCGAACCGTTTCTCAAGCTGACAGCCAAAAAGTGGGACCTCGTGATTGCGGTCAACTTGAAGGGAACCTTCCTTTGCAGTCAAGCGGTATTGCCCCTCATGGTCGAACAAAAAAGTGGACATATTATCAACCTGTCTTCCGTACTGGCAAAAGCCATTAAATTCAGCATACCTTACGGGGCAACCAAAGCGGCCATCGAGCGCTTGACGCTCGGATTAGCCAAGGAACTAAAAAAACACAACATTGCCGTCAACGCGCTTCGTCCGGATTTTACGGTGACCGAGGCAGTCACGACTTTTCTCAAAGATATGGACACCACTGACTGGCAAAACCCGGAAATGTGGGGGAAATATGCAGCCCTGGTGGCGGCTCAGGATGTTAACAGCCTGACCGGCAGGATTCTTGATGAACCGGCGTTGAACGAATTGTTCGGTTCAGCATAATTGAAGGTGTTTGTATGTTTGTCGCTGCCCCAACACCCGAATGCAATAAAATGAATCTCGAAATATTTAAATCGATGTCCAAAAAGGAGCGCTTGGATGAAAATCACCGAATACAAAACTTATGAAGAAGCTCGGCAGAATTTTACCTGGGATAAAATCTGGGAGTTGTTCGATGGCAACCGAGAACAATTCAATATCGCTCATGAATGCATTGACCGCCATGTCGGCAAGGGAACAGCCGTCAGAATTAAATTCGCAGACGGTCGCTCGGAGCAATATACATTTGATGAGATATCCAGCCTGACGTCTCAGTTTGCCAACGCCCTGGAAGCGGAAAACATCCGATTTGGGGATCGCGTCGCCATCATGTTGGAGCCTTCCCTGGAGTTTTACGTTAGCCTTTTTGGCACCGTTAAAAGAGGCGCCGTTGTGGTGCCGTGTTTTACATTATTCGGACCGGAAGCGCTTCAACACCGAATACAAGACTCGGGTACCAAGCTTCTCATCACCACCGAGGATAAGACTTCTCTGGTGGGTGATGTGTCTGTCCGGCGAGTTATTACGACGGGGCCAATGTTCAATGAATGGATTGGGAGTCAATCGAACAAGTACACCCGCACTCAGGAGACATCTGGTAATGATGTGGCCATTATTCAGTATTCCAGTGGTACAACCCGCAAGTTTCCGGAAGGCATTGATCATTTTCACAGGAGCGTTGCCCTGTTGGCACCCAGTGCCGTCTTTGCCATGGGGCTCAAAGAAGTGGATCGCTTTTTCTGCCCGTCTTCTCCGGCCTGGGGAAACGGGTTGTGGTATGGAACTTTTACGGCCTTGTTCTTAGGTATTGCAGTTGGTTCACTTTCGGGCAAATTCAACGAAGAGACCTTGCTGCAGGGGCTTGAAGAATTTGAGATAAATAATTTTCATGCGGCTCCCACCGTATTTCGAAGACTTATCAAATCCGGGTTAATGGACAAATTCAATCTCAAGTTCAATAAGATCAGCTTCGCTGGCGAGCCCATGGATCTCGAGACTTTCAGCTATTTAAAAACAAAATTTGAGGTTTCTCCCTGCAGCCTTTATGGCACCACCGAAGTCGGGTGCATCATCGTTAATTATGCCGGTTTCCCGGACTGGGAAGTGAAACCGGGATCCATGGGGAAACCATTGCCCGGTTTGGACATCCGTGTTGTTGATAAGCAGGGAAATTCGGTCCCGGCGGATACCATCGGAGAAATCGTGATGAACCGTCGCGGCAAACTGTTTCCGGTCAAGGATTCAGCGATTATAGACGAGGACGGATACTATTGGCATAAAGGCCGATCGGATGATGTCATTATTTCTTCAGGCTGGACCATTAGCCCAACCGAAGTCGAAGACACGCTTTTAAAGCACGCAGACATTGAGGAAGTAGCCGTCATCGGAATCCCGGATAAGGATCGCGGGCATCTCGTCAAGGCGGTACTCAAAGTTCGCCAGGAGCGGCCGGGCCTCGAACAGGACATCAAGGATTATGTCAAGGAGAGACTGAGCAAGCACGAATATCCACGGATCATCGAATTTATGGATGAACTTCCAAAAACGCCGAAGGGGAATATCAAAAAGCAGGAATTAATCGAACGTTCGATACAGGCACAAAAAAAGAGTTGATTAGCGGAAAATCCAATGACTCCCTGAGTATGTGAGACTATTTCATCATACCCGGTAAAAACAGCACCAGCTGGGGAAATGCGATCAATACGGCCACATGGCATATATCGGCTATTAGAAACGGGAAAATACCACGGAAGATAGTTCCGATAGGCACATCCGGGGCCACCCCTTTGATGACAAAAACATTCAATCCCACCGGCGGCGTGAGCAATCCTATTTCAGTTGCTCGCACCACGAGAATTCCAAACCAGATCGGATTGAACCCCAATTGCACAATCAATGGAAAGAAAATAGGGACGGTCAGCAATATAATCGCCATGGTTTCAATTACGCAGCCAAGGACGATAAATGTCAATAAAATCAGAATAAGAATTACATATCGGTTTAAGTGCAGGCCGCTCACATAGCCCGCCAGATCAAACGGAATTCTGGTTACCGTGAGGAAATAGCCCAGCAGCATTGCCCCCAGAATAATTACGAAAACCATGACAGATGTTTTGATCGAGGAAGAAAGGCTTTCTTTAAACGCCGTCCATGTTAATCTCTTTTTGCCAACAGCGAAAATAAATGCCCCGAAAGCACCAATCCCGGCAGCTTCCGTGGGCGTAAATATGCCCACATAAATGCCGCCGATAACGATTATAAATAGCGTCAAGACCTCCCAGGTCGTGGTAAGGGCCTTCAATTTCTCGAAAATATTGGTCTGTGGTCCTCTGGGCCCCAGTTGTGGTTTAAACCGGGTTATTATGGCGATCACCACCATATAGAAAACTGCCTCCATCATTCCCGGAATGAAACCAGCCAGAAACAGTTTGCCGATGGACTGTTCGGTAATAATCCCGTAAATGATGAGGATCACACTGGGAGGTATCAGGATACCCATACTCCCACCGGCAGCCACAGAACCGGTTGCAAGTGCCGGGTCATAATTATATTTTTTCATCTCCGGCAGGGTGACTGTTCCCATGGTAGCCGCGGTGGCCATGCTGGAACCGCTGATGGCAGCAAAACAGGCACAGGCGCCAATGGTTGCCATGGCCAATCCGCCGCGCAAATGCCCAAGCCATTTGTAGGCGGCTTGATAGAGATCACGGCTTAATCCTGCGGAAAATGCGAAGGCACCCATAAGAATAAAAAGTGGGATGACACTTAGACTGTGGGAAGAAAAGGTCGAATACGGGACTGTTTTTAGAAGTCCCAATGCAGGACCAAAACCAACTAAATAGGCAAAACCTAAAAATCCGATTAAGCCCATACCAAACCCAATCGGCATTCTTGAAAAAAGGATGATTAAAAGAATGCCGATACCGACAAGGCCTGTAATCGTTGGCGTCATTTTTTTACCACCTTAGACAGTAACTGGAAAAAATTGAGCAAGAGTACCAAGCAAAGCGCCCCAAAACCGATTGCCACCGCGCCGATGTAGGGATAAACAGGTAACAGCAGCACTGGGGATTCTAATCCGGAGTGAAAAACCTCTTTTATATAAATGACGCTCTGCCATGTTATCAATAAAAACAGGCCCAGGCTAAGAAAAGTGGTAATAGTGTCTATGATGGTTCGGGTTTTTTTGGGAAGCAGAGATACAACAACATCCACGCTCACATGTCCACCCAAAACCGCGCAGTAGGCAATTCCAAAAGAAACCATAGTGGCCATCATAAATTCGGTCAATTCTATCGAGCCGGCTATAGGGCGGTTGAAGACATAGCGGAAGATCACATCCGATGCGGTTAACAGCATCATGATGAAAAGTACGCCCATTGCAATGCCTTTGAGCAAGCCAACAAGAGGATTGGTAATCCCGCTAATCCAATCATGTAATTTATTTAACCACATTATGGCGCTTTTACGCTAAACATACTAATCCCTGCGTTAAAAGTGATCTGAAAATCTACTTCACACCCGACAATTGTGTTGTAAGTCTCTTTAAAATGTATATCCGCTTCGGCGAGTAAGCTTTTTCGTCGGCTTATACGCCGAAGGCGGATACTCGAATCCGATTCGAGATTTTGAATCGTGTCCCGTAAAAAAGAATAACCATCGACCTCTTATGATCTATTCCAACTATTTGAGCAGATCAATCGTGGTATTCAGGATTTCTTGAGCCTTGGAGTGTCCTTTTGCCTCCATTTGTTTTACCCATTTGCCCCAAACAGGCTTGCCGCCCTTCTCTTCCCATCTTTTGAGCTCATCGGCGGGAGGGGTATATTCAACAATTTTAAACCCGGAGTCCTTGGCCTTCTTAAAAACGCCTTTCTTGGCACTGTCATGATAATTCGCCCCAAAGAATTTCGCAGCCTCCAGCCCGCTGACACTCGTTATGGCGTCCTGGATATCTTTCGAAAGGCTGTTCCATTTCTTTTTATTAATGGATATTGAGAAATAAACGCAGCTCAGGGGCGCGTAAGTAAAATACGGGGCAACCTCATACAGTCTGAATGAATAAATCGCATCCCATGGAGCCCCCATACCGTCCGTGACGCCCTTTTGCATGGCCATATAATTCTCGGGCATGGGGACAGATGCCGGAACGGCACCAAGGGCCTTCATCTGGTCTATGGGTGGGCCACCGGTAGTTCTTATCTTCATCCCTTTAAGGTCGGCCAGTGTCTTAACCTGCTTTTTGGTAGTGATCAGATGATAAGGCGCCGATGAAAAAAGGAGAAGAACATGGTTGTCTTTAAACCCTTCACGAACTTCCGGGTATTTTTCATATAGCTGCCAGAGTACTTCACTTCCCTTTTCTGCATTTTTTATCGGCAGGCCCGGGAGGGTTATCACATCAGCCAAAGGCGTCATACCGGCCCAGAAGCCATGAAAACCCCAACCCATATCCGCGATACCGTTTTTAACTGCGTTCCAGGCGTCTTTCCCTTTGGACAGGGTCTGTGAAGGATACAATTGTATCTTAACCTTTCCCTTGGTGGCCTCCTCAACCTTTTTTATCCAGGGCTTCAGCGCATGGGTCGTTCCCCATCCGGTTTCCGGATTTTGGTCGGTCAGTGTTAAAGTAATAACTTCAGCCGAGCTCGTGGCCGGCAATGTAAACATAAGAAATACGGCTGCAATTAATGCTATAATTAAATTTTTTTTCATGACAACCTCCTTTTCGCGTGTTTAATGTTTTTTCGTGAATAGAACCATGTTCCCTGATCGTTTCAGCTCACCTCCTTTCTGTTTAGATAAAAAATCTGAGTTGGTGCGACTGAGATAGTGAACGATATTTAACCGTCTGTAGTCTTCTTGGCCGCATTTTAACCGTACTTTTTTGATTTTTCCCCTATTAGATTCACATATTTTTTTCTCAATTTGGGTTTTTCTATCTTGCCGGTAGGATTACGCGGCACATCATCGAAAAAAATCATCCGCGGCCAGTTGTATTTAGGCAACCGCGGCTCGTAAAATTCCTTCATCTCCTGCTCGGTTATTATTTGACCCGGTTTGGGTTCGATGATCGCGATGGCGATCTCACCCAATCTTTCGTCCGGCACTCCAATCACGGCCGCATCATGAACTTTTGGCTGGGCATGCAAAAGGTCTTCAATTTCTACCGGAAAAATATTTTCGCCTCCGGTGATAACAATATCTTTTTTTCTGTCCACAAAATAGAGAAATCCCTCATCGTCCATCTTGACCATGTCACCAGTATGCAACCAACCATTTCTGAGGGTTTCGGCTGTTTTTTCCGGATTTTTGTAATATTCTTTCATCACGTTGTTGCCTCTGAGGATGAGCTCTCCGACCACTCCCGGCGGAACATCCTCATCGTTGTCATCAACCACCCGGGCATCCAGGTTAAGATTGGGCCTGCCGATGGATCCAAGTTTGCGCATGTTGTCTAACCCCATATGGATACAGGGACCGCTGGATTCCGTTAGCCCGTAGTTGGTTTCATACTGAACCTCTTTGAAATAACCTTTCCAGCGCTGAATAAGCATCGGGGCAATCGGTTGTGCGCCGGAATGCATCAGGCGCCAGGAACTTAAATCGTAATCCTTTATCGTCAATTCTCCATTTTCAAGAACTGCCAGCATATCCTGTATCCAGGGCACCAGCAGCATGACTTCGGTTATTTTTTCATTTTGAATGGCGTCGATTATAAGTGAGGGAGTGATCTTTTCTTTGCCGACGACCATTGTGCATCGGGCGCCGACGATCAAGCTGCCGAACCAATGTATTTTACCCCCGGTATGATATAAGGGCTGAAGGAGTAAGAAATGATCTTTTATTGTCTGGCAGTGAGCATAATTTTCATGGATCGCGGCATTCTCCAAATTTTTATGGATCAGCAATGTTGCCTTTGGTTCCCCGGTTGTGCCTGATGTGAAGTAAAGTGCGCATTCGTCATTATCGGTTAATTCAATATGAGGGGTTTCAGCTGAGGCCTTGTTTATTTCAATCTCAAATGAAGCCATACCCTCAGGCGGATTCTGGCCCACAAAAATATAGTCGTTTATCGATGATAACTCCGAACGAATTTCTTCCACCCTTTCCGTAAACGATTCGTCGAGCATCATCACCTTTGCTTCCGCCACATCACAACAGTACTTTATTTGGCGACTGATGAATCTGAAGTTAAGGGGAACTGCCAAGGCCCCAGTTTTAAGAATCCCAAAATAGGCCTCGAGCCAATTTATCGAATTCATCATCAGGTGTACAACTTTGTCACCCTTTTTAACCCCCTTGCTCAGCAAGACGTTTGCCACCTGGTTTGCCCGCTCATCAAACTCCTTCCAGTTAATTTTATTTTTTAATTTTTTGCTTGGTTGTATTTCAGTCAACGCCGGGGCATCAGGATACATCCTGGCGTTTCTTTCCAGCATCTCTATGATGGTCATGATTAGCGATTTTCTCCTGCCTTTATTGGCTCTTTGGTTACAGCTTAGTGTCTCAGTTTAACCGTTTCAAATTTTCGTATTACATTTTTAAATTTTGTTTTAATTCGGTCGATACCCAAGATCATAGGAAATTTTTCCGGAACACTCAATTACCATATCGATTAACTGTTTAACCTTTTCATCGTTTATTCTGTCCCTGGGACCGGCTACGGTAATGCCCGCTGCAATTTTTCCCATCGAGTCGAATACCGGTGCTGCTGCAG
>Ga0233411_10000397_pt1 | contig 13664 bp, 11 predicted proteins | sample Na_anoxic_2_MG_FD_179799 | JGI IMG/M metagenome (GOLD analysis project Ga0233411, IMG submission 179799) | Seawater microbial communities from Saanich Inlet, British Columbia, Canada - Na_anoxic_2_MG | ecosystem: Environmental > Aquatic > Marine > Inlet | place: Canada: British Columbia...
TCAAGCGCTTTAATAAGCAAGAATTCGTGGAAGAAATAATGTAGTTTTCCCTCTCACTGCCGAAGGCTATGGCTGTGACATACCTTCAGCGCGAAGCATGCAGCAGGAACAAATACTAACCACCAAGCTAACAATGCTGATTATAAAAATAGGACTCATCCTCTTTCTCATCTTTTGGTTTCTTCTAGGTGCTTGGTTAGTGGCTCGCTATAATGTCTTGTTTGGCCCGCATAAAGACGACCCAGCCGAAAGCCCAGGTGCTCGTTCCTTTGGCGTGGCACACATCATTGCCGTTTGGGTTGGGGGCGCGGCGCTCGGGTTTTATTTTTTACTCAGGTAAAACACAAAGATCTCCAGCCCAAAATTATCTTTTTTGTTTTTTCACATAGTCGGCGACCCACGTTTGGTCGTCTGGTGAAAGTTTTTTGAGACTCGTTTTTGAGCGTTTCCCCTCAGGGTTTTTGAGGGTAATTTCTCCCTCTATTAGAGAAACTGGTTTGGCAAAAACTTTGCGGCCCTTGTGGTCGTGCCAAATCCTGTAGCCTTTTGCTTCATATTCCTCGCGCCAGTTACCGTAGTCAGCTAAAGCATTGCGATGCGCCGACTTCAATCGACCAAAATAAAAGACCGATCCGCCAGTTTTGTAGCCTCGGTATTTGCCAAATTGCGTTCCTCGCGGTGAGAGCATCAGCACGACGGGAGATCCCATCACCTTGTATTGCTTACGGAGTTGGTTGATGTACTTTTGTTTTGCATCTTTCCGCCGTTCGTCATCCTCGTGAATATTGCTATCCACACGTAGACGGATGACGTTCTCTTTCGCCCAATCCTCAAATTCAGCTGACGAAAAGAGCTCATTACTCAGAGACTTGGCTGCAGTATTTCGGTCTGAATTCGTGAACCATAATAATACTGGCTTACCATTTTTACGCGCGAGGCGCATGGCCTCCGTGTAACTTTCATACCAATCGTCCCGCGGCCCTTCTTTCCAGAGCGTCTCTAGCTCAGTCATCGGCTTATCAGGGTCCTCGTCCGCCCAGATTATTTTATCTTCGCTATAGAGTAGGCTAGAATCAGTCGTCACGGTAGCTTGGATATCTGCTAGATCTTTCAGACCTGATTCATTTTTCTCTTTTTCATCGTCATCGCCGAACCAAGTGAGAGACTTTAAGTCTTTCCCTACAATTTTGGCGTTTCTTCCGATGACAGCACAGCTAACTAGGCCGAATGTTGTAGTGTATGCCGTGGCTGCAAGAGCGAGTAAACGAAGATTAAGCTGCATGCTTTGCAGAATTATCAAAGCGAGCGGGCAATTCAAGCCACCATTCCGAGAAACAACGATACAAATAAGCATTGCTGGATAGCCAATATCTGTTTACTTCCATGCGCACACAAAATCTACATCTATTATGAGCAACTACAAACACCTCATTTTCGCCATGATGGCCCTCATTGGGCTGAGCTCCCTAGCTATGGCGTCCGCAGAGAAGCAACCATTCTACAAGGCTGGCGAATATGGTCTTACCGCTGACCAATTTGCTGAGTTCCCACTCCCACTGGGCTACTATGACAAGAAACTCAACGAAGACGGCAAAATCGACCTTGGCGAGACTCTATCCTACCGCTCGAAGCAACAAAATGGTTTCAACCTTGTAGCTTCAATCATTTTTGTCTGCGCTATTCTACACACATTCTTGGCTGGTTTTTTTGTCAACATGGCACACCACCATCAAGAGGTACATGAGGTCCGCATTAAGAAAGAAGGGCGTACTGCCTGCGCTAAACCACAAGATGACGCAAAGGATGATGTCTCATTCAAAGCTCAAGCTCTCCATTTCTTAGGAGAAGTCGAAGTCATCTTTGGTCTCTGGGTTGCTGCTCTGGTTATTTCCATCTACTATTTCTTTGGTTTCCTCGGTGAAGGTCTTGATGGCTTCTTAGATGGCTATCATCAGGTCCAACTCTACTTTGGTAGTGACGTCAATTTCATCGAACCAGTTTTTGTTGTGATCATCATGGCAATTGCAGCGACTCGGCCAGTGGTACGGTTCGCTGAAAGAGTCATCGGCTCGATAGCCCGCCTCTTTGGCGGTGGGCCAGCAGCGTGGTGGATATCCATCATAACCATCGCCCCTATTCTTGGCTCATTCATCACAGAACCTGCGGCGATGACTATTGCTGCTATGTTGCTCGGTAAGCGATTCTTTGATAAAAACCCACCCGCTAACTTTGCCTACGCCACACTCGGCTTACTCTTCGTAAACATCTCTGTCGGAGGAACCCTTACCCACTTCGCTGCACCACCAGTCTTGATGATTGCCAACACTTGGAACTTCGGACTTGATTACATGTTCCTCAACTTTGGACTTAAAGCTGTTGTAGGCATCCTCATTGCTAATACCATTTACTTCTTTATCTACAAAAAGCACTTCAAGGCATTAGCTGAAGAGAATGGGCGTGCAAATCATCGTCCACTGTGGGCAGATCGCGAAGACTCCATTCCGTTCTTTGTCACCTTCGTGCACATGGCCTTCCTTGCCTGGACAGTGCTCAACGCACACGATCCACCACTCTTTATTCTCGGCTTCATCTTCTTCCTCGGCTTCACCCAGACCACTGGTCACCACCAGAATGAAGTGAGTATGAAATCACCGCTTTTGGTTGGCTTCTTCCTCGCAGGACTTGTCATTCACGGTAAATGCCAATCCTGGTGGATCGAGCCGTTGATCACATCGATCGACAATCGCTACATCCTGATGATTGGCTCTACAGTGCTCACAGCATTCAACGATAATGCTGCTATCACTTACCTCGCATCACAAGCGCCAGGCCTCTCTATCGGAGCCAAGTACGCTATCCTAGCAGGTGCAGTTACTGGTGGAGGCCTCACGGTCATCGCCAACGCACCGAACCCAGCTGGCCAGTCGATCCTAGGCAAGTATTTCAAAGGTGGTGTGGTGCCATTCAAACTCATGAAAGCAGCCCTCATCCCCACCGTCATTATGGGAGCATGTTTCATGCTTATTCCATCTAAAGGTATGACTGAGGATCCTCTCGAAAATGTGGAACACCACGACAAGCATGCGGAAGACACGCACGACGCGGAACACACTGATGTAACGCACGGCGCTAGTCACGATGATCACAGCGGTCAATCACACTAAAATCAATCTACAAGCCTCGACAATGTCGGGGCTTTTTTTTAGCATCTAAGCATCATGTTTACAGGACTTGTCGAAACTACTGGCACCATCACTCACATTGAAAACCTTGGCGAGCAATCACGCTTCACCATCACTATACCCTTCGCTAGTGAACTAGCACTAGGTGACTCAGTTGCCACCAACGGATGCTGCCTCACCGTCGCGGCGTTTGATGACTCCTCAGCAAAATTTGACCTCTTAGCTCAAACTCTGAAAGTCACTTCATTAGGTAAACTTAAGGTAGGCTCAGTGGTCAATCTAGAGCGCGCGCTCAGAGCAAACGACCGCCTAGGAGGTCATTTCGTCCAAGGTCATGTTGACGACACGGGCTCTATTCTCGATCTATCAAAACACGGCCAAGACCATCGTTTTGAGGTTGCTCTCCCTGAATCAATTCACAAGTATTGCATCGATAAAGGCTCCATTGCCATCGACGGAATTTCGCTGACTATCGCCGAACTCTCAGAGAATAGCGCAGTCTTCTGGATCACTCCACACACTTTCGAGCACACTCACTTGCACGCCTGCACGCCGGGTAAATCGGTCAACCTCGAGGCTGACTTGCTCGCTAAGTACACCGAAAAGTTACTCGCTAAATAGATCCAAAATTATTTGATCGCAAAAAGTGACTCACTTTAGTGCTAAGCATATTAGAAGCATCGGGGCAAAAAATCAGTACTCGTAACTACGTCTCGGACACATTCGATATGCTAAATGGTCGTACTCTTTTACGATGGGCTAACAATTCCTTCTTGTCTCATTTAAAAAACTCTATATGTAAATGAATTAACATAAATTCCCCCCAATGAATTCTCCCACCCCCCGCTATTTCTGTGATTTATTGATGGCTGATATCAATGCCATCTCATGTTCCGCCGCTCGTTTCCTCTATCATGGATCCACTCATGGTCCCTTTGGTAAATTAGACCAGCAACTCCAGTCAGTCGACATGAAAGACATTGATGCCTTTAGAGTAAGTCTAGAGCATCTCTCTACAGATCCACTCTCAGATGCTTACGATTACCATCTTGTGTATGTGGCGAAATCCGCCTACAAGAAAATTTGGCACGGCTGCAAAAAGCACAAAATTCCTGGAATGAAACACATTTCGGATGAAATACGACTCAGCGATACAGCCAAGTTAACATCTCACATCCCTCTTTTTTGGAGTAAAAAAGAATCATCAATCACGCTCAGTGAGTATCGAGATGATATTGCTATGGACCATTATATCCCCGATGCCTACCGCTATGCCTTTCAACAGAAATTCTCAGGAATCTTGATGCGCACTAAGAATGATTGCAGATTACTCTGGCTGCTACTAGAAGCTCACGGGCTCAAAGTAGTAGATCATCGAGAGGTTTGCGACGAATACGACGGCAAGCTCAAGGTCGACTGCTTTGCGTCTTATAGTAACCGGACGTTTCGGAAAACGGCCTCGCCTATTAGCTGTCTCGCTCCCACTGGGCGACTTGCTTAGCAAAGTAGGTAAGAATGAGATCGGCCCCTGCGCGTTTGATAGCTGTGAGACTCTCTAACACGACGGCCTTTTCATCCAACCAACCAGCATCGGCAGCAGACTTGATCATGAGGTACTCCCCGCTCACTTGGTAGGCAGCAATGGGAAGATTGGTGTTTTCACGTAATTTCACGATGATATCGAGGTAAGCTCCAGCAGGCTTCACCATCACCATGTCAGCACCTTCACCCTCATCGAGAATCACTTCACGAATTGCTTCGCGCGCATTGGCGTAATCCATCTGGTAGGTCTTCTTATCGCCCGCCTTAGGGGCCGAATCAAGAGCGCCACGGAATGGACCGTAATAGGCTGATGCGTATTTAGCAGTGTAGGAAAGAATAGAAACATCAGTGAAGCCGGCAGTATCTAGCGCCGCCCGCAATGCTCCAACACGGCCATCCATCATGTCACTTGGTGAAATGATATCAGCGCCAGCCACCGCGTGACTTACAGCCTGTTTACACAGCACTTCGATAGTTTCGTCATTGAGAATCTCCAACTCGCCATCGGGACGTGCTTGGACAATTCCATCATGGCCGTCAGAATTATAAGGATCTAGCGCTACATCTGTAACAACACAGAGTGACGGGTGAGCCGCCTTCAAGGCTTTCAAAGCTCTTGGGATCAGACCATCCGGATTATAGCTCTCATCGCCAGTTGAGTTCTTTTTCTCTTCAGGAACGGCAGGAAATATCACGACTGCAGGTACTCCAAGCGCGTGGGCTTCGCCAGCCTCTTTGACCAACCCTTCGATCGACCAACGGGTGCAGCCTGGCATCGAAGCAATTGCTACATTCTCAGAATCTTCATGAACAAATAATGGGTAGATAAAATCTTTAGCACTCAGTGACACCTCGCGTACGAGGTTACGGATTGCTGGTGACTTTCTGTTGCGGCGTGGTCGTTGAAGCATGATAAGTAGTCGTTAAATCTTTTCTAAGCTATAGTCGCCTGAACCATCTTTGACAAGCCATCCCAGCTCCTTGAGTTGGTCGCGAAGTTCATCTGACTTTGCCCATTGTTTGTTATTGCGAGCATCCCAGCGTTGCGCTGCTAGAGTTTTTATCTCAGCTGGAGCCTCCTCTTGCACCTCTTCTACAATTTCAGGTAACTGGATACCTAGAGCCTGAAGCATAAAGTGTAGACCCTTCCACTGAGTCAGTGGATCTGGTTCATTTTGTGAACGTCGTAAAGCGCCGAATATCGCACCAATAGCACGTTGGGTATTGAGATCCTGATTCAAGCCTAACCAAGCATTCTCAAATAGACCTTTGTCTTCTAGACCTATAAGCTCAGCATAGCTAGGTGCATGGTCGACCCCAGCGAGATCCGCCAGCGCGCGCTCAGTTTTCAGCAACTTATCTAAGGCCTCACTGGCAGCATGTAAGCTATCGAGAGTGAAGTTGAGCTGCTTTCTATAATGCGCACCAATCAGTGCGACACGCACCTCATTTGGCTTTGCTCCTTTTTCGATTAGGTCATCGAGTCGGAAAAAGTTGCCGAGTGACTTCGACATCTTTTTCCCCTCAACTAACAAGTGAGTAATGTGGAACCAATGGGCTGCAAAATCACCACCGCAAGAACACTTACTCTGAGCAATCTCATTCTCGTGGTGTGGAAAAACTAGATCCTCGCCACCAGAGTGGAGGTCAAAGCTCTCACCAAGGTACTCACGGATCATAGCTGAGCATTCGAGGTGCCATCCTGGTCGACCTTCCCCCCATGGACTTTGCCAAAAGTTCTCACCGTCTTCATCACGTCGGCCCTTCCAAAGAACAAAATCTGCGACGCTATCTTTCTCGTACTCATCTGAGTCGTTAGCACGCTGGTTCTGAGTTTTCCCTAAATCAAGCTCACGCTCATCTAGGTGTGAAAGCTTGCCGTATTCTGGGTACGAACTGATCCGGAAATAAACCGAGCCATCGTCGGCTGCATAAGCGTGTCCCTTTTCGATCAATTCCTGGATCATCACAACCTGCTGAGGAATGTGCTCCACGGCACTTGGTTCAATCGCTGGCAGGAGACAATTGAGAGCCTCACAATCATGGTGAAATTTTTTAGTCCAATGGCTGGTGAACTCTTTGAGCGTCTGGCCAGCAGCTTGCGAGTCACGGATTGTCTTATCATCCAAATCGGTAAGGTTACGGACATGCTTGGTAGGCGTGCCTCCCAGCTCCAAGGTTCGACGAAATACATCTTGAACCACGAAGGTGCGGAAATTTCCAATGTGCGCAGGCCCGTAGACTGTGGGGCCACAGCAATAAAACCCGTAGATCTCACCATTGATTGGTGCTATTTCCTTCGTTTCTCGTGCAAGCGTATCGTAAAGGCGCATGCACAAGGCCATAGCCTTTGATCGGACTATTGGAAAGTCTTTTGCGGACATTCTCCCATATCCAGTAAACTCCACCTCATATTCTACAACAGATACTCTAACTTTACACATTCGCTCCCTCTTATAGCTAACAGATTCCTAGACAACCCATTCTAAACCTGTAGCATACAGAACACCTCAACTTCTCACATATAAAAACACTCCTCCTCCACAATGGCTTCACTTATCCTCGCATCGAACAGACTACCAATACAAATCCTTACCGATGGCTCACTTAAGCGCACAACTGGCGGGCTAGCATCCGCCATTGAAGGCAGTGGCCTAAGTGACAAATACACATGGGTTGGCTGGGGTGGTTCTTGCCCAGGAATCGGACGGAGCGAGAGCGCCCTTAAGAGTAACCTACGTGAGTTAGGGGTCGAACCCGTCTTACTTTCAGAAAAAAACATAAGCGGGTACTATGACGGATACTCAAACTCCACTCTCTGGCCATTATTGCATTACATGCAAGGTCGAGCACGCTTTGATCCAGAGTGGATTGAATGCTATCGCTCTGTGAATACTCAGTTTGCAGAAACGATAGCCGAGATCGCCTCGCCCAATGCCCATGTCTGGATCCACGACTACCACCTCATGCTCCTGCCGCAGATCTTACGTGAGATGCGTCCTGACATTAAGATAGGATTCTTCCTGCACACCCCCTTCCCATCGAGCGAAATATTTCGAGCTCTCCCCGAGCGAGATGAACTACTCAAAGGCCTTTTAGGTTGCGACCTGATTGGCTTCCACACCTACAACTACTTACGCCACTTCATCTCCTCACTCATTCGCATCCTAGGGGTCGAGGCGGACATGGATGGACTTTGGCAAAAGAACCGCCACATTCAGTTAGGCGTCTACCCCATTGGGCACAATAGTGAAGGATTTCAAGCTGCGGCAAAATCCGAGGATTTCGTCAAAATGCATAGTGAGCACGCCAAACACCTCGGTGCTGGAAAGCTGATTCTAAGTGTTGAAAGGTTAGATTACACTAAAGGTTTACCTCAAAAGCTCACAGCTATTCGGCAGTTTCTCCATGAGCACCCAGAGCAACGTGGGCTCGTTCACTTTGTCTTAGTGGCAGTCCCTTCACGCCGCGGTGTTGAAGAATACGATTCCCTCACAGCTCAAGTCCAATGCGAGGTTGGAGCCATCAATGGTGACTACGGAGATGTCGGCCACTCACCAGTACAATTTCTCCACCGCAGCTTCCAAGTGGATGAACTCGCAGCGCTCTACTCACTCGCTGATATTTGCATGGTTACCCCTATCGTTGATGGCATGAACCTAGTGGCTAAAGAATTTATCGATTGTAAAAGAGCATCTCACCGGGCTCGTCCGGGAGTTCTCATTCTCAGTGAATTTGCGGGTGCTGCAAATGAAATGTCCCACGCGCTGCTAGTCAATCCACACGATACAGCAGGAGTAGTGAAAGCAATCAACGAAGCCCTGCAAATGGATGAAGTGGACATGTGGAAGCGAGTTCACGCCATGCAGAATAGACTCAAACTCAATGATGCTGGAGCATGGGCTAAACGCTACCTCTCAGATCTTCAAAAAAACACCTCATTTAGCCATAATGGAAACACACATGCCAAGCTCGAACCCCTCCGAGACGAACTCCAACAACACATCGATCAAGGAAAGAAAGTCGCCCTCTTTCTCGACTACGATGGCACTCTGAGAGAATTCACACAGTACCCGGAAGACGCTATCCCTGATGCCTCATTGAAGAAATTGTTAGTCGACTTAGCTACACATCCTAACATCGACCTCACGATTGTAAGTGGACGCACCAAGGAGTTCCTTCAAAAGCATCTCGGAGACCTACCCCTCCACCTAGTAGCAGAGCATGGATACTACTGGAAAACGCAGTCGATGCCCGAGTGGGTGCTCCTCAACCCACATGTCGACACATCTTGGAAGGAACTAATCCTACCACAGTTAGAAGCCACAGTAGCTCTCACACCTGGATCCGAGGTGGAGATAAAACATTCTTCAGTCGTTTGGCACTACCGCCAAGCTGATCCAGAATTTGGACTCTGGCGCGCTAAAGGCCTTTTATCCGAACTAACCTCCACTACCGCCAGCCTTCCAGTCTCAGTTCACCACGGACAAAAGATTATAGAGGTCGCTAGCCAACTGGTGAACAAGGGAGTGGCTATAGAAAGAATGCTCAGTCAATGGCAGTTTGATATAGCCCTGGCTGCTGGAGACGATGTTACCGACGAATCAATGTTTGCCGTTCAAGAACCAGAGAACACAAGATTCCATACAGTAAAAATCGGCGATGGAGACACACGCGCCAATCAGCGAAGCACAATCAAGGCTTTGCGTAAGTTACTAGAATCTCTCACCTAAATACGCTATACTAACTGGCTCTAAACCACATACCCACTTATGGACAAACAATCTAACTACAATCACGGCATTATTGGAAATGGCCGCACATGCGCGATTATTGATTTCGATGCCACTATTGTTTTTACCTGTATGCCAGATTTTGATTCCGGAACAGTCTTTGCTGCGATGCTTGATATTGACAAGGGTGGACACTTTGGCATCAGCATGGTGGATGGGGAACCGGTCAAGCAGGCTTACGAAAAGAACACTGGAATACTTGTTACCACATTTGAAGGTAAGAGTGGCTCATTTGAAGTCATCGACTTTATGCCCCGCTACAGTTGGGATGGCAAATCACGCTCTAGAGGGGATGTGTCTAGCGATATCATCCGCGTACTCAAGCCATGTTCAGGCACCCCGTCTATCATTGTCGACTACACCCCAAAACTCTACTACGCCAAATACCCAACTGAATCATTCACCTTTGGTGAGGGTCGAGTGAAGAGCACAACAACCGGTAAAATCAAAGACGGATCCTCAGTCTACGAGTCATGTTATCTCTATTCCGACCTCGATTCAGGATCCATCCTAGAAAAGAAAAGTATACTACTAACGGATCAGCGATATCTATTGCTCAGTTACCACGATAAAGTCATTCCTCCGGACCGTGAAAAAATTGAGCTTAAACTCCAGTGGACTCGTGCGTACTGGCTGCTTTGGGCTTCCCGTACTCACAGATGTGATAGCTATGCCAAAGAAATCATTCGCAGTGCGATCACACTAAAAATGCTCCAGTTCACCCCGACTGGTGCAGTTCTAGCTGCCGCTACCACATCATTACCCGAGACGATCGGTGAAGTCCGAAACTGGGACTACAGGTTTTGTTGGATTCGAGATGGTTCCATGACCGTGGATATTTTACACCGTATCGGCCACCACAACATGGCCGAAAGCTTCATCAACTGGATGATGCACACTGTTCCTACCAAGGATGACTCACTCCAAATAATGTATGGTATACGCGGTGAGAAAAAACTCACAGAGGAAATCCTCACGCACCTTAGTGGCTACCAAGGGTCATCTCCTGTTAGGATAGGTAATGCTGCCTACCATCAACAACAGCATGACATCTACGGTATTCTAATGGACTTGATCTACAAGGATCTCATGCACCACGATATTCCAGCACGTCATCCCGCCCCTGAAGCCCTCGACCGTCGATGGACTCGAGTCCGCTCCATCATCAAAACTGTCGAAGAATATTGGCAACAACCTGACCGCGGCATTTGGGAGATTCGTGGTGAAGAAAGGCACTTCGTCTTCTCCAAAGTCCTTTGCTGGGTAGCCGTTGATAGAGCGATCAAAATTGCCGAGCGGCTAGGGAAACACAATTGGGCTGACGCTCACCGCACATTGAGAGAGGAAATTCATCACGATGTATGTTTGAAAGGTTGGAATAGTGAAATCAAAGCATTCACCCAAACCTACGGCAGTACCGATCTCGACTCGGCTAACCTGCTGATGGCCGAATATGGCTTCATCGACCCTATGGACACGCGCTTCATCTCTACCGTTGAACTAAGCGATAAAGAACTCTGCCGAGACGGCCTAATGTATCGTTATCGCAATCACGATGACTTTGGTGAACCCTCAAGCGCATTCACTGTGTGTTCATTTTGGATGGTCAAAGCTCTTGCTCGCTCAGGCAAACGAAAAGAAGCAGTAGAACGATTCCACACCTTGTTAGGATATGCCAATCCCAATGGACTCTACGGCGAAGACCTAGACTTCGTCACCAAACGCCACCTAGGAAACTTCCCTCAAGCTTACAGTCACCTCGCACTCATTGATTGCGCCCTAGAACTCGCTGAGGATTGCCATGACTACTTGATAGAAGAGTAATACCACGCATACATCTACAGAAGTAATCACCTCTAGATGATTACTTATAAACTACAAATTCTTGTCACGAGAAAATCGAAAAACTCGTTCGCCTTCTTTGTAGAGGTCAAGTCGATCGCGTCCATAGATTTCTAAGAAATACGGATCTTGTTCTAATGCTCGGTATTCCCGGAGCTGTTGGTCGACGCGAGCATTCATGGCTAACTCATCTTCCTGAACCTTGGACAATTCTCCTTCAGACACCTGTAAGCTTCTAAATTCAGGAAGACAGGTCGCAATCACCCCGAGACAAGCTAAAATCACAAGCACATAAAAGCTTGTCACATTGAGTTTGCGCAACACTTGGGTGCGCACACACATGCGACTGTCGGCGTGACGTCGGGAGCGAACTCTAGCTGTGGGGTTTTTAGCCATTCTGGGGAATTGCGACGCGCATCATTAGCGCTATATCTATGATAAAAAAAATCCTCATGATCCTTTCAGACCATGAGGAATAATAAGGATATAAATTCCTTAACAGAAATAATTAGAGAGTACCAGCATAGATTGCATTAGCGCCTAACTTTTCTTCAATACGAAGAAGTTGGTTGTACTTTGCAATTCTGTCTGAGCGACTCATTGAGCCAGTTTTGATCTGTCCTGCGTTCGTCGCAACAGCGATGTCAGCGATGGTGTTGTCTTCTGTTTCACCTGAACGGTGAGAGATAACAGAGTTGTAACCATTGATCTTACCGAGTTCGATAGCATCAAAAGTCTCAGTGAGTGTACCGATTTGGTTCACTTTGATGAGAATAGAGTTAGCAACACCAAGCTCGATTCCCTTCTTGAGGAAGTCGACATTTGTAACGAAAAGGTCGTCACCGACGATCTGAACTTTATCGCCGATAGCATCAGTGAGAGCTTTCCAGCCATCCCAGTCGTTTTCGTCGCAACCATCTTCGATAGAATCGATTGGGTACTTCTCAACGAGCTCAGCAAGGAATGCTGCCTGCTGCTCAGAAGTAAGTTTCTGTCCACCTTCACCTTCGAACTTGGCGTAGTTGTACACACCATCTTCAAAGAACTCAGATGCAGCACAGTCGAGAGCGAATGTGATGTCTTTGCCAACAACGTAACCAGCCTTCTCTACTGCGAGAGAAACTGTGTCGAGCGCGTCGATAGTTCCATCGAATGTTGGAGCGAATCCACCTTCGTCACCTACTGCAGTGCTAAGACCACGGTCGTGAAGAACCTTCTTGAGGCTGTGAAATACTTCAGCACCCATACGGACTGCTTCCTTGAAAGTTGGAGCACCGATTGGACGGATCATGAACTCTTGAAATGCGATAGGCGCATCAGAGTGTGAACCACCATTGATGATGTTCATCATCGGTACTGGAAGCACCTTTGCGTTAGGTCCGCCAAGGTACTTGAATAGTGGTAGGTCACAAGAAGCTGCAGCGGCATGTGCTACTGCAAGAGAAACTCCGAGGATCGCGTTTGCGCCGAGGTTGTTCTTGTTCTTAGTGCCGTCGAGCTCGATCATGGTACGGTCGATGAGCGCTTGGTCTGTTGCGTCGAGGCCGATAAGCTCAGGTGTGATCTTTTCGTTGACGTTAGCTACTGCGTTAGCAACGCCTTTACCGAGGTAGCGTGACTTGTCGCCATCGCGAAGTTCGCAAGCTTCGTGCTCGCCAGTGGACGCGCCACTAGGTACTGCTGCGCGGCCGAATGAACCGTCTGCTAGAGTAACGTCAACTTCTACAGTTGGGTTACCACGGGAGTCAATGATTTCGCGTGCGCGAATATCTTCAATTGCTGTGAATTCCATAATTTTGGTTAATATGTTTTGGCTCAAATGTGGTGATGAGTCATGTGTTGTTAGCTTGAGCCCTCATCTGAGAGCTCAATCAAAAGTAATGCACTCTATGCATTGCTCTTATAAAATGGGTGTTAGTCTTTATTGTAAGCTTCGATTTTGGCAATAGTCATTTCTTCAGACTGTACCATGACTGTATCGCCAACCTTAAGACCAAGCATGCTGTTACCTAACTCAGAAAGGTAGGAGATAACATTGTTGTCTGTGTCAGAATCCCATGCTCCGAGAACGGTGTAGACTACTCCACCTTTGAAATGGATGATGGTACCGATGTTGGCCACTGCTGTATCTACGTTTGAGAAGTCAGTGCCTTGGACACTCGATAGTGATATTTCCATGTCTGCCTGACGGCGCATAAGTACCTTCTGATAGTCCTTTGCCATGTGGTACTCAGCATTCTCACGGAGATCACCGTAGGAACGAGCGATCTTGATTTCTTCACGATTCTGAGGAATTTGGTTAGTA
>Ga0233411_10000401_pt1 | contig 13603 bp, 27 predicted proteins | sample Na_anoxic_2_MG_FD_179799 | JGI IMG/M metagenome (GOLD analysis project Ga0233411, IMG submission 179799) | Seawater microbial communities from Saanich Inlet, British Columbia, Canada - Na_anoxic_2_MG | ecosystem: Environmental > Aquatic > Marine > Inlet | place: Canada: British Columbia...
CAAGTCGCGCCTTCCAATGCGCTGTCTGCTTTCGCAGATGATCATCAATCATCTGTTGTGATACACCCGCAAGCCGTAGACTAAACGCCTGTGCCACCATCAATGCCTGTATCACCTCCTCAAGCGATCTCTCTAAGTTTGTCAATCGCCTTCGTTCATCTTCATTCATCGCAACCCCATGATTCCGTGCTTACACAGCGAGTACTTCGGACACGGACCATACCGTGTCCAACAGATATGTTCCGAGTACGCCTTAGGCCATCTCCCTGTACGAATTGCAGTCTCGTATACCTCTTCTGCATAGAGGATAGTCTCTGCAAAGTCGTCAACAGCGGGTGCCCTGGCCGCAGACTTGAAGTCAAAGCTGAACTCTCCTTTGTCTGATACCTGTAGATAGTGAAGGATAACTCCCCCCCACTTGTCCTTTGCATGCAGGTTACCCAACATCTCATAGCCCAGCATCTGCCCTGACAATGCCCTAGCATCATCATACTTGGGGATAGGGCGTGAGGTAGACTTGTGGTCTACCACATACACCTTCCCCTGAATCATCACGATAAGGTCAGCACGCTGTGTATAGAGGTAGCCTCCATCCGTTGGCTTCACATTCCCCTCACCTGGTGAGGGTGTTACAATTGGGGACTCACCACTTGCTAGCCAAGGCTTACTCACCGAACAACGCAGCTCTTCCTCTACTCCCAACACCTTCCAATACTTGGGACCCGTCTCCGCAAAGGTTGCCTCCCAATACTCGAAGCAGTCTTGGATGTGAGGAACGTAGTCCAACCACATCTTTCCTTCATGCCCTACCGCATTGTCCTGCTCTGCTTCCCGCTGTGCGCAGACATCGATAGCAAGCTTGGGTTCCATCCATACATCGATAGGCTCCCCACGCTGCTGTGCTTGCAGCCGGCGGAAGTACTGGGCCAGGGCGTAGTGAATAAGCGAGCCCTTAACCAATGCAGGACGTGGCTCATACCGTGACAGTCCCGTGTCTGCTGTGATCGCAGCAGGTTTAGCCAGCTGGGGACATCGGATAATTTGCTCTAGCCTGTGCCATCCACGAGACGACGGACCAGAGAAGACAAGCTCACCGACAGGAGCAATAGGTGGTGATCGTTCCATCACTCCCCCTTTATGAGTTCTTTGTGTTTCTGTATATACTCATACATCATGTGCCGAATGACACTGGAACGTGAGAGCAATAGCAAGTCCTGTTCTTTCCGTTGCACATTCAACTCTTGAAGGATGATATCAAACGCCTCCGTCACAACAGGCACAGTACGGATTGTTATCTGTTTCCATCCAATCTCCATCACTCCCCCAACAACATCTGTGCAATGATAGCCTCTCGCTTATCATCCTGATTAAACATTGACACTAGCTTATCCACTTCTGGATTCTCGAATACATCTGCGACTGCTGCCAGCTTGTATAAAATCAGGTCCGCGACCTGTTCGTCTACTGTGCCTTCCGCAATGACATAGATGATTCGCATGCCATCCACGAGGTTACCACCAATGCGAGCGAAGCGTCCCTCTAACTGTTCTACCTCACCAGGAGTCCACGGAAGCATGGTAATGATAGCCACGTCAGTACATTGCAGTCCGTCGATGGCTTCCCCGAATGCTTGGGTAGTGCCAACGAAACACGCCGCGCCGATTGTGGACGCGTAGTCGGCAACACCTGCTCCCCGGGCCTTGACGGTGGCACCTCCGTGCATGCACCACATAGGCACAGAGTTGATATCAACCCCCTCCTTCCGTAGCGCAACACGCAATGCTTTATCGATGTCTTGACCTAACTTCTCACACTCCTTCCGGCGGCCCGCAAAGACTGCCACCTTCTGTCCCTGAAGCAACAGGTCAACTGTCTCTGTTACTGCCCACTTCCGCTTACTCATAGCGGACATAGCCAGCTTAATCTCAAAGATACTCGAAGGCTTCTTAGCCTTACGTAGCTCCGTGATGAATCCTCGTGCTGCAATCTGCTGCACTCGGTCAAGCTTCACCATCTCTCGTCGAATCTTAGGCAGCTGTGCGGATGCCTCTTGCTTAGTCACCTTGTGCATTACTCGCTTCACCCGTGCCCGTAGCTCGTCGATGTTTGAGGCACCTGTTGTGTCCAGTCCGCCGTACTTTCCTGGTTGTGCATCACAGTAGCGATGGACAAAGGCCCAGTTAGTCCCCCACAACTTTGGTTGCAGAAGATCAAGCTGTGCCCATAGATCGCTGATGCGGTCACGGATAGGTGTAGCTGACAGCCCAAGCCGCCACGCTGCATGTTGTGAGAGTCTATGGATAGCACCCGCTCGATTGTCTGCTACCTGCTTCACGATGCGGTCATGTCCGCTTGAATCCACAATGAGTACCTTCTCCTCTCGCTTCCATGACTTGCCACAATGTAGCTCGTCCATGATGAGTAGGTACTTCCCAAGGCTGGCAATGATCTCTCGTTGACGCTCGGCTAGGATATCCCAATTAACAATGTAAAAGTCAGCTGGCTCTGCAGTATCCAGTTCATCACTGAACCCATTCAACACCTGCACTGTATACTGTCGTGTGACCTTCTCAATCTCTCTCTTCCACTGGTACTTAGCATTCGCTTTGGTCACCACGAGGATAGGAAGCAGTCCCTTGCCCTGTACACAGGCTTGCTGACGTGCGTTCAGTGCTGCACAGATAGCGCCAATGGTCTTTCCACTACCACACGCCCAAGCAAAGTAAGTGCCAGTAACGCGCGACGCTCGCTCGATACCCTCCCGCTGATACTTAGTCAGCGTGATGCCTCTAGGTTCAAACATCCCTACTCCATTCAATAAATGAGTCACGTGAGAATGGAGGATGGGAGGATTTGAACCTCCGGCCCCTTCATTAAGGTAATGAATACACTACCTCAACTCCGGGGCACTTCATATGAAGTTGGCTTCGGCCACTCGCCCACATCCCCTAAAGACTCAACTAACGAACTGACTCAACACTGGTAGTTCGATAGGAATCAACACACTGTTTATATCTGATCATTCTTCTTCCTTCGTTGTGAACACGTCAACCAAATCATCTAATGTGAGATTGATATCCTGTTCCGTTTCTTCTTCAATGTATAGGCGCATGACTAACCACTCGCCTCGGTCTAACCCTAACAGCTCATTCTTTGGAAACCCCCACATTATGGCTTGAGCTACTGACACCCGCAACCAATGGTCCGGATACAACTGGTGACCCACACCAGGGTCACTCCAGAAGTTGTGCTCATTCAGATAGTAAAACGTACCGTCATAAACCAAGGTAACGATACGTGCATCAGCTTCGATTGTCTCTTGCTGTATAATCACGTATCGCTACCTGGGAAAGAGGACGGACTACGCTGCTGCCTCTTCTGCATCTTCGAGAAAGACACCGGCTGGCACCTGGGCGTCGAGGTTGCCAACAGCCACGAGCGTACGCAACACCGTGGTCAAGGTCTTGATAGCAATGTATCCCTGCATGCCATCAAACAGCGCTCCGTAGCAATCGCCACCACGGACACCAATGCGGTAACCACCGTCGAACTTGGAGTACTCAATCCACGCGTGAGCCTCATCAAAGGCGCCTCGCTCGTCCTTCTCGCTCGTGGTGCGGATGCCATGGGCAGCCATCGCCTCTTCGAACAGGCTCCGCAGATCGTCAGCACTGATACCACGCGCGCCCTTGTTCTTATTCGCCATAATAATATCTCCACTTGGTAGTGATAGGTCCCTATGCCTATCGAGTTTATCACACACACGCCCCGTAGGGCAACCGCCGAGCGAGGTCAGAGAGCCAGGAAACTAACATGCCTCATCTGCCTCTCCAACCTCTTACGGATTGTCTCACTGACTACTCCCGCTCGGCACCTTCATTCTATCAAACTGACACTAGCTGTCAATAGCCATGTCCAATTCTTTTTCCTTTCTCCACGCCTCCATCTCGTTCGCGATGTGAACACTGTTCACACTTGCCAAGACCTCTTCATACAGTCGTCGCCTCAACTCCAGGTACTTCCCGTGATCATCTTCCCTCGGCACACACTCCCAGCGTGCGCCCTGTCGATACCCACAAACATCAAAGTGATCGTCATGAATCGAAGCACAGTACAACTCTCCGTGCTCATCGTGGAAGTACTCACTCCGTCCAATGAACATGACGTGCCCTGCGCTTTTCCGTAGGGTCTGATGCAATACCCCAAGCATTGCTGTTTCCACAGATGCAAACTGCATGCGACCATAGAAAGAGAGCACGAACTGTGCTGCTCTCTTCCTATCCTCTCCCTCCTCATGAGGATTCAATGCCTTCTGATACTTCTCTAGTACCTCTAACTGTTCCTCCCTAGTCATTTGGTAGTCCGTGTTCGTATCGTTTGATCATCGCACGGATAGCACCTGACGGCACACCGTGAACGTTCCTTTCCACAAGCTCTTCCACCGTGAACCCTCCATCAAAGAGATCGATCACTTCCACCCCGCAATCCAACCGCTTAGCCATAGCAAGGTACGGTTTCATCTCTCGGTGTGTGGTGAACGTGTTGCTCACTACTACATCGAGAAATTCCACTTGCAATCCACGGAGCTGTTCACACCCAAGCATCAGTGCATCCTCTACCCCACGCTGACACCATCGATGTGCTTCACCTAGCTTCCGCCTATCGAACTGATACGCACCTGTCCGTGGGTCGATCATCCGCATATCAGCTTCAAAGTGTGGTACCTCCGAGAAGTACTGTCGCACAAAGGTAGACTTGCCCACACCAGGTACACCACGAACGATGACCAAAGTGGGACGCCCTTCTTTAGGTGAACAGATATGCTGCGTCATCACTGGCATCTTTGGATCATACTTCCACCCAGGCGGATTTGGCCACTCACTCATCACTCACCTCCATAGCACGTTCATCACGCTTCCATGCCTCATCACTCAATGCCTTCCGGATACCTTGCTCCACTTGAATAAGGAACTCGTCCCCATCTTCAGTGAGCAGATCCCAGAAGTCGAACACGTCCGGGGAATGTCCATACATTGCAGCCATAGCCGCACACGCAAGTGGATACTCCTCCTTATACACGGGCATCACTCACCTCTTGATTACCCACATTGTATCACTCACCTCCAGTACAGTGCAATCCACGCACCAAGTGTGTCATTCCATTCAACCCGGCACTGATTGACTTCCTTTCCTCCCATCACACGCACCTCCTCAAGTGTGGCTGTGTACATCCCGCGCTGTTCTAGGTCCATCTCGACACGGCCAAAGGCCGTGACAATCCAACCATCATCATTCCGCCAGATGATCGTAACATTCTCACCGACTACCCTACCCATCACTATCCTCCCAACTGTTTTGCTTCTCTTCGTGGTCTCGGTCGGCCTTCCACTCTGTTAGGAACTCCAGCACCTCATCATTCATTGCCTCATGCAACCGAGTGTTGATAGCCGGGTGCCCAAGCAACAGTGAGACTAGCTCACCGTTCTGCTCAAGCTCATTCAATACTGCATTCAAGCCCATGTCAAAGAGCTTATCAGTGACCCACGCATACGGGTCATGCGCTGGGTCAGGAAGTTGTTGATCAATATCGCCCATCACTTCACCTCCTTGCCAGGGCTTCCATAATCATTGTCAGCTTGTCAGTGATAGCCAAACTATGCTGAAGCATTTTTGTCAACTCTACCTGCTGCGCTTTCAGGTTGCGTACATCAACCTCAAGAGCACCTATCCGCATCTTGTTAAGATACACGTATGGATCTGCTACCACAACTTCAACCTCATCATCCATCACGACACCTCCTTGTCGGTCACACCCCAGCCCCGTACCCGTACCCGGACCCGTCCCCGTACCCGTACCCGTCCCCGTCCCCGTACCCGGACCCGTGCCCATGTTTATCATTCATCATCACACACCCCACAAGAGAGACAGTCCACCGATAACTACCAACCACACAGCACAACCAGCTGCATAGTTCTGTACCACATATGTCTCCATTACTTCTTTCGCTTGTATCGGATATTGTCGTACAATTCCGCGTTGCGGACTTGTAGAATTAACTCCCGCTCGGCTTCTTCAACCGTCCTATGCCCTGTCGAGCGCGCTTGACTCTTCCCATTCCGCAAAGATTCGACAGTGAAAGTCGAGTTCGATCGCACAATACGCAACACCCACTTGCCTCCGCGTGTCTTCCACACATCCATCACGTCCAAGTCTTCCATCACTTCCTCCCTATATAGTTGAGAATAGTATTCATAGCTGTGCATCTCCATACTTTACAATGCGATCACGCAACATCCGCGCCGCGTTAATAGCGAGTGTGACATACGGGCTGAATGCCAACTCATGTTCATGATGCACACACAAACGTCCTCTATGTTGTGCCTCCCACCACTCAAGCAAGTGCGCCTCACAACCGAATTGCAACCAGACCTGCTCATCCTGTGTTGGATAAGTTGTCCAGTGATAGCCCCCACTACACCCCCATAGAATATGCTGGCAACTTTGTACACGTGCATTATCAAATACATCTGCATTACCAGATACATATGCATTACCAAATACACGTGCAGTACCACTTACTTCTGCATTACCAGATACACGTGCATTACCAGATACATATGCATTACCAAATACACGTGCAGTACCACTTACTTCTGCATAGCGTTTTATACAAGCATTACTATCTACATGTGCAGTGTCTTGTACCCAACCCCCGCCATTTGCATGTCGGTGCCAGCCCTCACGTTGTTCAGTCATCACTTCACCTCACAATAGTTGAGAATAGAACCCGCCCAAAGGGGCAGGCATAACTCTAGCTACTCACGAACAGTCTCATGCCATTGCCACGCGACCGGCCAGCAGTTCGAAGCTATCCGCCAAAGGGACGGGAGCGAACTGGTGAGTGCGAGTCATGGACTGCACCAGATCACGGGTCGAGCCCGTCAGGAATCCATCCTGGTACTCAAGCTCTGCCCCTCGTGCCACCGCAGGAAGGAGTACCTTCTCACGGTCCGAACTAGTCAACAGGCTAGCCATTGCTCGCTCTGTAAGGACCAGTCGCATAGCTTCCTTCACCCGTGCAACCGCCAGCTTCTCCCCTTGCAGGTCTTGCATAGCTTCCAATGCCGCACTAGTCTTGCGGTCCGCTCGTCCCTCGATGTAAGAGTCAAGCGAAGTCTCACCGAGGTAACCCCACTTCTGCCGGAAGTGTTCCGCCGAAGTATTGCCCTTGTGCAATGCCTGCTGGATAGCTCTACGCAACACAGCGACACTCGCCTTGTGCGTAGTGCGCAACAGTGGCGACCGACCTTCACCGATAGACAATGCGTTGAGACACTGACTCCAGAAGGCTTGGAACCATCCCTTGTAGCTGCTGTCTCCGAGGTCTGAAGTCTCGAACTTCATACCTACTTCGGTGATCGAACCTGCACCCATACCAAAGGTACCCGGCGCTGCCCACCGTGCATCGATACTCACCTTCGTTGTAGCTGGGTCATAGTACCCTTCCACCTTGGCATCCTTTGGCAAGGCTTCCGCGATGGTACGAGCAAACCGTCCACCACCGAAGTGCTTCATTGCACTGGAAGAGACGTGGTAAATCTGTCGCTCACCACTACCATCCGGTGCATTGCGAGTATGGAATACCACGTCCCGTGCGGCCGCTGACTCAAGGTCACGCCGCACATTCCAAGCCCGCTGCTTCGCAGGACGCGACACCAGATAGCGAGCCCCACCCTGGAACAAGGGTTCATCCCTTTCTTTGTGACGAACGAGCGAGCCAAGCAGACCATGCCAGCCTGCCTCGGAAGGGCGCGCTGCTAGGTAGCGACCGCTACTATCCTTCCATTCGATAAGCCCATCCGTTCGGGGCGTGAACTGCCCGACCTTGACCCGATGATAGTCCCGCTCTTCACTCGCTACCTTATCGGCGATAGCATGCGCGGCCTCGGGGCCTGGGCTCCCATCCAATTGCTTGCGCCGCTTGCGAACGATGTCATAGCCGAGCTTGATGAACTCGGTTGCTTGCGGATAGAAGAGTCCGTCGGGACTAATGCCCAGCGCATTCAGTACCGTGTTGTCTTCCTGCTGTGATGCAAGTACCTCGACATTGACACCGCGTGCCACTGCCTCTCCATGCCACTCCGCTGCCTTCTCTTGCACATCCACAGGCGCAGCTACCGGTGCAACCGCCACAGGTGCAGTCGCCGGGACCGGTGCGTGCCACGCATTAGTATCGACTTCGGGCGTCGGCTCGGCCACCTCAAACTTCACCCGCACTGAATCCGGGTACCTTCCAACACCCAGCACATACTTACCAGGGGTAAGCTCAAGCTCTGCTTCAAACAGCGAATCGCCACGCACTCGTGCCGGGAGGTCCACGAATCCATCATCGCTGCGCAGCCACCAGTAGCGGGACATTCCCCGGTTCCGATGGTACGCACTGTTGGAAAGACATCGCTGCTCACTTGTTACTTGCATGAGTACTCCCTGCTACTGTTCAAACAGTACGCATATTCTTCTGGATTGTTTAGTGTCTGCTCATAGAGGTACTGTCGCACCTCACTTCTCACATCAAGGCCGAACCGCGCTGTTTTTGGGAACTCCTGTCGGTACGACTTCACCCCCAAGCGAACCACCCGCCCAAACGCAGCCGTTCCCTGACGACCTGTTTGCGATGCTCGCAGTAGTCCTGCTCGCGCCGCGCATACCTCCGGATACAACTCCCCTGTATTGAGAATCCACAGCACAAGATCATCCGCCCTGTACGACAACCCTGTGCTACCGCCTGGCAGTGCCATCACTCCTCCTCTGACTTGTTCTCATACACAACCATTGTCATCTTTGACAACTCCACCTTCCATACCCTGAAGACACGCCCACCAGGGTCTGCCTCCAACCACCGGCCAGGTGCACCGATGAGCTTCACCCATGCCAGGACGCGCCAATACTCGGCGTCTCTTTCCGCATCCACCACGTACCCTGGTGGGTGCCAGCTAATTTCAATGGTCATCATTTCACTCCTACCAAAAGTCTTTAGGAATACACACATCTGTGTGATCTTCTACCTGTCCATCCCGAATCTTCCACGCACAAGCAAATAACACTGCGCCATTCTCATCCACCTTGAATGCACGCAATAGCATAGGCACTGAATACTTAGCGCGAAGATGCGCCATTTGCACACACTCCTCCATCGTATTCATGCGTGGATACTTGACTGTGAAGCCCCCTGCATACACCGCGTACAAATCAAACATGCTCACCCTCCCTTTCGTATGCCTGATGTGATTCCAAGAAGCGATACTCGCTGCCAATATCCTGCACTGCTGTGCCCGCAGGGTAGTAGGCAGTGTCCCGCCAACACCCATTGATACAACACTCAACTTCAATCTGATCCTGCACTCGACACACCCACACCCGGATTTGTGGCTTCTCCAGCTTCAAGTCTGCAGCCTGCCCAACACACAAGGTAGGCAGTTCACACAGTTCTTCATAAGACCACACCATCACAGCCACCCTCTACACTTATAGTTAAGTTGAATGCCTTTCAACTGGTTCTCGTCACCCGTGTCAAGGGCACGAGTAAGGTCCCGCATATCTGCCGATGGACAGAAGCGAGTACGTTTACGTGAGCGTCGATGAGCCTGCCATTCAGCCTGGCCTAGCTTGGCCAGCACACGGTACAAATAACGATACACTGACTCCGCCCCTGGCCACGCTGGAGTACTCATCACACACCCCACAAGAGAGACAGTCCACCGATAACTACCAACCACACAGCACAACCTGCCGCGTAGTTTTGTACCACGTATGTCGGAGGGTACATCACGGCGCCCCCTTATATACACCACATTGTCGCCATGCATCCCTGGTGACACGCAGGAACTTCAGATGCTCCCGCGCGTTTCGCTTCATGGATGGGATCAAGCTCTCCGCATGGTCCCACCCATCATACTGATACTTCAATGTCTGCCCCGCCAACGTGCGCCCGTCCAGCTCGGACATGCGCAGCACCCACCGGGATGACTGCGATGAGTCCAGCCACGCAATCCCCTTGCGGTAGGTGCGCGGCATACGCTGCGATGCAATCAAGACACCCAGCGTACCGCGTCGGGCATCCCTTCCATTGCGCACCTTGCGCCACTCATATGCCCAACGGGCACGAGCATCCCTGCCCTTGCTATCCTTCCACATGCTTACTCCTTTCCCACGGAGGAAGGGGACTGCCCACCCTCCAGTTGGACTCATACCGTGCCCGCATGGCACGGATAGCCGCGAGTGGAACGCCGTGCACATTGCGTGCATGCAACTCCTCATCGGTGCAGCCGCCATCGAACAAGTCGATAACATACGTGGGAACACCTGCCGCAAAAGCCATGCGCAGGTAGGGTTCCATCTCCCACCGCGTAGTGAGGGTGTTTGACACCAACACCGAGGCATAACTGTTCAAGGCACTCCGCGTCGATGCCATGCATCGCGCGTGCGCCTGCGTCAGCTTCGAAGCATCAAACTTGTACACACCCTGGTGCACAAAGTACATATCCGCCTCGTAGTGATACAACGTAGCCCACACCTCGGCCTGTATGGCCCTGACATTAGTGGACTTACCGGCACCGGACACGCCACGCACCAGCACAAGTGCCTGCTTACGCGGGAGCGAATTCACCACCCACGTTGTAATTGTAGACCTCACGCTATTGCGCAGGTAGGACGCGAACGCCCTGTCGTATGCTGCCTTATAGTTCATCGGTTACCTCACGTTGGCTCGAAAGAAAGAGCACCCCGTCAGCGGAGCCATGCTGACAGGGCACTATGAAATGTTGCAATAGAACAGAGCAGAACAGGATGCACAAAGGCGCACCCTGCCCTCTAGTTAGAAGTTCGGGGCAGCCAGAATGTGATGGCGCAGCCTCTCAACCGCGTCGAGGTGCCTCACCCTTGGCGTTGTGTAACAACACCGACACTCCCTCTGACTGGACCAGCCTGCCCCCCACAAACACTCCCGCACCTTCCGGTGCCAGGGTGCAGACTGCTGCCCGAACGAAACCCGCATTCCCTTCCGGGTACCGTCTGCCTTGTGTCGGGGAGCGAGCATCGCCCCCGCATCGAGACACAACCTAATTGCCCAGGGCGAGGTCAGGAACAACGAAGCGGGGCGGACTGGGCGGGACATTGGGGCTCCGAATGTAGCATACCCCGCTACGTGTGCCATCGTACAGGCACGGGTCCACCGAGCTACATTGCCCGATGAATGCCGGCAGTATTTATTCAGCGCCCCACCTGTTGGCGCCCCTGCCCTGGCTACTTCCAGGGCAGGTAAAGGAACCCTTTCACGGGCACTACTGGCCCGTGCTCGTCGAGAGTGTCGTTCTCGGTATCCGCCACAAGGCGGACTCCGAGCTGATCAAGCTCCGCGAGGAGCGCGGACACGCGCTCCTCCACCGTTGCCTGCTGCTTACGCAGCGGACTGCCCCATTTTTCCCACATAATAGGCTCCGAATGGGTCCATAGGTTGAAGCGTCACGGTAAAGGGACCCGACCCTACCGGACGCAAGAGTTGCAATATATCGGACAGCTAGGGACAAAGGCCCCTAGCTCACAGCGCACTGTGAATGATGTCCGTACATACCTTGATTATACAACCGTGGTATGTATCATAGCTCTCGTCAATGTCCCAAGAGCGGTTGCCGTCTTGAGTGAGCCATACCAAGATGCGAAGCGCTGCCTCCGCATCTTGCTTTAGTGTGTACCCATCTTTTCCTATCTGTCCCCACAAGGTACAGATAGTATCGAGGGTATCCTCCATCACACGCTCCACGGGAATAGAATCCCGTCGTCGCATGCCCTGACTACCATTCGAGACTATCGATATCGACAGCTTCGAAGGCCCGGCCAGTCCACATGATTACGAAATCACGGGGGTCCTGGCTGCGGGTTCGGCTATCCATGGCTGGACTCCACCCGCTTTGTGGGTCGGACCTTGACAACGCCGTTGCGCTGCCCGGTCGCATGGACATCGTGGGCACCTACCGGCTTACCACGCAAAGTCTTACGACCCTGCGGATTAGCCGGTCGGCCCAACACCCTATCGCCGCCCATAATGCGCGGCAATTCATCTTGTCCCTCGGCACCCGCATGGGTGCGACGGACGAATTCCATTGGCAGCTCGATAGCTGCCTCCTTCGCTGCATTATATGCAGCGAGCCGCGCCGCTTGACGGCGGCGCTGGCTTCCCTTGCCCCTTGGCATTATCACCTCACTAAGCTGGCATCACTACATGAATGCTTCATTGCATACCATGTTGCCAGCCTACCTATAGCGGTCCCGTATTAACAAACAACAGGGATAGAACCCACTGCCTGCCATGCTCGATTACTGCCCACAGCTCACGCTGTTCTGTAGGTCAGAGAAGCACCACACTTCCACCAGATGGTGCGAACAAAGCTCGCACCATCTGAAAGAAGTGCGGCCCAGGGCCATGGGCCCGGGCCGTCTTCACCGGCACCTATCAAGCTCTATAACCTACCGAGCTATTGACTCGGTACTAGCTAGTGCCTCCCGGCTCCAGTCCACACCTCTTCACCGTGGACGTTCACCGTTACTGACTAACCGCAGCTTGACCGCAGGATTCACCCGCGCCGTACTTTACTATAGTTGATGTATCGCAGCACCTTGTCGAGGTGCATACTAAGGAATCAAGACACGAGATAGCGATAACTATCCGCTGAAGAATACAGGTCAAACAGGCTCACCGGCTGATATTGAATGCACGCTTAGCTCGTCCGGATTACTCCGCGCTTTACGTTATCCACTGACCACCGGTAAGCACCTACTGCGTTACCTCACGCCCTTACAGGTCGTGCCATTGTCCGTTTGGGATGTATGCAGAACAGCGCCGGATCCGAAGACCCAACAGGAGCTAACCGACTCGGCGGCCCCACCAGGCGGGCGATCCCGTCTGGCAGAAAGACAATAGCCGATATCAGGGCCCTGTGGGGCCCTATTTCCATGCCATATCGGGGATAGCTATCCGATAGACCAGGAAGGAAGGAGCTATCCGGAGACCGAGAAAATCCAAAGAAAGTTTCAGCCTGTAGCCTGGCTCACACAATCATGCCGGACACGACAAGCCGACTGCCTGGTATGGCAGGTTGTACGCCGTGAACCGTGGCACCATGGGTGCTCCGCTGGTAGTCCCGGGGCGGGGGGCTGCCGATAGGTCGCGGCAATATGGACCCGGACCACAACCACAATCAGACGTGCTCCATTATCCCCCTTTATCCCCCACTATCAGGCTCCCTTTAGATACGCGCGTGCGCGTGTCCGCGCTTCTGTCACCGTGAGCATGGCGCCGGGCATGCATAGGGTGACAGGTGTTCAGTAAAAGTGAATCTGGGGACGCCCCGGCGACTCGGCGCGGTTCGGTGACTCGGCTCGGCCAGGTCGGACTGACTGGCTCGGTCACTGCGCCGCGTGCTGGTGCCCCGATAGGGTCACCGGTGGCGGGCCGTGGAATCGGGCCGAATCGGGTCGCTCGGCGCCCGATTCTACACCAAACGGTAAGCTAGACTACCGTTCAGTGCTGGAATTCTAGCACACGAT
>Ga0233411_10000402_pt1 | contig 13599 bp, 22 predicted proteins | sample Na_anoxic_2_MG_FD_179799 | JGI IMG/M metagenome (GOLD analysis project Ga0233411, IMG submission 179799) | Seawater microbial communities from Saanich Inlet, British Columbia, Canada - Na_anoxic_2_MG | ecosystem: Environmental > Aquatic > Marine > Inlet | place: Canada: British Columbia...
ATCTTCCGCAATTTTGAAATAATCGGGATCTAATTCAATGCCTATGAATTTACGACCTAGATTTTTTGCTGCCACTCCTGTTGTTCCACTACCCATAGTAAAATCAAGGACAGTTTCTCCTTCTTTTGTATAAGTTTTTATTAAATATTCCATTAATTCTAATGGTTTTTGCGTTGGGTGAACTGTTTTACCTACACTACCAAATTTCAATATACTTTTAGGATAATTTGTTTTTTCCTGAAAACCAGATGGTTTAACAATATTACTTATTGTTGCAGATACACTTTTTTTATTTCTTTTTTTTGGAGTATTTAATTTTAATAATCCTTGTGGATTATATGACATTGGATTTTTACTACCTACTGCACAACCACCAAAACTAAAAATAACAATATCTTCATGTATTTTTTGGGGTCTATATTTAACATGAAAAAAACCAGTTGCTTTACTTTTTTCCCAAATTAAACAATATTTAAACATCTTCATATTACTTGCTATTAGCGTTGTAGTAAAAGGCTGTGATGCTGTTAAAACAATAGCACCATTTGGTTTAATTATTCTTTTTAACTGCTCCCACATCAATTCTAAATCTATAATACTATCCCACTTGCAAGAAGTAGTTCCATAAGGAGGATCACAAATGATAGCATCACAACTACCATCTGGAATATTTTTCATTTCTTCTAAACAATCACCATTTATTAATTTATTCATTTTCTATTCTCTCTTTTGCTATATTAAAATATTTTTCATCTAATTCTATTCCAATAAATTTTCTGTTAGTATTTTTAGCCGCTACGCCTGTTGTTCCACTACCCATAGTAAAGTCTAAAACCGTCTCGCCCTCGTTTGTGTAGGTCTTGATGAGGTATTCCATAAGGGCAACTGGTTTTTGTGTTGGGTGTACTGTTCCTTTTACTTTTTTAAACTCTAATATGTTTGTAGGGTTTTTATGCGTGTATGTTCTTACTTTTTTATCAGCATTTGCTAATGGGTTAGATAAACTATTATTAACAGCATAACCCTTTATAGGCTTATCTCTTTTAATTTTTATAGGGTAATAATTAACTTTACCACCTGTGCCAAAAATACAAACATCTTCACTTCTAATCATTGGTTTATACTTTGCTACTTGAAAACCACTTCCTATAACTTTATCCCATTTCCAATCATACTTATAATTCTTAATGTTGCTCATTCTTAAAGCACTACTAAAAGGCTCACTACCAAACAATACAATCGCACCATTAGGTTTAATAAGTTTGTTTAGTCTTAGCCACATTTCATCAAAAGGAATAATGCTATCCCATTTGCACGCTGTTGTTCCGTATGGTGGGTCTGTTATGATTGCATCTACTACTACACCTTCATTTATTAACTCATCCATAACAGTCAAACAGTCACCATTATATAAATCTATCATTTACTGCTCCATTCTTTAGCACCTACAGATATATCATTTAACTTAATCATAATTTATCTCCTCATCTAATACACAATAGATTGGATCAGCATCAGGTTCTACATGCATGTAGGTATCATCACTAGCATACTCACAATGTATAACCTCTGAATACCCATCACCTAACATCTCTGAACCACATTCTTTACAAATCATAATTTATTCCCTCAACAGTTAAACCTCGTTAGGCTGCTCTACTTTTCCAGTCTAAAAATTCACCACAACATATAGGGCGCTCCTGAATTGCGCCAGAATCGAACAATTCAATATAATAAAAGTCACCGTTAAATCTGTGTCCAAGGGCATCTTCCACTCCCTGTTTCCAGCCACGAAACTCAACTCCCAACCTATAGTGCTCCTCTTGTGTTTTCGTTTCATCATTAACATCCGTCAATCGCTCTATGAATTCATCGTATAATCTTTTCTTCATCGTCCCTCTCCTAATTAAATCGTCTCAACTGAAAACACTTTCATTCTCTCAAGGCAATCGCCCTTCATTAATCTTGTTGTCATACCCTTATCTCTCTTTAGCTCACGACTTCACCTCGATCTCTGCCCATTCTGCTTTTACTACTGACTCCCATTCGTGATTGTCAGCCTGTATTTCTATCTCAGCTTCAGTGTAGAAATAGTTAGTGAGTCTCGGAGACATACCAGTCTCAACTATGATCCACTGCCACATTTTGACCTTGTTCTTAGGCATCGCTCTCATCTGTTGATAATGTTTATGTTTTTTCATCTCATCTTTCTCCCTTCTACGATATTTTTAATTACGATCAGTCGCTGATCCTTACTCATTCTACGCTTAGGCTTCCAAGTCCTAAGCACATCATTCCTGCTGTTATCCTTTGGCATAGCTCTCGGTGCATCGAGCGGTATACCTTGTGCAACTCTACGCCTTAGTACGGATTCAGAATACGGTACATGCTTTGATGCTTGTCTGATTGATGGAAATACCTGACCATCTGGTAGGGTTACTTTAATACCCTCTGTCATCGTCTACCTCTTAATTTATACCTATCTTCGGTCTCTCTAGTGCCTTGCCAATGACCAGCCAGATAACTGATTAATCCAACTGCAAATATAAAACTCGCCTGTAGTAGCTCTACCATATCAATACTCCTATCGTTAATACAAATACGATAGCCGAAGCTATTAGAATACTCATCTCGGTTTTACTCTGCCAGAGCTTATTAGTTAAGCTGACTGGTTTATACTTTGTTGTGCAAGCTATACACATCCCTTTTTTCAAATGTGAATATCGTCCACAAGTATCACATTCTTGAATTATTGAATTATCCATTACGCACCTGCCTTAATTTGGATAGCGTGACCAGAGCTGGTGTACAGGTATAATCTGCCTTGCCAGCTAATTAGTTTGGCTCCTATTTCTCTAGCATACCGCCTCACATCTCTCATTTTTGTTTCTCCGTTTAGCGTGATATTCATTTACTTCTCCTTTAGGTAATTACTGATATAGTTATCAATTAAATTCAACTCTGTCATCTCATCTCTGAGAGCTTTTCTAGCAGGGTGCATCTTAATCTGTGCTTGCTTCCTGTTCTTAGCTAGAATGATGTGCTGCTGCAAATCCACTATGGTTGGCATTGACATACCCAGCCTCCCCTAGCATTAGCCGCTTTTTGAGTTGTACCCAGATCATTCCAGGTATCTCTCAATACAATCTTATACAGCTCTCTTTTCTCTTCCAGATATTGAGTACTGCCCAAGCACACATCTAGCGCTTCTTGTATCGGCATCCTTTTGTTTACTTGATACATTCTGACAGTGCCAAATCTGACTTTATGGTAAGTGCAAGCATCTTTTATCTTGGCAAACTTCTTGCCCCTGTATGTAAATGACTTTTCCATCTTCTCTCCTTTGGTTAAAAATTAGGTGGTGCGTTTTCGTTCACAGGCGCACCGTTCCTGCTCTATTTAAGGCTTTAAAAAAAGGAGTGAAAAAGCCCTATGAACTTAACTCTCAACTTCTCTGAGTGGTTATAACTATACTCCCCTTTTAACACTTTGTCAACACTTTATTTCAAACTTTTTATTAAAAGTTCCTGCACAGTGGCTTTTTTGGTGACTGCTTCTATTATTACTTCATCTACAGTGTCAGCGGCTATTATTCTATGCACAACTACTGCGCCTTTCTGCCCTGTTCGGTGTAGTCTTGCATTTGTCTGAATGTAGTACTCCAAGTTCCAAGTTGGTGTAGTCCAAGCAATGTGGTGTCCCCCTCTCTGCAAGTTGAGACCGTGTCCCGCTGATGCTGGATGGAGAGCCAGTAGCTGTATCTCTCCATTGTTCCAACGATCAATGCTAGTGTTACTATCCCTCACCTCTACGAGCCCCTTAAACGCCTCACGAAGCCGTTGTAGCTCGTGCTTAAACTGGTAAACTACTATCAGATTCTCATTTCCAATGGTGTTTATGATGTCCTGTATGGCTTTTATTTTCTCATCGTGTATTGCTACAACTTCCTGCTCTTCATCGTAGGCTGTTCCCGAAGTAAGTTGTAGTAGCTTATTGACTAGAGCCGCACCATTTACCGCTGTTATGTGCTGCTCTCTCACTTCAATAGTTGAGTCTTTTTTGAGCTGGGTATACTGTTTTCTTGCTGCTGGTGGTAGATCAATAACTATGTCATTTACCATCATATCTGGCAGATCGAGATAATCCTCGGCTGTTAGTGAGAGGCATACCCCTTTGCATAATGCCTCAATCTCTTTTTGCGCAAAATCTTTGGGCGTGAAAGTCCAATTCATATAGCCAGCATTAAACCACTTGGTTCTAAAAGCTGTAATTGTCTTACCTAGCCGCTCCCCTTTGTCTATTAAATATAGCTGACTCCATAAATCCATTAACCCATTGGGTGAGGGTGTTCCTGTTAGTTCAATTAAGTGTTCCCACTTTGGAGCGACTTTTCTGAGAGCTTTGAATAGTTTTGAACCTCTATTTTTGATCCTAGTGCTCTCGTCAATCACAACTGTTTTGTAGTGCCACTCATTGTTTTCCACCAGCCAAGGTACTAGCTCAAAATTAATGATGTAAAGCTCTGCATCTGCCGCTAACGCCTTAGTTCTTTTTGCTGGTGTTCCCGTGGCGAGTTGATAGTCACAATCAGCCCACCATTTCCCAAGCTCCTCAACCCAAGTGTGATTAGCTACTCGTTTTGGGGCGAGTACAATTATGGGTTTTGGTAGTATTTTCAGTGCCTCAATGGTTGCTAATGTTTTACCAAGTCCACATTCAGCCCATAGCGCGCAACGCTCGTTTTCTAATATATGCCAGAGAGCTTTTTCCTGGTGCTTGAATAGTTTTATCTCGCTCATTTTCTGTAACACTCTGTTGTTGTGTACCCATCTGCATCTATTGGTAAACCTACCGCCCACTCAGGTAATTGGCACATAACTGTTTCCAGACGAGCTAAATCCCCCTCTTCTCCATAAATGATGATCTCATCGTGTACATGGAAGCGGACATCAAGCCCTGCTCTCTCACAATTACTAACAGCAAAAGCCAGAAGATCCCTAGCAACAGCTTGGCAGATATTCTCAACCATTAAGCCACCCCAGATCTTTTTCTTTCCCATGACGAAGTTCTCACCATCAAATTTTGCGTTAGGGTAGTAGAGTACTCGACCACTTGGTAGCTTGCACTCAAGCCCGAAGCGTGTTTGCCTATAATGCACTGGTGGTAGACTACTATCTACAATCCCTCCACGCTTTGCCGCAGCCATACATTTGCCCCAATACCTCACAATCTTCTGGTTAGCATCACGCCAATCTTCTACAACTTTCTTGGCAATGTCAGAACCAACACCAAAGTTCTCAACAGCAGCAGCTCCCCCTCCGTAACCGCAGTTGTGGACAAGTTTACCACTCACAGTAAAGCGGTGGCGGGAGCCTGCATTTAGGAGGTCGTAGACTTTAACTTTTGCGCTATTGTTTTCCAGCTCCTTCTCTTTTCTTGGACAGCTATACGCGCTTGTACTACTATTTCCTCTCGACTGACTCCCTCGGGGTTTATCACTATCACCCACCCGTATTGCTTCCCCACCTGATCCTGATTGTAGGAGATGTTCTCCGCTTTGGGCAGCTGTTTGGAACTCACATTCCCCCGATGCTGTAAACACAATGTGGTCTCTTGTTGCCCTAAGTCCGTCATACTCTATTACCTCTTGGTAGCCTTTGAAAATGAGTCCCTCGTGTTTGACGAACTCTACCCCGTCCCATAGTAACATACTACAAGTGACATTTTCTATGGGTACTAAGCCTATATCGGTTAGAACTAACTCTCCCTCAGCGATACACCCAAGAGTAGCGCCCTTACCGTTCTGCCGCTGATCCTTGGTCACATTATGTTTGTCTACACCATACATCTGCGCAGCAGTCGCTTCGTAGATCATTGCATCCCCTCGAAACTCCTCTAGCGCCCACTCTTCTCCAGCTAACCAAGCTAAAACCCGACATTCAATCTGTGAGTAGTCAGAGACAATCATACTTTTACTAGCAGGTGGTATTAATGAGGCTCTCACTGCTGTGCCTAACAGCCCCTGCACATTATTACCATATAGTGTGCGTAGCCAATCAAGGCTACCCGTCTTAACAGCATCCCTTAGATCTTTTGTTACTTTCATTATGCCTCTGGGTAGGTTCTGCGGCTGTACTCTTCTTCCAGCCCAGCGCCCCGACTGACTTGCGCCATAATACTGTAGCACCCCTCTAACTCTCCCATCTTCACAAAGACTCGCAACAATAGCTTTGAACTTCTTTGAAGCTGTTTGTGCTAACTGCTGTCTTAGCTTTACGACAGTGGCTACAGTTGGCGTTAGTTTTGCGGTGTCAATTGTGGCTATGGTGTCAGCGGTCATATTTGGTAGCTTTAGTCCTTGCTCATTTAGCCACCCTTTCATCTGCTGTGGGGAGTTGGGATTCTCTAACCCAGTTATCTCTTTGAGTGTCTGCACACTCTCAATGCGATGGTCTTCATCAATAGTTAAAGCTCCTGCAACTAACTCGTGGTCAATCTCTATCCCTTTATCATTGATTCTCTGGTCATCATACCAAGTCTGCCTATCGCACCTCTGTATAGGGTATAGGACTCTATCAAGTTCTCGCTCAACCACAACATCTTGTTGGCAGTATAGTATAAACTCCCCCCACTCTTCCCCTTCGGGAGGTGTGTACTCGCCTCTCTTTGGCACACAAAACTTCCGTATCAGCGCCATACCTCTCCTGTCTTTGGTTTCACTTAGTCCAAGTGCTTTCGATGCACCATCTAAAGATGCGGGTAGATTCATCATCCTAGCTCTTGTAGCGGTGCAATCCCAGCGTTCAGTTGGTATTGATATGCCAACGGTTTTGGCGAGTAGGATCTGCTCAAACTGTGAATTATGGGCGCAATAGATGTAGTCATCGCCCATTGGTATTTCTGGAATACCTGCGCTATGGATTGTCCAAGTCTGGAGTTCTCCATCATCAATAGCCCAGCAGCAGATAAGCAACTCTGCTTTTTCTGCGTAAGCGTGTACACCACTCTTTTTAATGTCTACCGAGGATCGGGTCTCGATATCAATATGTACTTTCTGCATTTTAAGTGCCTCATAATAAAAAGCCCTCAATTGCCAAGGCTTCGATGTCCTAGCAATTGAGGGAAAAGCTCACGCTGAAAAAAGGGGCGTGAGCCAAGGAGTTACCAAGGGATATCGTCAGCCTCTAATATATCAGCACTTTCAAAAGCATCTATATCAGCACTTTCCCCACCATCGCCTCCGAGCTTTTCTCCATCTGCCCAAAATTGTACCGCGAGGAGTTTGCAGTTGATAAATTTACCCCATTCATTGTTCTGAGCCCAGATATCTAGCTGTGCATTTACATAGCATCCTGAGTAGATAACACCCTCATTCTCTTCAATATCGGAACGATCTCTATTAACAACTCTGATATTGCCTTTATTAGAGCCTTTGATGTACAGCATGTCCTCATAACCATTAGCAACCTCACCATCATCATTGGTTTTATCATTACCAATTTTAAGCAGTCTTCGCTCGGTCTTTTGGGTCTTTTTCAGGATATTCTCAGCAGTGTCGCCAAACGCTTCCTTTGCGACTTTAAGTATTGCGGCTTTAACTGCCTTTTCTTGCTCTGATCCTGCCTCTAGCAGGAAAGTACCTGAGTATTTTGGTGTGCCATCTTTAAAAGCTACCTTTTTGAACAACTCTGGGTAACTGATTCTTACATTTTTTAACATTAACATGGTTATTCTCCTAATGGAAATGAAGCGACTTGTGAAGAGCTAATCTCTGGTCTTTTGTCGCTGGTTTTTACTAAAGTGGGTTTCCCCTCTGGTTTGAAAGTGCATTGGCTCATAACCTCTGCGGCTCTCTTTTTACCTCCCAAGGCTTTTTCGACACTTCCTAAAGTGGCTAGTTTCCTTGGCTGGTAAATCTGGTCTTCGTCTAGCCCTTGACTAGACAGAATTTTATCTGCTTCTGTACTAAATTTTCTTGTTGATCTCCCCTCAACTAACTTATACCCATTGATATGCGCCCCATCTGCTGCCAAATTGTTAGCAAGGGTCTTAATGTCGCTGCACCAAGTCTGCACGGCAGGGATTAGTGGGAGTAATACTGCAACCTCATTGCTTCCAATAAGATCCTCGTCACTCTTGTTGAGCGCATCTATTGCCCTTGCTCTACAGGCAAGTTTTCCTCTGCACCAGCGGCACTGTTTACCGCCAGGTACAGCTACAGCTTTTGGGTCTTGGACGAGTTTAACTCGCTCCTTAACCCAATCTCCCCAGGCTAAAAGCTCAGTGGCGCTTAGAGTTTCTGTGCTGATGTGGTCTAGCCGTGGCTGTGATATGACCATCTCTACCGTATCTAGCGCGTACTCAAATTGTAACGCCTGTAGCACACCAAGAGCGTAAAGGCGCATCTGTGAGTTATCTTCTGCGCTAACCCTTACCCCTTTACCAAATTTAAGGTCAATAACTATAACCTTAGTTCCATCAATGACGATGGCATCCGCAGTGCCAAACCCATCAGGACACCACTCAGTAAACTCCACTTTTGTCTCTACCATAAGTATGCCAGTAGCTTTGTACTCAGCGACAAGCTCATAGTAAGGTTCGAGATCCTCGTGGTGTTCTGGGAATGGCTCTTTCTTTCCCGTCAGTATTGCCTCTGCCTGTTCGTGGGCTTCTGTACCCTCTGTGGCAAATTCCGAAGTGGTATCTGGAATACCTGCTGATATGCGAGGGGCGGCTGGGCAGTGTAGCCAAGTAGGCGAAGCGCTGGGGCTGAATATTTTGGCGTGCTCTGCCACTATAGTTTACCTAAGTCTGCTGTTATCGCTACTATAGTATCGAGACCTATATCTTGCACTTTCCTACCAGCCAAGACCTCCACCGCTTCTTTGCGGTGTCCCTTCTTTGACACATCATTAAGAAGTGTGATTAACTTGCCTCTCTCCTCTTCTATGCCAGCATCCACTACCTTCAATTTTGGGGCTTCTTTAGGCTTTGGCTCTGCTTTAGGCTTTGGCTCTGCTTTAGGGAGCTCTAACTTTATCTTAAAGTCCCCACCACTTATTGAGGCGGTTAATGCCTCAATTGCAATTCTTAGGTTCTTCACTTCGGTTTCAATGCTCATTTGTCATATTCTCCTGTTTTATAGTTGACACGCACATTATAATGTGTATAATAGTAAATGTCAACACTTATTTTAACTTATTTTCAGGAGAAAAAAATGACACTAACCGAAGTAGTAAAGGCTCTACAAGATCGGAGGATTGACTCAATAGCAGCCGAAACAGGATTGAGCAGGAACACTATATCAAACATAAGGAATGGAGCAAATAACAACCCAACTATTGACACTATTAATGCGCTTACCGCATATCTTAAAAAGTCCTGTAGTGTGGGGTGTCTAAGTGATAAATAACCCATACTCCTTGGTTAAAGCCCTATTTGACCAGCTCCCAGAAGATGCTAACCCTGTTCTTTGTGGCTTTACAGAAGACCCAAAAAAAGTAAAAGGGTGGAAGCCTCAACTGATGAATGGCAGTTTCCCTTCAAACTTCAACAAAGAGATGAATTTGTTTGTCGGTAACTCCTCAGTCTACCAACTATCTGAAAAGGGTGGGTACTCAACGCAGGGTGCCGCGGCTCTACACTTCTTAATGGTGGATGACATAAAAGGAGAATTACCGCTAGAGCCTACATACATAATAGAGTCCAGCCCCGATAACTACCAATACATCTACAAGCTGATAGAGCCTGTAACCAATAAGGTACTAGCTACAAGGCTATGTAATGCCCTCGCAGATAAAGCAGGTGGCGATACAGCCTCAAAGGGTATGGTTAGATGGACTAGACTACCATTTGGCACTAACACCAAAGCTAAATATATAAAGGACAATACCTCACCAAGAACAAAACTAAAACAAGAGGGGTGGCAAACATATACAGTTGATGAAATTTCAGAAGCATTTAACTTAAAACTCGAAAAACCTAAAGACCCAGAGCCGCAGGTTATGCTCAAAGAGGAAGAGATTGAGGAGCTACTAAGTCATATTGATCCAAACACACCATACTCTGATTGGAATACCATACTAACAGCCGTTCACGCAGCAGGTGGTACTTTTGAGCAAGTAGTAGCTTGGTCAGAAAAAGGTGACACCTATGACCCTAAAGCCCTCACTCAGGCTAAATGGGATAGCTATACGGCTGATTATGACAACGGTGTGACTGCTAGAACCTTAGTAAAATATGCAATAGATGGTGGGTTTGAGGGCGATATAACACTAGCTGATATTAGCCTCTTCCCAAGTAAAGAGCTGGACACTTTAGAAGTAGCTGACGAACCAGAAGATACCGATATAGATACAGCCGTACCTTTCCCAGATAATCTACTAAAAGCACCAACAGCTATAGCGCAGGAAATATTAGACTACACTATCAGCAGATCAACACGACCACAGCCAATTCTAGCGTTAGGCACTATGCTGAGTGTACTCTCTGCCGCCACAAGAAACCTATACCAGACACCTACGGGGCTGCGAGGTAACTTGTATCTAGTATTAGTTGGCAGAACATCTAGTGGCAAGAACGCCCCTCTAAGAGCCGCTACAGAGATATTGGGTGGTGCTATGAGCAACAACATTGTCAGCCGTATAGCCAGTGGCGCAGCTCTGCACAGGAAGCTAGTCAACCAGGGCAATTTGATAGTAAGCACCGATGAAATAGGCTTGTGGTTATCCAGCGTTATGCACCAAGATGCGTCCCCCCACTCACGCCAAATTATTGACATTATGATGGAGTGCTTTACGAGTGCCGACCATATCTTTTATGGCAAAGCATACGCAGACTCTAAAAATGACCTAGAAAATATCAACAATCCCTATCTAACTGTTATTGGTGCGACTACTGCATCAAGTCTATTTGAAGCAGTTGGGGAAAAAGAGATCCACAGCGGTATGTTCAACAGGTTCATTTTCCTACAGTCCGAAGATGTGCCAGACAAGGTGTTCACCCCTAAGCAACCAATATCCGCCACGCTCTCTAAATGGGTAGAGGAAACAGCGAGTGGCGCACTAGACTTTGAAAACTTCTATACACCAGATAGTCCATACACAGTACAGATAGAACCCAATGCACTCACTATATTACAGAAATTCAACGATATGGCGGAGGAAAAGATACGCTCTAGTGAAACTAACGCAGCCCTATGGGGTAGAGCCGATGAACAAGCGCATAAGATAGCTATGCTCCTAGCGGTGTCGGAAAATAAGGATGAGCCAATAGTAACCAACATACTAGCGGAGTGGGCAGTAGAGTTTATGCAGTACCAGATAAAATATATGTCTACAGTTATTGCAGGTGAGGCAACGGCATCTATAATGGAATTGCACGCAAAGGACATTCTAGCAGTTGTAAAGAGCGCCAAGAGTATCAAGTTTTCCAGAGGACACCATCAAGAGTTTTTAGACAAAGGATATATGACTCTATCAGTGTTAAGGAGGAAGTCAAAAGTTAAAGGTAGAGCTTTTGATGAGGCGCTAAAATACCTCCTCCAAACAGAATATTTGGGCACTAAAAAGATGGAAAATAAGCACTCGCAAATGACTGTATTTTGGGCGTGGTGAAAGTGTTAACCGAGCAACGGAGCACCAAGGTTTTTACCCTTTTTTTACCAGATTAAGATTTAATATTTTTGGTTTTTCCAGTTTTTCGTAACCAAGCACCAAAAAAAGGGGCTTTAATTGTGCTTGGTTGGTGCTTGGTTATAGCTGTAAGCTACTGTTGTATATAGAGGGTATATGTACTAAGCACTAGAACTCTCTAGTTGTTTGTCTATACTGATAATTCCTTAAAATTATTTTTATTTACCTCTAGGGTTGTGTATATGGGCGTGGTGCTGGGTTAGTTATTTTAGGTATTTATTTTAGGCATATTTTGCTGGTAAAGTAGGTGGTTTTTTTGCTGGATTGACTGGAATATTTTTGGAGAATTGGCGCGTGTTAGAGAGAGAAATTGAGCGGTATCTCGTTGGAAAAATAGAAGCCCTTGGAGGCTTATGTTTGAAGTTTACCTCCTCGATTGCAGGTGTCCCAGATCGTCTTGTTCTCTACAAAGGGAGGACATATTTTATTGAACTAAAAGCACCAGGCAAAAAGCCTAGACCGCTACAAAAGAGAATGATAAAACAGATGGAGGATAGGGGCGCTTCTGTAACTATTATCTCAGATAAAAAAGGAGTTGACACTTTTATAGATAAGTGTTATACTTACATCCCAAACACTAAGAGGGTAAAATAATGTTGCGTGATCCAGAAGGTAATAAAATGAGAGGTATTAGGATGCCAAACGAGCTATGGGAGGCTACGCTTGCCTTAGCAACTGACAACCAAAGGTCAGGCACTAAAGAGATTATAATAGCTTTACAGGAGCACCTAAAGCGCAGTGGCTATCAGGAAAAGACATGGGCTTAGAATTACCAACAGTAGAAGAGATAAGAGCTAGACTAGCAGACCGCAATTTGCGAGTAGTAGCAGAGGCTATTGGGGTGCATCCTAACAGCCTCTACAACTTTAAGAGTGGTAGAGGTGCGCCCCGCTATATGATAATGCGAGATCTTTTGATATACTTATCTAAGACTTGACAAAAAGGCTAAAAAGGTATTAAATAGAACCACTAGAGGAGATTTATGCGAAAGTGGAAATACCGAGATAGTGAGTGGAGTGTCAGAGACCTGTCCAAAGCGACAGGATTAAATACCTCTACAATCAGGTCACGCCTGACCAGAGGCTCTACGGTAGAGCAAGCCATAAGTGCCCCCCTAACCACGCCCCAAGAAAAAGGGAAGCTGGGTCGGAGGAAATCCCCTTGGGTATAACCACAGCTGATTTTAGCCGCTTAGAGCGTAACGCTAGAAAGAGGGTTAAATTAGCAGCCGCAAAAGCGTTGACGGTAGTGGCTCAGGCATCACAGACTAAAATACAGGCAGAGATACCCCAAAAGTTCGATACCACTAAACAATGGTGGAGAAAAAACTCCCCCACAGGTATTAAGATCAAAATGGCAACTAAAGCCACAATGACAAGTGAGGTATTTACAGGACATAAAAATACTTGGCTGGCGAGGCATGAGTTTGGGGATTCGAGGCGACCAAGAGGCAGTATGCTGATAGTGCCTGTATACAAGAAGTCAGGATCATCACCAGACAAAGCAGACGCTCGTTTCAGGGGGTTTAAGCCTCAAACTTGGCGTAAGGCTATAGGTCGCACTACCGCACTAGCGAAGTATGGTAGAACTGATAGAGCAGTAAAAGGCAAATACCCAGTAGTGATCCAAAGTAGTAAAGGTGACACCTTAATCAAGCGCGGTAAAGGACAACCGTTTAAAGTAGTCTTCACTGAGAAACAGACCACTAAACGAATGAAGAAGCGCCTCAACTTCCGTAAAATAGTGAAGCGTACCGTGCGCAAAGAGTTTAGTAGGATTTTCAGAGAAAAATTAGCCCTTGCGGGGATTTAATTTTTAGACTAAAGCGATTTTAATTTTTAGACTAAAGGGCTTTTAATTTTTAGACTAAAGCGATTTTAATTTTTAGACTAAAGGGCTTTTAATT
>Ga0233411_10000413_pt1 | contig 13374 bp, 15 predicted proteins | sample Na_anoxic_2_MG_FD_179799 | JGI IMG/M metagenome (GOLD analysis project Ga0233411, IMG submission 179799) | Seawater microbial communities from Saanich Inlet, British Columbia, Canada - Na_anoxic_2_MG | ecosystem: Environmental > Aquatic > Marine > Inlet | place: Canada: British Columbia...
AGGGAGATTATGAACGCTAACTGGGACACTTCTTTTTCAAGAATTGCCCTAAAGGTTAATATATCCGATTCGGTAGGGTTAGAACGTTTATACATGAACCCGTTACAAATTTCAAAAATGATTGCCGACAGTGCGGGCGAAGGTGGCGGCGGTTCTGGTGATTTGGTTGCTTCTGATTCAGGTACAACATACGAAACTCCTTATGCTATAAGCTATATGATGGCAGGGAAAATAGATACATCAAATACAAGATTAATTCAAAGCGCAAGCCTAAGCGATTCAGTTGTTTTTATCGGTGATTCTGTTGGTGAATCCGCTTTGTATTGGAGTCCTTCACAGATTACCGCAGCAGTTGGTGAAGGCGGTGGAACTTCTTATGATTCAGTTTATATTTATACGGAATTATATCGAATAAGGGATTCTATAAATGGTGTTTTAGCTATTCATGATTCAAGAATAACACAAAATGAAAATGATATTATAAGCTTATACGCTTTGATTGAAGGGTTAGGGGGCGAAGTTCCACCAAGATTTGATTCGGCAAATATCGCGGAGTTAACCGATAGTGTTGTTTACATATTCTTATCTAAAGGTGCTGATTCTGTTCCTAATTTCAATGACTTTACAATTACGGAAAACGGTGGTTCAGTTTCTATTGATAGTGTGACTTTATCTTCTAATTCTGATTCGCTTATTATATGGTCGGGAGCTTCTTTTACTTCCGGAACAACAGTTTTATCTAGTTACACTCCAAATTTATATCCAAGGCTTCAAGATGATTCAGGAAACGAGAATACAGGATGGACGAATAAACCAGTTGAAAACAACTTGCTCGGAACAGTATTTTCAGATGAATATACCCCTTACTATAATCAATTAGCGGTTAAACCTTCAGAAACGATTGCACAACATCAAGACACTCTATTTAGGGATATAGTTGCTTATGGCTTATGGGACACAATCAAGAGCGGTTTTATCTTAGCGCAAGAATCTAATATTAGTGATGCTCTAATTGATATAATCAATCCTTCTACGGTTCAAGGTACTTCGTCAGGAAGTCCAACTTTCACGTCTTTAGAGGGTATCGCGCACAACGGTTCGACTTCTTACACTGATTTAAAGTTTACGCCTTCTGATTATCCATACTTATTGAATGCAATGTCAATAGGTATCTATTCGAGAACAGCAACTTCAAATAATAACTCTTCAATTGGAGCAGTTTCTGGAACTGGAAATATATTTTTCACACCGCAACATACTGATAATCAAACATATTATGGAGTTAATACGGGAGCCTATTCAGCAGAAACCAACGGAACGGGTGGTGATGGATTTTATATATTTAATAGAATAAACGCCACAACGGTGACAGCTTCTTTAAATGGAACCGTTTATTCGAACCAAACACAGGCATCATCAGGGTTGCCCAACATACCAATTTGGATAGGGGGTTATAATAATGGCGGTTCTTTAGGTGAACCATCGAATTATCAATTATCAGTGGTTTTATTTATGGGATTATTAACACCAACACAGCAAGCAAATCTTAATACAGCAGTTGAAAAATACATGGATGCAATAGGAACAGGAGTACAATAGATATGAAAAAAATACTTATGATATTACTCGCGGTTATTAGTATAGCTGCGAGTTCACAAACTACTTATTATGTAGATGAAACAGATGGGAGTGATGTTGCGAATGGGTTAACACCGAGTACAGCATTTAAAAATATTTCACACGTAAACGGGTTGACACTTGTTGCCGGTGATAGCGTATTGTTTCAAGCGGGTGAAGTATGGCGCGAAACATTAATTCTTTCTTATAATGGAACGGCCGGTGAAGGGAATTTTATCGTATTTTCAAGATATGGCGAAGGTGTTAATCCTAGAATCATCGGTTCAGAAGAAGCAATCACATGGACTGAAACAGCAACTTCAAATGTTTGGCAATCAGCAACAACATTGACAAATTTATCCTACTACGATCAAGCAACTGGCGGTTGGGATGGTTATCAGGGTAGAATATTTTTTATTGAGCAAAACGATTCTATTTCTTGGGGGCACCACAACTTAACATCTTATCAATCTTTAGCAAGTGAGCATGATTATTTTGTAACTGGCGTTTCTAATGACATAAATCAAACGTATTATATTTATTCTGAATCTGACCCGAATACACAATATAAATCTATTGAAGTAACTCAAAGGAGCGTTTGTGTTCAATCAAGCGGCACAATCGGTAACTATACTGAATTTAATGGCATAGACTTATTATTTAGTAGAACTGAGGGGTATGATCTAGGTTATCCAGCTGAAAGGGGAGCAACTGACCAAATATTTAGAAATATGAGGATTGGTTATATTGGATCCCAACCATCAGGAAAGGCTTATGGCCTTTCGGTTGCAGCGAGTAATATGCTTATTGAAAATTGTGTAATTGGAGATTGTGGTCGTAGGGGAATTTCTATTAACTTATACAGAGAGCCACAAAGCACGGCAGAGGAAAGAGTATTAAAGAATATTATAATTAGGAACAACGTATTTAAAAGGGGGTATCATACAACTGGGTTGGATTTAAGTACCCAACAAACAACAAGAGATTCAATTTACAACCTTTATTTCTATAATAATTTTAATGATGATTCCGATTTTAACGGAGATATATGTCAAGGTTGTTTATCAAATCAACTTTATACACAAGCAGGGGGTTCTTATATAGACAGTATTTATATTTTTTCAAACACTTTTGTTGGAGCTAATGCTAGAAATATTTTATTTGAAGATGGTTCGAATATGTTTGTATGGAATAATTCTATTTTAGGACACGATACACTTTCTACCTTAGATGCTTGGTGGACGTTGGGTTCAACAAGAACATTAACTGTTGATTATGTAAATAATTTATATTACGATCCAACTTCACCGACTAGATTAGCTCAAAATTACGGAATAGGGAATGAGTTCGCGCCAACAACGTTTCCAACACGGGATTATAATTTATATTACCAAGAGAATCCTTTGAATGGTAATGATTTTACGGGTGGGACTTCTGGTTATTATAACACGACAGCTTGGGCGAGCTTCTTATCAGATAACCCAACATGGGACCAAAATTCACCAACCCCGGCAGACCCTGAATTTGTTGATTGGTGGAATGAGGATTTTAATATCGAAATAACTTCACCCGCTTATCATGCCGGAACGGATATGCCTTCCATAATGTTAACCGACCCTTATGGAAATACTTCTGATATGACAGCATATGACATAAACGGTGAATTATATGATAGTCCTCCAAGTATCGGAGCTTATGAATATGCAATTGCAGACCCAACCGCAACAGATATAACTTCTTTTGTTTTATCTGAACAATCAGGTGTGGCAACAATAAATTCAACAGCGCATACAGTAGATATAGAAACTGTTTATGGGACTTCTTTGACTAGTTTAACACCTACAATCGGAGTAAGTAGAACGGCAACTATTTCACCATTATCGGGAACAGCTCAAGACTTTTCTTCACCATTAGATTATACCGTTACGGGTGGCGATGCAGTAACAGAGCAAGTATGGGAAGTGACAGTTACGGTTGCAGAAGCTTCAACAGAAACGGATATATTGACTTTTACAATACCGAATCAAATGACAAGCTCCGTGAATTCAGGAAATCATACCGTAACAATTCAAATGCCTTACGGAACAGATGCTTCAAGTTTAACACCAACAATAACACTATCAAGTGGGGCAACAATAGACCCACTATCCGGCGTAGCGCAAGACTTCACAAATACTTTCAACTATACGGTTACGGCAGAAGATGAAGTTACTGAACAGGAATGGGATATTATAGTTATTGTAACAACTCAACCAACTGTTTTATTTTGGATATTTAATGATGGTTCAATAGGTGTTTTTGATAACGGAGAAAAAGCAGTAGAATATGAATAAAGGAAAACTAGACCAAAGAAGGGCATACGTTAAAGAGGTAGTAAATAAATCAGCCAGAACAAAAAGAGCGGTTTCAGACCTTGCCGATCAACTTTTTTTATCTGAACGAACGATATGGGAAGACCTAAGAAAATAATTTAGTGCAATGACTGTTTTAACAACCCGTTACTTAATAAGTAGCGGGTTTTTTTGTTCTATATTGCACCTTATGGATTTAAAGCACTTTGAAAATAAGGCACATGGCGAGTATGAAATAATTCTTTCTGGCGGAGTTGGTTTTAACTTCAAGGGAAAAGAAATCGCGCAAGAAATAAGATTCTTAAATGAAATCGGGGCAACTAAAATCACGCAAAGAATTAATTCTGGCGGTGGTTCTGTTATAGATGGGTATGATATAGCAGATGCCAACTTAAATTCCAATGCAATTATTGAAACGATTATTACTGGTTTAGCGGCTTCGACTGCCGGTTGGTTAGCAGCTACAGGAACACCCGGGCACAGATATATTGTTGATTATGGTAAAGGAATGATTCACGACCCATCATTGGGAAGTAAGAACATTGATGATTTACCAGAAGGGGCGCAAAAAGATCGTTTACTTTCAATTAAAGATTCTATCGCGGTTATTCTTTCCAATCGTTCCAACGTGAAGAAAGAAAAGATTAATAAAATGATGACGAAAGAAACTTGGTTATCAGCGGAGCAATGGGTTTCACTTGGTTTTGCAGATCAGGTTCAAAGTACATCAAATCAGCCGGAAATTAACAACGTTTCTAATATATTAGAATTTGTTAATATATGTCACGAGTTTAACGAGGGTGAACATTCAGCCCCTAAAATTAATAAAATGAAAGAAGTATTAAATCACTTAAAATTAAGCGAAGATGCTCAGGAAAGTTCAGCTTTAAAAGCTATTCAGAACCTAGAGCAGAAAGCGGTTGATGCTGAAAATAATTTGGTAGAGGCGATAGATAAAATTGAAGATTTATCGAATGAAGTTACCGAATTAAACAACAAAGCGATTGAATCGAAAGAAGATATCGAAGGGTTGCAAAAAGTAATCAACGGGTACAAAGAATTAGAACTTGAAAACGCTGTTTCAAAAGCTATTGAATCAGGAAAATTCGGTGAAGATTTGAAAAAGGAATTAACAAACAAAGCAAAAGAAATGGGCGTAGATGCTTTCAATTCTTTCGTTGATATGTTTAACATTCCACAAGCGAACGTTTTAGAAATTATCGATAATGGCGATAAGGGCGAAAAAAAGCTTTCTAAGGAAGAAAAACTTGCCGCTGAATATCAGGAACTTTCTGAAAACAACGTGGCCGAGTTGAAAAGAATTAAAAACGAAGAACCCTCTAGATTTGAGGAAATGTTTAACGCTTGGAACGAAGCATAAAAAATAAATAACCATGCCAGAAGTAGGAGTAATAAAACACGCATTTGGAGCAGCTGAATCAGTAGCTCTAACAGCAACAGGCGCACAGGCGATAACTGTTGTTAACGATTTAACATTGATTGATGGTGTTACTGTTGAAGCAACAGGAAACAGAACTATCAATTTAACTTTAGGCGATGACCTTAATGCAGGCGCTCGCATAGTAGTTGAAAGTAAAACCAACGGAACGGAAACTACAATTTTTGGAACGGGTATTACTGGCGCAACTATCACAGGCGTAGCGGGTAAAACTAAAGTTACCGAGTTTGTATATAATGGAACAGCTTTCGTGAACAGCGGGACACCAGTTCAAATTGACTAATAACATTTAAAAGAAAAAGAAAATGGCACAAATAAGTCCTAAAAAGTTTTCCGCTGAATTACAGAAACAGTTATTCCCAGAAAACGAGTTTTACAAGAAATCAAGAACAGAAACCGGTATTGGCGCAGATGTTGAAAGCGTTGATATTCCTGTTTCCGGAACTATTGGAGCAGCTAAAAGCGGTACTCCTGAAACTTTACCTTTGCAGATCAAAGCACGCGAGGATTCTTTAAAGAATTATCCTGTTGAGCAGCTTTACACTGACCCTTATTTGGTAACTAATGAGGAAAGTATCGTTCTTAATTACAATAAAGTGACTGATATAGCTAGTTCGCTTTCTATGTCGATCAATACTCGTGCGGCTGATATTGCAGCGGTTAACTGGGGTGCAACTCTAGCAACTAACATCGCGCAAACAACAGGAACGGCTAGAACTTCAAATGTAACCGGTACAACTGGAACACGTAAAGCAATCGCAAAGAATGATATTCTTAACGTTCGCAGAGTATTCAACAGAATGAACCTCCCTAATCGGGGTCGTGGTTCTATCTTTGGACTTCTTACCGCTGATATGGTAGATGACCTATTGAAAATTTCCGAGTTTGTTGATTATGATAAAACTGGCGAGCTTTCAAAGCTTTTAGCCGGTGAGATAGGATTCATCGCAGGTATCAACCTTATGATGAGAACTAACGACATTGGTTCAACTGGTGTAATGTATTCAGAGGCTGCGACTCCTGTTAAGCGTGCAATTGACGAAGCGGTTTCCGCAACTGATAACGCAGCGGCAATTTTCTGGCACACTGATATGGTTCGCCATGCAGAAGGAAACGCAAAATCTATCATAAATCGTGATGTTGCCGGGTACAACGGTGCTACTATCATTGAAAATATTGTTCGCTTCGGTGCAACTTTCGATCGTCCAGATCAGAAAGGTATTTTTGCCCTTGTTGAAGATAACGGAGCATAATCAATTATTTATTTAAAAGGGTGGTTTCGATCACCCTTTTTTTAAAACACTATTGAAATGACAAAAAAAGAATTATCGCCACTGGCGAAAACATATTTCGATAGTTCTCCAGAATTAAAAGAGATTTACGGAACGGAGGATAAGCATTTTTGGTATAAAGAAATTCAAGCGATAAACTATTGCAAGCGTGAAAAAGAATATTTCAAGTTTGTAAAAGAGGATTTCGAGAAACCAAAAAAAGCAGCTCCAAAAAGCAAATCGAAACCAAAAAAAGCGGAGGATTAACGAATGGCAGGAATAACATTTAACAGAACGGGTAGCGGTTTAGGTAGGCAGCAACCCGGAAACGATTATATTTCAGGATTAATCTTTCAAAATACATCGGCTTTATTATCAGGAGCAGTTCAAAAGGTTTCAACGCTTGCAGAAGCTGAGGTATTGGGTGTGACTGTTGCCGCTTATCCAATTGAGCATTATCATATATCGGAATTTTTCGAGATAGCAGAAAAGGTTAATGGATTGGCGCAGGGTATTCTTTATTTTATGATTAAGAATATAGCCACAACCACTTATGACGGCTCAGAAATTGAAGATATACAAAACTTTGCGAAAGGTGATATTCGTCAAGTTGGGGTATTTTTATATGACCCTTATTTGGCTGCGATGGTAACTGATTCACAAAGTAGCGCGACAGTTCTTCAAACCGCAGATAGACCACTTAGTGTGTTATTAACGGCTGATTTTACAGCGTTAACAATTGCCGGACTTGCAGATGCTCGAACTTTAACAAGTAAGAATGTTTCTATTGTAATCGGTGAAGATTCTGATGGTGTAGGGGGTGCGCTTGCAACCTCTGAAAGCACAGCTATTTCAACTTTGGGAGCAAGTCTTGGAGCTGTTGCCGTTGCTGCGGTTCATGAAAATATCGGTTGGCGTGGTAAGTTTGATCTTACTCACGGAACGGAATACGAAGTTTTAAACTTTGCAACTGGGGAGGCTTTAGCAGATCAATCACAAGCGACTATCGATGCGCTTACCGAAGATGGGTATCTTTTTTTAGTAAAGGAAACCGGAATAAATGGTTCGTTTCATAACGATTCACCAACAGCGGAGGCAATTACTTCCGATTTTGCGTATATCGAAAACAATAGGACCATTGATAAGGCTGTGCGCTTAGTTCGTGAAAACCTTATTAATAAAATAAACGCTCCTTTATATGTTGACCCTTCAACGGGAAAACTTTCAGAAGCTACTATTTCAGATTTCAAAAACGATGCTTTCAAAGCACTTGAAAACATGGCTGCAAATGCTGAAATAAGTACTAACACTGACGGCTCACTTCCACAAAATAGCGTGGTAATTGACCCAGATCAGGACGTATTAACAACCTCAAATATTACACTGACTATTAAGATAGTTCCTGTTGGGGTTGCGAGAACAATTACTGTAAACATCGGCTTTGCCGTTTCAATATCTTAATATTATGAGTGTACCATTAATAAACGGGAGAGCATACGATTATACTCAAATAACTGCGGTTGTTTTAGGGGTTCCACTTCCTAGTATATCTAATATTAGTTATACAGAAGAAGCGAGCAAAGAAAATAATTTCGGTGTTGGTAATCGTCCAGTAAGTAGAGGTCAGGGAGCAATAAACGCAAGTGGTTCAATTGATATTTCAATGAATGACGTTGAAGCTTTGCGTGATGCTGTTGATAACGGCTCTTTGGTTGGTATTCCATCTTTCGACATTGTTGTTGTATTTGGAAACCCTCAAAAGCCAGTAACACACGTTCTAAAAAATTGTGAATTTCTTGATGATGGTGTTGAAGCCGCGCAAGGTGATACCGATTTGAAAAGAACGTTCAACCTTATTTTGTCTCACGTAAAATATAGATAATAAATGCCGCAAGCAGTAAAAATAGAAGGAATGAAGTCAACAGATTATTCTTTTGACTTCGAAGGTTCAGAATTGAAATACACGATTCAAGAACCTACATTCGATCAAATCACCGCAGCTTTAAGTCAAGTAAAGGCAACCGGACAGATGGATATGATCGGATCGGGGAAAGTGATTTGGGAGCTATGTTGTATAAAAGCAGATAAAAAAATCGAGGATAATCCTCGTGTTTTAATTTCTGTATGTATTGAATTAGCGAGTGAATTTGCGCTGCCTGTTGACATTGAGATAAAAAAAAAATAAGTGATTATTCGCTTAGTACGGAATCAATAGGATTAGAGCAGAAAATAGCTTTAATCCTATTTTTTTTACACGTTGATCCCACAAAACAACCCGACCCGATAGATTCAATAGGTAAAAATTGGAACAGGATTTTGTATCTTGCAAAACTACAATTATTACCATTGCCGCAATTACCATTAAAATTTGAATAGTATGCCGAATGATGTAAAATATTCCATATCTCTACAAGATAAGTTTTCTTCTAAGATGGGCGCAATTCAAAAGCGCACACAAAGTTTTGATAAAACAATTGGGCGAACTATAGGGCGTTTTGCGGGGTTTGCTGCCGTTGGTGCTGTTCTTACTTCGTCAATCAAAAAGATGGCTGATTTTGAAGAACAAGTATCGAACCTTTCAGCAATTACTGGAGCAACGGGGCAAGATTTAGAGTTTCTAAAAAACAAAGCGATTGAACTTGGTGGGGCAACGACAAAAAGTGCCGAAGATACTGTTAAAGCGTTTAAATTAATTGCATCGGCAAAACCTGAATTATTATCAAATGGAGCGGCACTTGCGAAAGTAACAAAAGAGGCTATTACGCTAAGTGAAGCTTCTGGATTAGAATTACCGGCAGCGGCAACCGCTTTAACTGACGCGATGAATCAATTTGGTTTGGCAGCCGATCAATCAGGAAGGGTTATTAATTTACTTGCAGCGGGTTCAAAGTTTGCAGCAGCAGAAATTCCAGATTTAACAATGTCGTTAAAGGAATTTGGTGGTGTTGCTGATAGTTTAGGAATAAGTATTGAAGAATCAGCCGCAGCCGTTGAAACGTTATCGAGTAAAGGTTTAAAAGGTTCAAGGGCAGGTATGAATCTTAGAAACGTGTTTCTAAAACTTGGTGCAAGTACGGATAGAAATTTGAATCCAAAAATAGTTGGCTTAAGTAAAGCACTTGAAAATCTTGCTCCTATTCAGGACAATACAAACGAGCTAACTAAAATGTTCGGTAGGCAGAATGTTCTTGCAGCGCAAACGATTATAAAACAGCGCGATAGATTAGATGAGTTAACTGAATCTATGACTGGAACAAATATTGCTTATGAGCAAGCGAGAGTTAATACCGATAATTTGAATAGTGATGTTGCAAGGTTAAGTTCTTCGTGGGAAAAGTTTGTTCTAAATATGGATAGAGGGAGCGGTACAATTTCAAAGGCTTTAAGGGGAACTGTTCAGCTAGTAACAAAACTTATTGATGCTCTTGATGAACTAAATAAAACAGAAGAACAAAGAACAGAATCTCGCTCTGCAAAATTAGTAGAGGGGTTTAAAGAAAAATCACTTTCAACTGTTAAAACAGAGGCAGAATTTCAGAATGCAATTGCCGAATCAAGAAAAAGAGCGGCTCACTTTCTTGAACAGGACAAGCAAATTTTAGAAGATTCAGGACGAAAAGAATTAAAAAAAGCTAAAAATCTATTAAGCATTGAACAAACTCTAACGGCAGCAATGAGTCCAAAAAGAGTAGAAAAAGCTAAAAGATTAATTGAGGCAGAACGATCGGTTAAGGCATACGGAGAATATATCAGAAAACTTGATAAAATGGGGCGCGAAGGTTTTAAAGCTAACCAAAACGAAATTACCACTGATGCAGTAGTAGATGAATCAGGACTAAAAAAAGTCACCGATCAAGTAACAAAAATCACCTCCGCAGCTCCTAAAGTATTCAATATTAATATAGCAAAGTTTGTGGAAAACTTTTCTGTTAATAGCGAAACGGTAGAGGGCAGCGAAAGTGATGTTATGAACTTCTTTAAAGAAGGGATGATTCGTATGCTCGCAGACGTTCAAGCCGTAGGAGCTTAATTCTGCGGTTCTTCTTTTTGTTCAAAGTGATTAATATCTAAGGTTAATAGTTTATCATTGTCACCTTTTACAACAAAATAGTTCTCTTTGTTGTATTGTACCACTTGAATAGCTTCGTAAAATTTGCCGGTTGTCAACTGGTCTTTTACTCCGATAATTGCTTTTAAATAAGTCTTTAGCATTGTTATTAAATTAAATTAGTAAGTATTTTTTAATTCTTTAAGTTTTCTATGTATTAATAATTGGGTTCTCTTTGCTTGTATTAGTTCAGGGGGGCAGTCAGCGAGTGGGATGGATAATCTTGATGATATATATGAATCGGCTAAGTTTTTTCGTATTTCTTTACTGTGTGCATTTATCTTCTCTTTATTAGCTTTATTGTATGCATCTCTTTTATCTTTATTAGCCTCACGATATATTTTCATTTTTGCTGTTAGTTTCTCTTTATTAGCCTCACGGTATGCTTTGTGGTATTCTTTTCTTCTATCTTTATTAGCCTCATAGTATGCTTTGTGGTATTCTTTTCTTCTATCTTTATTAGCCTCATGGTATGCTTTTATTTTCTCTTTATTAGCTTCTCGATATGATTTACCTTTTACATTTACCTCCTCTTTATTGGCTTCGTAATACACCTTGCTATACGCTTTTCTTTTCTCTTTATTAGTTTCGTTATATACTTTCTTATAATCTTTAATACACTCTTTACATTGATACTTACCTTTCCTAAAAAAATCAATACCCTTTACCTCTCCGCATTTTGAACACTTTTTCATAGTTTTAAGGATTTAAAGATTCAATATTAGGTTTTTCGTTTCTGGCTTTTGCATACTTGATTTTTAAACTTGCAGATTGAAACTGCCGACCAATAGTTGAATTTATTTGGGATGCTTTCTCATGTCCGATTTTACTATCTAATAACTGTCTTAACGTTGTAGCCAGAATTTCATCTAGTTCTTTAATTTTCATAATTTTAATTATTAATTAGGTTTCTACTTTTACAAACATAATACTATTTACTTAATTTACAAAATTTATTTTTAGTATATTTGTTTATGCTTAGACTTCACAGCGAAATAACAATTGGGAACTTGCGGTTTAACTACGTTACGAGCGTAAATATCAATACCTCATGGGAAACGTTAACAGATACTGCGACCATTGTTTTGCCGAGTAAACTAACCAATAAAGACAACGAAAGTATAAAGGGAAAGATTAATACGGGCGATGCTGTCACTATTAAACTTGGCTATTATCCTAATCTTACAACACGATTCACGGGTTACGTTTCCAAGATTGTGCCTAACAACCCTATGAAAATTCATTGCGAGGATGAAAGTTTCTTATTGAAACAATCCACTATAAAGAATTATTCTAAAAAGGACGTAACACTGCAGCAGTTAATAAGCGATAATTATAGTGGTGAAGCAGTTGTCGAAGATGCAACTCTTGGAAACTTTAAGATTGATCGTGTTTCGATGGTAAAAGTATTTCAAGAACTGAAAAATAAATATAAGATTCAATCGTGGTTTAGAAATGGAGTTCTTTATTCCGGCTTGGCATATCTTCCGGGCGAAGGAACAACACAAGATTTTCACTTTCAAAGAACCATAATCAGCGGTTCAAATCTTATTAAGATACAAGATGACGAATTAAACACAATCGCGCACGGGGTATCGGTACAGCCTGACGGCTCAAAGATTGAATTATACACATATTATGAACTTGGAAAAATAGTCACGAAAGAAGGTGACCCCGGTGGAGATTTAAACACAATGACTATTCCGGGAAGAACTAAAGCGCAAATGACCGAATTTTTAGAACGTTGGCTGCCTAATCTTTACTATTCAGGATTCAAGGGTTCATTTACTACCTTTGGTGAGCCAATTGTTCAACATGGGGATATTTGCAATATAACTGATTTAAAGATTACCGAAAGAACAGGTAAATATATCGTAAAAGCGGTTAATATAACCTTTGGAATGAACGGATATAGACAACAAATCGAACTAGATATTCAGCAGACAGATGAGTAAAACAACAGATATATTCTTTGAATTGGTTAGTATTTGGGCGAAAGAAAACGAGCTTTATTCTAAACAAGGAACTATCGTTTCAGTAGATGAAAGCGCAAAAACTACTATTGTTTCTCCTTCCGATGGTGGGTCTGACATTTTAGATGTTCGCCTTGAATCTGATGAAAACAGCGAAAGCAAGGGGTTTTTTGTTGTTCCCTCTGTTGGTAGTTTGGTGATTGTTACTTTCATTAGTCCGCAAGAAAGCTTTGTTTCTGCATGGACTGAAATTGATACCGTTGTTGCAAAGCAAGGTCAATGGACTTTTAATGAAGGTGAAAACGGTGGGTTAACTATTACCCCTGAATTACAAACGCAGCTTGATAAAACAAATGCTTTACTGGAAGGATTAATTAATGTAATAAGTGGGACGTCTATACCAGAACCGGGTAACGGCGCACCAAGTGCATTACAAACAGCACTTTCAGCAGCTATAACGGGGAAAAGTCTTGGTGATTATAGTAATATAGAGAACGAGGCTGTAAAACATTAAAAATGATTATATTTGAAATATGATAAGCAAAGATTTTTTTTTAGACACAGATAATAATCTTTCTATTGCAAGTGGTGATCT
>Ga0233411_10000418_pt1 | contig 13312 bp, 10 predicted proteins | sample Na_anoxic_2_MG_FD_179799 | JGI IMG/M metagenome (GOLD analysis project Ga0233411, IMG submission 179799) | Seawater microbial communities from Saanich Inlet, British Columbia, Canada - Na_anoxic_2_MG | ecosystem: Environmental > Aquatic > Marine > Inlet | place: Canada: British Columbia...
GGAGGAAAATTTATAGTTCCATGCCCTAAATTTAAAATTATAGGAAGAGATGACATAAAATGAGAATATTAATAACTGGCGCCACCGGCATGGTTGGGTCGGCGTTTGGACATCTATACCCAAAGCTGGATCTCATCAAATGCCCACGCGCCTATGATCTCAGAGATCCGCAGCATGCTCAACGCGTTATGCAAGATACCCACCCGGATGCAATAATCCATTTGGCCGCCAAGGTCGGCGGAGTAAAAGCTAATATGGAGTATCTTGGAGAATTTTATAGAGACAATATTCTTATAAACACAAATGTTCTTGAGTCCGCAAGAAAGTTTAAAGTTAAGAAAGTTGTTTCTCTTTTGTCGACTTGTATATACCCTGATAATATTGAATATCCATTGACTGAAAATAAGATTCACCACGGACCTCCACATCCATCAAATTACGCTTACGCATACGCCAAAAGAATGATTGATGTCCAATCCAGAGCATATCGCGCCCAATATGGTTGTAATTTTATATCAGCAATATCGAATAATCTTTTTGGAGAACATGACAATTTTGATCTTGAAAATTCTCATGTCCTTCCAGCAATTATAAGGAAGGTGTACGAAGCTAAATTAAACAGCACATGTGTTTCCTTGTGGGGAGACGGCGCCCCTCTTCGCGAATTTACATATTCGAGAGATTTAGCAGAAATTTTGTTATTCTTGCTGGACAATTATAACGAACCGTCGCCAATAAATGTCGGAAATACAAGCGAAATTTCGATTAAAGAAGCTGCTGAGATAATTTGTGAAATTATGGATTTTAAGGGCGAAATTATTTGGGATATAACAAAACCCAAAGGACAACATAGAAAGCCATCGGACAATTCAAAACTTCTGGAGTTGGGTTGGAGAAAGGAAAATTACACAAATTTTAAAAAAGCCTTGACAAAAACTTGCAAATGGTTTATAATTAATTATCCAAACATAAGAGGAATGAAATGAAAACAGCGCTAATAACTGGGATAACAGGCCAAGACGGATCATATCTGGCAGAGCTTTTGCTAAAAAAAGGGTATAGAGTCGTCGGAATCAAGAGGAGAACATCAATTATAACTACGGACAGAGTCGACCATCTCTATAACAACAAAAATTTTAAATTAATATATGGAAATCTAATAGATACGGGGAGCATTTACCGAGCATTGGTAGAATATAAGCCAGATGAAATCTACAATCTTGGAGCCCAGTCACACGTTAGGGTTTCTTTCGATACCCCAGAGGAGACTTCAGAGATTGTTGGAATGGGCACCCTTAGATTACTGGAAGCCGTTAGAAATATCTGTCCAAATAGCCGGTTTTACCAAGCATCTTCTTCAGAAATGTTTGGAGACAACCCAATCCACCCACAAAATGAAGAAACTAGATTAATGCCGGCCTCTCCCTATGGATGCGCAAAGGTTTTTGCTCACAATCTGGTGAGAAATTATAGAGAGAGCTACAAACTTCACGCCTCCTCTGGTATTTTATTTAATCACGAATCTCCACGCAGAGGTGAAACTTTTGTGACAAGAAAGATCACAATAGCCGCAGCAAAGATAAAGATGGGGCTACAGGACAAACTATATTTGGGTAATCTGGATGCCAAAAGAGACTGGGGCTTCGCAAAAGATTATGTGGAAGCAATGTGGCTGATGCTACAGCAGGATATTCCAGACGACTACGTCATAGCAACAGGAGAAACCTACAGTGTAAGGCAGTTCCTGGAGCTAGTCTTTGATCACGCTGGCCTCGATGTGGATAAATATGTTGAGATAGACGAAAGGTTGTTTAGACCACAAGAGGTTCCCCTTTTGTTGGGAGACCCCTCAAAAGCAAAAGAAAATTTGGGATGGTCAAATAGGACGTCCCTGAAAGACTTGGCAATTTTAATGTATGAGTCTGATTTGGATAACTTGGGATACTACAATGGCAAATAAAAAAATCTTAGTTACTGGGCATTTGGGATACATCGGATCTCATTTATTTAAAGAGCTAAAGAAGAATCCAAAATATAATGTTTTCGGCATAGACATAAAAGAAGGTAATGATATTTTACATTGCCTTCCGGATGAAAAATTCGATTGTGTCTACCACCTTGCTGCCCTCCCCCGCGTCGAATATTCAGTGGAAAACCCATTCTATACAATGAAACAGAATGTTCTTGTGACGTCCAAGCTTCTAGAATGGTCAAAAAACCATGACGTAAGGGTTTTCATTTTCTCATCCTCCTCTGCCCTGTATGGATCAGGAGCCGGCCCAAAATCACCATACGGATTGCACAAATTGATTTCTGAAATGGAATGTGATTTATATCAAGACCTATACGGAATCAAATGTGTCTGCCTTCGTTATTTTAATGCTTATTCAGAAGATCAAGAGTTCGGCGGAGCGTACTCGACAGTGGTGTCGGCCTGGATGCAGATGATAAAAGAAGGAAAACCACTGAGGATTGACGGCGACGGAGAGCAAAGTAGAGACTTTATTCACGTTGATGACATAGTCTCCGCTAATATTTGGTGTATGAATAACATTAGTAAATTAAATAATCTGTGGTATGATGTCGGATACGGGGAGACTTGTACGCTAAACGATATAAAGAGGGTGGTGGATGAATACAACACCGTCGAGTGGTTAAACGGGACCTCCCGGCCCGGAGATGTCAAGCACACAGAAATTGGAAGCCAGAGGTTACAAATAACTGGCTGGCAACCAAAGATAAATTTGAAGTCGGGACTAAAAAACTGTTTTAAATCAAAATAATTCACTTTAATCCTTGACAATCAAGGAATAATAGGTTATAATATATATACAAGGAGAAAGATATGCATTTATCAAATCAAGCAATCGGAGCCGTAATGATGGCTCTTCAAAAATCATTAATGGAACAATCGGATATTGTCCCGGTCTTCAAAGAATTTGTTTTCAAGGAGTCAGAAGAGGGGTTGATTGTAGAAAACCCACCAATTGTCCAGTTTGACGTAGAAGAAGAAGACCAGGCAGCAGAAGAAGAACCGAAAGAGAATGCCTAAATATTGTTATTACTGCGAAAGCTGTAAAGAGGCTTATGAAGTTGTTCATTCTATGAAAGAGCGGCTAAAAAAGTGTGATCTTTGCAACGAACACACGCTGAGGATCATTCCTTCTATTCCCACTTACTTGTCAAAGAAGAAGTCAGAAAAGGAAAAGAAGGTTGGTTCCGTTGTGGAAGAATATATTGAGAAAAACAAAGAATCTATTAAGGAAGAGAAGAAAAAACTAAAGAATAAGGAATATAAAAATGAGTAGCGTCTGGATAATTATAGTACTCGGAACGCTGGTACTCCTTTCGTTATCGATGAACTTCTTTTTAGCTTGGTATATTTGGAGATCGGTACAAAGAATTAAATATTATGAAATTGAAATGTCAGAGATAGTCGGATCAATAGGAAATTTTACCACTCACTTGTCAAACGTTTATGAAATGGAAATGTTTTATGGCGACGAGACATTACAATATCTTCTTCAGCACGCAAGAGACTTGACCAAGGTTTTCGATCAATATGATTTGGATTCGACACGAGAATTAAAGATAGAAGAGGAATTAATAGATGGCGGTACCGAAGAAGAAGAAGAGAAGAAGAATAAAGAGAAGTAAAAATTCAAAGAATTATTTTACTCAAGTACATGAAGATGCTATAAATGCTTTTAATAAGGAGCCGAGTTTTGAGAAACGAGAAGAGCTTTATTCAAAGTTAATTGGACCGGTTTTAAGTGAAATGGTCGACAAAATTGTCTTGACCTATGGCTTCACTTCTCTTCCAAACGTGGGCGCACTAAGAGACGAATGTAAAGTCTGGCTAGTCACTATCTTGGAAAAATTCAATCCCGATAAAGGCTCAAAAGCCTTTTCTTACTTCTCCGTGGTCACAAAAAACTGGTTTATCCAGAAAGTAAAGAAAAATAAAAAGAGCCGTCAAAGGGAAATAGAATTTCAAGATCTCTCAAAAGAGATGGAAATGAAATATGTTACCATTGAAATGGGATATGACGAAAACCGAGAAAAAGAAGAATTTTGGGGTCATTTATGGGAAGAAATCGAAACTTGGGATAAAATGAAGTTAAAGGACAACGAGAAGAAAGTCCTTGAAGCTGTAAAAATCTTGCTCAAAACAAGCGATGATATCGAAATTTTTAACAAGAAGGCTATTTACTTATATATGAGAGAAATCACTGGTTTGAGCACAAAACAAATTGTCAGTTGTTTAAACAAGATGAAAAGGAAGTATAAAATCTTCAGAGCCAAATGGGATCGCGGCGACCTATGAGTAAGTTAGATAAATTTATAGAAGAAGTTGTTAACAACATCAGAAAAGATCGAGAAATCACAAAACGACTCTTGGATGATGCAATTGTTTATCTAAGTAAGGATGAAGAACGACATCGTGAAATCGGCATAATCGTGGCCAAGTATGTAGAAACGCTGCAAAGATCAAATGACCAGTTGGTTAAGATATCAACGATCGTTCAGAGAAAAGAATCGAAGAATACCGGATTATCCGACTTCGATAAAGAAGAATTATTCGACATCATTCAGTCGGGAGGCACCGATGAATAATGGGAGATATTCTAGATAAAATTTCTATAGGAGCAGGGCTTCTAAACCCGTTTGGCGGCTCGCCAGGAGGTGTCCCATTCCGTGGTGATGAAGGCAATGGAATCACTCAGACGAAAGAGATTATTGCATCAACTGTAAAATTTCTGTCTGAGGCGCTAACTCCATATGAGGTCTTGGGTCAAGTTATATCTGAGCCTCGAAGAATCCAAAAATCAAAAATAATGAATTATTTTACGACCGAATTCCTGGGTCTAGATAATGAAGCAGAAGTCAGAGAGTATATGAAGGTTTACGTCCGTGTCCCCATGGAACATTCCTCTCTGCCACTCACAAAAGCCTTGGCAGATGTAATGAGCAAGGCTGCCGATGAACAAGGTCTCGTCTCTCAATTTATCTCAAGCGCCGCCGATGCGGCAATCACACAATTATATCCGTATTTTTTGAGCCCCCTTGGTGATAAAGAGAATGGCATCGCCGCCCCTCCTCCGAAAGTCGGAGATATTGTAAAAGTTAAATATACAGATCCCTTGAGAACTCAAGGGATATTTGTCGAAGTTATTGAAAGAATCCAAATGCTCACCGATCTTCAATTGGAGACGGCATATGGGGACTTTCTGGATCCTTCCGGCACCTCCGGCGGTGAGAACCTTTCTTCCCAAGAATTAATGGATTTGATGAATGTTCCCATTGATTCTGTTTTTGCTACCGATCAAGGACCAAGAGTTCCAAACGTGGAAGAATTACCAAGAGCACCAGACGAAATATTAAATTCCCTTTGTAAAGGCAAAGCTATAAAATTGGCGTCAGGAGACACCATCGAAACGGTAATCCTCGATAACAGATATGTTCCGACACACATCGCGCCGTACTTTGTTGCAATGATGCTAGCCGGAGAAAGAGAGCTTGGTAAAAATTGGTATTTGAACAGCGGTTTAAGAGTAATGTACAGTAAAGACCGCGCAACAGCCGTCGAATTTAACGAATCAACCACAGCAACTCTTTCCGATGCATCACAATGCAAAAATTGGAATGGGAATACTATGTGGAAAGCTGGACACGCTTCCGAACCTGGAACAATAGGTGGTGTGCTGGTCCCGCCAGGGTCACAGCAAGAAGCTGCTGAAGGCAATTGTTCAAACAAAATTGTTACTAACGGTCCCCCTAACGAATATGCTTATGCTAACTGCGCACCACCGACGTTAAATTGGTGGACGCTTCAGAAACGCGGGAATCACTCCTGGGGTGAGGCTGTCGATATGCATCTCGGAGGAAACCTCGGACTTTCAACTCATGGTTCCGACCCCTCTCGCATGACAAGAAATTATCGTTGGCTCTCTTTAAATGCCTATAAATTTGGTTTTACAAGGTCTGTCTCAAGCGAACGCTGGCACTGGATGTTCGCTCCAAGCGGCTATGATTACGTTTCGAGAAAAACAGGGAATGGTCCAGAAAATTTCCAATTTAGCAGAGTTAAAAGAAATAATCCACAATGGGATGGGCAGTTTGCTACTGCTGAATATATGGATGAATACGCCAATCCTGCAGGAGAATCGATTCCGGAAGAAGAATTCCCCGCAGAAGAAGAATTTAGCGCTGATTCCATGTATTCTCCAGAATCCACTGTGACAGAAAACGAGGTAGGTAACGATCCATGTCAGGGAAACTCCTAAGACAAGTAAATAATCTTTCAGATGTAAAGAAAAAGAATTTAAATTTAAACAATCCAAAACTTGGTATGAATAATTTTAATATTATTGAAGCTGTACCTAAATTTCTTAATGCTGCGAATTCGACAGTCATAAAGAATAACCATAACGCCTTTTTAGTTTTGGGCAAAGACAGACCAGCGAGTTTCGCTTCTGGTTACGGCGGCGCAGGTGCAACGGAGTGTGCATCAGTCGATATGGTCGTTGGTCTCCAATCCATGGCGCCAGGTGGTCCCAGAAATAATGCCTTTTCAGATCCCAATATGATGTATGATTCCGCTAGGATTTTGATTTCCCAGATGACTGATGTTGACTATAATTTTGGCATTGTCTCTGGAAAACAAGGATCACCGAAGGGCTTGTCTGCAGCCGCCATTAAAGCAGACTCCGTAAGATTAATCTCCAGGTCAGGCGGAATTAAACTTGTCACCGGCACAGATCCAAAAAATTCTAAAGGAGGAGATACCTATTCAATACCTGGAATAGATCTCTTGGCTGGAAATGACGACGGAAAAAGAGGACTCAAAGCCTTCGGAGAAATTGATAATTTACAACCCATTCCCAAGGGGGGAAACCTAGAATTATACTTGGAAAAAATGATGAATCGTATTGATGCCCTCGCCGGCATTTTGAGCGATCATATGAAGGCTCAAGGAAAATTGAACAGCCTATTATCGGGTCATGTTCATCTTTGTACTGCTCCAGGCGCGCCCTCTGCTCCATCTATAGAACTGATGATTGGGACGCCGTTAATCGGCATTGTTAATACTGCATTTGTAAAAATACCTAATTATCTTAATAGATTAAACATGGCCGTCACAAATTTAAACCATGGAAAGAAGTACGGTGGGATTAATCTCAATAGTAGATATAACAGGACGACATAATGGCTATTTCTAAAGACGACTTGTCGACAATCGAATCCCTATTTCCCGCCACCGCAGCAGCAGCAGCGGTAGCTGAAGCTACCGGTGCGCAATTAAGAAAAGAAGAGTGCGCAGTACTTCCACCGAATGACTTGAGCGCACCTTACACCAAATTCCAGGGTGAAGTAGAAAATTTTAACGTCGCCAAAAAGGATTACAATAAAGCTGTTAGTAAATTTGGCAAAGAAACTAATTCGCTTCCGTCTCAACCGCAGATGACATCGCCAGGGGGAAAGTCGACTGCTGCAGCCCTCGATAAAATAGAATCTGTACATATAGCTGGTTTAAAATTTGAAGAAGCTTCTTCTAAATATAATATTGCGAAAGAGTCCTTTGATAAATCGAAGACTGATTGGAAGAAAATTCGTAATGAGCGCTCCCCAAATCGAAAGAAACTGCCAAAAAAGAACCCACAGGCTATTATCCCAAACTGGACAGAATTATGCGATAAAGAAATCTTTTTTAATGAGCAGACGAACGAATGGTCTATCGTCATTTTTATGAAGGGACAACCTACCATCGAATTGTTAACTGTGGCTCTTTTAGAAATATTTGATCAGACCGGTCTAGCGAATAGACTTACTCCGCTAGCGGTCAATAAATATATTGAAGAGGGAAAAGTTTTTGTAAAGGATACCTTCGTTCCCACAAAGAGAGGCTCTCATGATAAATCCTTATGTGTCATCCCTCTCAAAAGCTTCAATGAAATATCAGAAGATCTTCTCAAATTATCCCCGCCGCCAACATCAAAAATCTGTACAGGCTATTTTACTAGTATTATAAGAACCGATTATAATAAGTTATTCACTGGCCTGGGGAGTATCTTAACTAATATTGGAAAAGATTATGAGATGGCAATACAAAACGGCACATATAATGTCCCAGGACTTAGATTCTCGAACGAAGTAAAGAAGATAAATTTATTTAAAAAGCAGCTTAATAACTTATTTGTCAGCAATGATGTTTCGGTTGAAGATCCTGCCTTGGAAAAAATAGGGCTTATGTTCGATCCTTCGCCCGGCAAACTGTACAAAAAAGTTGAATCTGTATGGGTAAAATATGTTGGAGAACAATGGAAAACTCTTGATATCGAATACACAACGTTTTCAAAAAAGTCCCCTGCAAATGATAAAACAACTTTATCATTCATTCTCCATATGCCAACAATATATAGAAAATATTTATCTGATAATTCACCGCCATTTAGTGAATTTATAGCGGATTATTATTACCCCACCCCCACTACTCCAGAAGAATCACGCACTCGAAACCGAAACCGAAGGAAAAAACAAGCAGAGGTCCAGGGTAACAGCGCTTCCTTCAATCTGGGTGAATCAACTTCTAGAGAAATCCCCGCAGGGTCAGATCCTGTTCCTACCGTAAGTCAGATCAATCCTCTCGACTCCTTCCCAGGAAATGAAATTCAAGGGATGGTATCAACTTTCTTAGAAAATTTTAATGATAGTATCCCTTCTGACTTCGATATCGGTTTTGACTGGGATCAAAGGAAAAAATTAGAAGAGATTATATTTGATAATGATTTTCTCAAGAGAAGGACCAAGGATTCCCTGAACAGAATTCAGAACATAGCTGATCCAATCATTAATAAACTAAAAGAGAATCTAGATGAAGCAGAAAAACTAAAGGATCTCTATGAAGATATTCTGGATCCCCTCGGCATCGAGGGGCTAGCCGCTCTTCTCCAAGACGCGATCGCAAATCTTGCCAAATCTCTCCCTCTTGATGAAGTAGTTCAAAAGATGATATCTTCAGTTTTCGAAGTTTTAGACGATATCGACGTGTTTGATGTTTTTAGAAATACCGTCGGAGGGGACGCTCTTGGCGAGACTGCGGCTAAAATTGAAATCGCATTTGTCGATATCGTCTGGCCAGACCTCTTTCCTGATATCCCACTCCCAGATACAAAAGAACTGTTTCAGGAACTAGAGAGCCATACTCACTATAATCCATATGATCCATTGTCAGAATTTGACGTTTGTCTGGGAACACCAGGATTCCAACAGGCTAATTTATTGGGAAATATTAAAACAGCCTTCACCGAAATGATTGAACGTGAATTGGTGCCGGCTACCGAAATAGCAGATCTACTAAACAATATTGATTCCATAGTTGATAAAGACGCAATTAAGAAGATCTTCGAATTCAGTCAAACGGGTGCTTCATCTGGAATTGGTTCGAACATCGGCAGCAGTGGTATTACGGGAGCAGGAAGCACGATTGAAGCTCTCGGCGGCATCGCCGGCGGAAATGGTATAAATCTTAATGGGATTGGAAGCTTAGGCTCCTTTGGCGACATAGATCCTTTAGGATCCATCGGATCCATCGGAGGCTTAAGTTTAGGCGGTATCGGCTCAGGCGCCGGTCTTGGTGATTTATCGGGAGCAGGCAGGGGTTTCTCTCCAGATTTTAAGATTGGTGCACCTAACGTAAAAGACTTTTATAAGAAAAATTTAAATAGAAAGAAACCGCGCCTCAACGATCTTACTCTACCATTCATACCAGAAATACCAACTATAGGTTTGGGAGACATTGGTAAAATTACAATAAAGATTGCCATTCAAAAATTAGAAGTCGTCGCTATGGGAATAGTTAAAAAGCTCCTCAAAAAAGTGATTGATGCAATTTTTAGCGGTAATTTTCCCCCCTCTGCCGATGATATTCTGGGATCATCTACCGACGCGGTACGAGATATCCTCAAAGACCAACTTCTTCAGCCTGGCGCCTCTGACCAATCGACCGATGCTGCTATAAGTGACCTTATGGGCGCATTTTCAATTTGGGATCCAACGGAAACAGTGCCAACAGACCGAGATCTAGGGAACTTTCTGGATAATGTCACCGGCGCCCTAAGCAATCAACAAATTATAGATTTATTTAATGGAAAAGCCAACGATAAAACCCTGTGCGACGTGCGCCAAGCAATGAATGATGACATGTCTAAGGCACTCCCTTCTAACAGTGATCTCGATAACATGTTTGCTAGCATTGGCACCCTTCTTGACAGAAACGCACTGCAAGCTCAAAAAGATTTGGATGATCTCCTTAAAGCCCCTGGGATTACAGCAGACTTATGTAAACTCCCACCAGATTTTGAAAGAACTAATCGGCTAATAAAGAATGCACTCAGTGGAAAACCAATATCAGATGACGAAGCAGATAAACAACTGGACGATGATAAAAATCGTCTTCTCGAAGACCTGGGCGACCTGGTTAAAGCACTGGCAGATCCGGAAGGAATATTAACAAATACCGGTCAAATTCCAACAAAGGCTGTCTCCAACGACCCAAGAAAGCCGGATGATGGTATATTCCCGATGCTTGATGAGGAAACAAAACAGGCGATCGATGACATGTACGATAATATCACGAATATTTTGAATGCGTTGGTTGTAACTGACTTAACAACTGGAGATCCAAACATGATAACCAGCAGTGGATTCTTAGATATGGTTTTGGCGGGAGCCGGCGGTCGATCTTTTTATAAGATTATGCCAGATTTATTAATCGATGGACCAGAATTCGAGCAAGAAATTATCGATGGAGTTCCCCGCTTTCCCAACGATCACTTCCAAACTTGGCATCCAGCATATGGAATGAGCCCCTATGAACCTCCTCCGGAGCGCTTTAAACATACTTTGTATGGAGAGCCTCAGCTTGTTACCGCTGATGCTGAAAAGCTGATATCCGACTTATTGACCGCTCTGAAATTTAATCCAGCCGGCGTTGTCAAAGATAAAAATTCTCCATGTTTTATTAAATCATCATATATAAATACAAATAACCATTTTAAACTAAAAGTTGAATTTGAAGTTGGAAAGGAACTGATAATCAAAGAATATGAACAGGACAGATACTGGCATAAAGACGCGAAAGATGATCAAAAGAAAAAAAAGAGGCGTAGGGAATATTATGCTTGGACAGGAGATGGAAAATCAGACGATCCGGGTCTGAACTGGACTTTGGATGAAACAAAAAATATAGAAGTTGTATATCCCATTGAACCAGAGATCGATGATTTCTTATCAGAAGTATCGATATCAAATCCATTTCTAAGTTCGAAGAACAAACCACCTTACGATATCTTCGCAGACTGGCTAGTCACTGCCTTCCAAAACACAGTTGTTCCAGCATTTCAGGGAAGTGATGTTGTAAATCAATTTAGCAATGATCTTAAGAGTATCGCCAAAAATGTCATCTACAAAGACATAATTGAATCCATCACGAAAGATATAAATACTAAAATAACCGAGAACGAAAGGGGTTGGTATGCGATCCCTAAAGACCAGAAATATGTTTCAGAGGGTATCGGTGTCCCCACCCAAATACCATTAGATCCTGCGATATATGGTAAAGATTCCTTTTACATCGATTATGTCTCAGAAACAGACGGAGACGGGGAAGAAATTGGACCGACCAACTGGATTGAACTATATTTAGCTGCTGCTCCAATGGATGTTTTTGGAAAGAAAGATCCTCTCTTTGATTTTTTGGATCTCGCAAAAGATACGAAAGGATATTTTGATGTAATGCCGGATGATATTCGCTTGCAATCTCCGAATGTCTTAACCTTGGATGAAGCTCCTTTCTGCAGAATTAATTCCAGGATTAATAACGCGGGTCTTGCTGGAATGATTCCTTCTCTAGTTAGACTTTCTCTCTACGAGGCTCTCTTAAAAGGAACTCCAGCATTTCAAGTCTTTGCCATGAACTCTACTAATTGCAAATCTATGTTTGTCTCTTATATTGTTGATAAAATATTAAAAGAAGTCAAGACTGAGAGCGAGAGAGTCAGAAAAATATATCCCGATACTCTTGGATTTAAGGGTTATTATTATATATTTTTGGAACAAACTGTTCAAACATACGCAAATTTAGTCAATTTGGGGTTTGAAATTATGACTCCGGATATCGAACTCTCTTTTAACACAATTAAAGAAAATTTGAGGAATTGGAATGCCGGCGCCGACAGAGACAAAAATTTCAAACTGTTTCTTGATGAACAGTTGCCCTCAATAAAGAGAGTTCTGGCTACTATTGTAACGAGCGAACTAGATATTGTTTTTGAGAAGACAAGACCGATCTATCGTCCAGTATATTGCAATTTACTTCACTATACATTGAATAATAGTGATTTTATAGCGAATAACAAGGCAGATTTAGGATCACGACCAAATCCTCCCTGGATAGGTGCCGTCGAGACAGCCGGATCAAAGGACAAGCCATTCGCAATTGAAAAATATATTAAATTGATAAGCAGATCTACCGGGGAAATTACATATTGTAATCAAGAACAAGCAGTAAACATCTTGTCTTATCCCCCTGGAGAACAATCTTCTGGGGGTTCTAGCAAGGGAAAAAATGGACCTGCGACAAATAGTGAGAATGTTGGACCTGCGATAGATCCATCAATATTATCAAAGTTTGAAGTCTTCGGCGGACTTCGTTTATCGACAGTTATCCACCGAAATGAATGGCAGGCGCTATCTTCGGGCGATTTTAATGTTCTTCCGTTGGTATATAGTGAAATTCCGTTTAATGCCGATCAAGTTAAGAATTTTGACGCATATTGGGTGGAAAAAATAACTGGAGACATGTGGCAAACTACAGAATTCAAAGTTTTATTTGAAAGATGTTTCCCAATTTCGGATATCTTCGCTGCGCGAACTATTTATATAATGGAAAGCTTTATTGAGTCCTTGACTGAAAGGAATCTCGGCGGTACGCTCGGAGTACTTACACATTTTGTTAATATTCCTACAGAGTTTAGTCTGTGGAACGGAAGAATGTTTGAAACAAGCAGAAAATATTTAAAGTCGACCATCCAACAATATTATTATGGCAGAACCTCTTCTTATGTTGAAGAGACGTTTGATGAACTTACAGCCTCATCAAAGGTATCCAACGCGGTTTCACAAACCATCGTGGGCGAATCAATAAGAGAACTGGGACTGTCCAGAAAGGAAAAAGAGAAATTGTTCACAATGCCATCGGACGCAACACCAACAATCGAACGCTTCGGAGTCCGAGGCTGCAAAGGAGAAG
>Ga0233411_10000420_pt1 | contig 13301 bp, 15 predicted proteins | sample Na_anoxic_2_MG_FD_179799 | JGI IMG/M metagenome (GOLD analysis project Ga0233411, IMG submission 179799) | Seawater microbial communities from Saanich Inlet, British Columbia, Canada - Na_anoxic_2_MG | ecosystem: Environmental > Aquatic > Marine > Inlet | place: Canada: British Columbia...
TAAATACCTCACTGTCGTCATTCCGGCGTAGGCCGGAATCCAGGAAGGTGGCAGCAAATTAAAATCTCTGGATGCCGGATCAAGTCCGGCATGACGCGATGTGCGGGGGGTGCCGGGTAACCGGCATTCCTACCGCGACTATTTTCGCCGGGTTAATAAGTTGCCCGATTATTACGAGTGTGTGCTAAGAAAAAGAGTTTGAGAAATAGGCCCCTTCGAGTGATCTGCTATAGAACAAGGCGGATTAAAAATGCTGATAAATTATAAAGATAAGGTTCAAGGATTAAACTGAAATGCCACATTTCTTAAGTATGTATTTTTTAAGGGAGAATCCGGGTAATGGTCAATAATAAGCAGTCATTATTCAGAAAGATACCAGGTGTGGATCTGTTATTGATGAGCCCAAAGTTGGAGGAGGCCTCAACTTCTTACCCCCGAGGCCTGATTCTAAAGGCCATAAACCAGATCCTTGATAAGCTCCGGATAGAAATAAAAAATGGAGAAGTCTCAGAGGAAGCTCAAATGGATGTTGAAACGGTTTCGATGCGAGCGGTGGAAAGGTTGGATGTTATATCCCGACCAAGCTTGAAACAGGTTATTAATGCTGCCGGTGTAATCGTTCATACCAATTTAGGGCGGTCTATTTTGGCTGAAAGCGCTTTAAAAAAATTCAGGACTATTGCCGGCGGATACAGCAATCTGGAATATGATCTGGATAATGGCGAGAGGGGAAGCAGGTATGTCCATGTGGAGGATATTCTTAAAGAGTTGACCTCTGCAGAGGCTGCCATGGTTGTGAACAACAATGCTGCTGCCGTATTCCTCTCCCTTGAAACACTGGCCAAGGGACGTGAGGTAGTAGTATCCCGTGGAGAACTTGTGGAGATAGGCGGATCTTTCCGCATACCTGATGTGATGCGTAAGAGCGGGGCGAAAATGGTCGAAGTTGGGACTACAAATAAGACGCACCTTAAAGATTATGAAGAGGTTATTGGTCCGGAAACAGCCCTTTTATTGAAAGTTCATAGAAGTAATTTCCAGATTATCGGTTTTACAGAGGACGTGCCCATGCCTGAACTTGTGAATCTGGGAAGGCGGCATGGAATTCCTGTTATGGAGGATCTGGGAAGCGGTTGTCTTGTGGATCTTTCAAAATATGGCCTGGTCAAAGAACCTACCGTACAGGAAGCCCTTGCTAAAGGAACGGATCTGGTTACTTTCAGCGGTGATAAATTGCTGGGCGGACCGCAAACCGGCATTATTCTGGGAAGGAAGGGTGTGGTTGAGGCAATTAAAAAGAACCCTCTCAACAGGGCCATGCGGATCGATAAACTGACTCTTTTGGCCTTAGAGGAGACGTTAAGATTATATAGAGATGAAGGGGTGGCAATAAGAGAAGTTCCCACTTTGAGGATGATATGTCAGACTTACAAGTCCCTGGCGAAAAAATCAGAACGTCTTGTTAAATTGATAGGTAGTTTAGAGACAAAAAATTTCTCTTTTGAACTGGTTGATGGTAATTCAATGGTGGGCGGGGGTGCGCTGCCGTTGCTGGAACTGCCAACCCGTTTGCTGTGCCTGATTCCAGGAGAACTATCTTCGCGATTTATAGGGGTTTGGCTCAGATCCTATAATCCGCCTATAATTGTAAGGCTTGAAAAAGAAAGAATTCTCCTTGACGTCAGAACTTTACAAGAAAGTGAATTAAAGATAATAGCTCAGGCAATTAGCGGTCTTGCTGTTTTGAATAAGAAATAGAGTGGGGTATTTTAATTGGAAGATATTATAGAAAAGCTTCTCGAAGATAGTTTGAAGATTAAAAGTTCCTTTATCCGCGAAAATGTGCCGAATCTGATGCAGGCGGCCGAGAAGATTGCTCTGACATTTACCAGTGACCGGAAACTGCTGCTCTGTGGAAACGGCGGGAGCGCTGCTGATGCCCAGCATATTGCTGCGGAATTTATAAATCGCTTTATACTTGAGCGTCCTCCTCTTCCCGCCATAGCGCTTACAACAGATACCTCGGTAATTACCAGTATTGGAAACGATTACTCCTTTGATGATATCTTTTCCAAACAGGTCAAGGCTTTTGGAGTGGAAGGGGATGTGCTTCTTGCTATCAGTACCAGCGGAAACTCCCCAAATGTCTTGCAGGCTGTCAAAGATGCACATAGTCAGGGGATATACACGATCGGACTTATCGGCAAAGATGGCGGTAAACTGGCAGGGCTGGTCGATTTGGCAATGGTGGTAAAGAGCGATATGACCCCCAGGATCCAGGAGGCACATATTCTGGCTGGACATATCTTATGTCATTTGATTGACTATATTATTTTTCAGAGGCATTTGTCGGATCTTGAAGCATAATGTCTTATGAAATTGAGGTATTATGACAAATTTTAAACCCATATCGTTAGACAAAGTGAAATCATATCCTTTGAAGGATCGAGTCAGCAAGGTTGAAATTGAAGATTTTGGCGAGGCATGGAAACCAGGGGGTTCAATGAGTGAATGGTTGAATTCGCTGCCGAATATCCTTGCCGGGGGTGAATTCAGGAATATCACTGAAGACATTGTCCGGGCGGCTTCATCTGATAAAACCATTATCCTGGCAATGGGAGCTCATGCCATTAAGGTGGGTCTCAATCCTGTTATTTTGGACCTGTTGAACCGCAAGATCTTAAGGGGGCTGGCCATGAATGGTGCAGGTATTATTCATGATACAGAGCTGGCCATGACCGGGTTTACATCAGAAAATGTGGATGAAGTGCTTGGGAAAGGGAAATTCGGGATGACCGAGGAGACGGGCCGGTTTCTCAATGAGGCTATTTCAGAAGGTGCAAAACAGGGCCTGGGTTTGGGCAGGTCAGTGGGTGCCATGCTGGTTAAGGAGAATTTTCCTTATAACCGATACAGCCTTCTAACCAATGCGTATGAGCAGGATATCCCTGTAACGGTCCATGTGGCAATTGGGACTGATGTTATACATTCCCATCCAAATGTGGATGGAGAGTCTATCGGCAGGACCTCTCACCTTGATTTCAGAATATTCGCCCGTCTTGTTTCACAATTAGAGGGTGGAGTGTTTATTAATCTCGGGTCTGCCGTGATTTTACCGGAGGTGTTTCTGAAGGCCTTGAGTCTTGTGAGGAATCTTGGACATACAGTCAGAAATTTTTCCACGTTAAATATGGATTTTATTCGACATTATCGTCCAATGACAAATGTGGTACACCGGCCCACTTTGGAGGGGGGAAAGGGTTATTGCCTTGTAGGTCACCACGAGATAATGTTTCCATTGTTAGCGGCATCTGTAATTGAAACATTGAATGAGAAAAATAAGGGAAAGGAATAAGTATGCCAATATTTGAATATAAATGTTTAAGCTGTCAGGAGGAATTTGAGGCCATTCTTTTTAGTAATAATGATAAGATTTCTTGTCCTCAATGTGAGGGAAACAAGTTGGAACGTCTTATGTCGGCCTTCGCTTTTAAGAGCAGTGGAAGTTTTACGCCTTCTTCCGGTTCATCTGACTGTTCATCGTGTACAAGCACAAACTGCAGTACTTGTCACTAAGTTTTAACAGGATAACAGGTCTTTTCTGTTTGTCTTTTCAAGAAAGGGGGGAATTTGTTCCGAATCGGTTTTGGATACGATGCTCATCGTCTTGTTAAAGGCTGTCTGCTGATTATTGGAGGTGTTGAGATACCTTACGCGATTGGTCTAAAAGGGCATTCTGATGCGGATGTCCTGACTCATGCTGTAATTGATGCTACCATTGGTGCGCTTGGAAAGGGTGATATCGGGCAGCATTTCCCGGATACTGATCCTGAATACAAGGGGATATCCAGTCTTTCTTTGTTGAGAACGGTAATGACATACGTAAAGGATGACGGGTTTCGGCTGAATAATCTTGATGCAACTGTTGTTGCAGAAAAACCAAAACTATCTCCTTATCTCCTAACAATGCGGGAGAAAATTGCAGAAATATTCGGGGCGACCATAGGTCAAATCAATATAAAGGCAACTACGACCGAAGGAATGGGCTTTTGCGGTCGACAAAAGGGAATAGAGGCCTTTGCTGTGATTAGTCTTGATAAGGAAGGAAGTAACCAATGACCGCTCTCTATCAATCGGAAGTTGGGGCCATAAGGCATCTTGTTCTAAAACACCCTAAGGATGCCTTTGTGAACAATGAGACCATTGATCGGGAGTGGGAGAGACTCAATTATCCGGGTCCGCCTGATTTTACGAGGGCTGTGGAAGAGTACGATCGCTTTGTTGAATTGCTCAGGAAGTTCAAGCTTAAACTCGATTTTCTTCATAGTGATATGAACGTCGGCCTCGATTCAATTTACACGCGTGATGCTTCCATCGTATGTAAAAAGGGAATGATTCTCTGTAATATGGGTAAGGCGGAACGATACAAAGAGCCGGCTGCCCAAAAGACCGGGTTTCGAACCATGGGAGTTCCGATCCATGGTATTATTACCGGTAATGGTCGAGTTGAGGGCGGTGATGTCGCCTGGATCGACGAACACACCATCGCCATAGGCCGAGGCTATCGAACCAACGATGAAGGTATCCGTCAACTAAAGGATCTGCTGGGCGATTGCATCAGGGAAATGATCGTAGTCCCTTTGCCTCACTGGCGTGGACCGGGCGACGTTTTTCATCTCATGTCGATTTTGAGCCCGGTTGACCATGATCTTGCCCTTGTGTACTCGCCCCTGATGTCAGTACCTTTTCGGGAGGCCTTGCTGGCGCGGAATGTTGAACTTATTGAGGTGCCTGATTCAGAATTCGAATCCATGGGCTGCAATATCCTTGCTGTGGCACCGCGTAAGTGCATCATGCTTGCAGGTAACCCTCTAACACGAACACGGCTTGAACGGGCCGGTGTAGAGACATATGAGTTTGAAGGACAAGAGATCTGTATCAAAGGAGGGGGTGGGCCGACCTGCCTTACCCGACCTATTGTACGAGTTCCACATAATTCATAAGTTGAGCATTGTCATCTAATCATTAATAAATTTTCAAAGAACTGAACTATTACTTTTTTTCAAAAACAACTGACAATCGCTTGTTATTCGACGAAAGTTGTGATATTTATTGAAGAAAATCATAGAGATTCTAAAGGGGTCAGGCTGAATTTCCCTGTTTTTGTAGATAAGAACTCAGAAAGGAGGTGAAAAAAAAGGAGTTTGTCATAAGTGGTTGTGGTAAAAATTACCGGTTTTAATCTTAATTTATTTAATAAAAGGAGAAGATTTGAAAATGAAAAAACTACTGTTCCTACTTGTAGCATTTGTATTTCTTGGATCGTTTTGCTTGGGTTCTGCAATGGCATTTACCTCGGAAGATCTTGCCAGGGCATCTGCCCTTGAAGAAATCTTGAAGCGTGGAGAGCTTCTGGTCGGTATGGAAGCCGGTTATCAGCCTTTTGAAATGCAGGATAAGAAGGGCAACATTGTCGGTTTTGATGTGGATATAGCCTATGAGATGGGAAAGGCCATTTTCGGCAAGGGCGGAGAAAAGAAGGTTAAACTCATTAACACAGCGTGGGAGGGTATTATCCCGTCCCTTATGACACACAAATTTGATATCATCATGTCAGGGATGACGGCTCGCCAGGACCGGAATCTCAAGGTCAACTTCTGTGACCCTGTTTATTATATCGGGCAGTGTCTGCTGATTAACAAAAAAAACAAGGGCAAATATAAAAGCTATAAAGACCTCAATAAAAAAGGTGTGATTGTCGCAAGCAAGTTGGGCACGACCGGGGCATTTACTATTGATAAGTTGATGCCTAATGCGACTCCACGGCTCTTCAAGACAGAGGCAGAGGCGGCACTTCAAGTTGCAAATGGTATTGCTGATGCATTTGTTTATGACGAACCTCAGGTTCGTGTCAATGCCGCAAAATACAAGAAAACGACTTTTGGCATTTACGAACCCCTTACATATGAACCACTTGCATGGGCCATCCGGAAGGGAGACCCGGATTTTCTCAACTGGCTCAATAACTTTCTGCGGCAGCTTCGCGGTGATGGCCGCTGGGATCAACTTAAACAGAAATGGTTTGTGGACTATGTAGAGGAAATGTCTAAAAAACAGTAAATAGACCGGCAAAAGGGGAGCGGGTTTGCATCCCCTTTTGCTTTAATATCAAGGAGGCCCGGTTTGACCTTCAGCAAGAGATCACTGATTACTCTGTCCATTTTAGTTATCATCGCAGCATCAATCTATTATTTTTTTGTGACAAAGGGAATCACCTATATCTGGCATTGGGGGAAAATCCCTGAAATGCTGTTTTACTATGGTTCGAAATCTGCTGATGATCCGGTCGTTCGACTTCGAATGGGCATTCTGATGATGGGCTTCGTGTTAACCTTGAAAATCTCAATTACCTCGATTTTCTTCGGTGTTATCATTGGAACGGTCGTTGGTATCGCAAGACTCTCCAGTGAGCCGGTTACACGCTGGATATCTCTGACTTATGTGGAGATCATAAGAAACACACCCCTTCTCGTTCAGATCTATATCATCTACTTTTTCGTGGGGGCTATGCTAAACCTGTCTGCATTTGCGGCCGGCACGGCTGCTTTATCGATGTTTGCAGGCGCCTATGTTGCTGAAATCGTACGGGCCGGTATCCAATCAATTCATAAGGGGCAGATGGAGGCCTCACGATCCCTGGGAATGACATATGCCCAGGCCATGCGGCATATTGTCCTTCCCCAGGCCTTCAAGCATATTATTCCGCCTTTGGCAGGCCAGTTCATATCCCTGATCAAGGATTCTTCTTTGGTATCAGTCATTGCCTTAGCTGATCTCATGTTTCAAGGGCAGCAAGCCGTTGCAAGGACCTACTTAGCCTTTGAAGTATACTTTACCGTGGCTTTCCTGTATCTCGTTATGACTTTCACTTTCTCCATGGCCACCCAATATGTTGAAAGGAGGCTTGCCATCAGTGATTAAGGTAAATAATGTTTACAAGACTTTCAAGACCCCTGACCACAGGGAAATAAAGGCCCTTGTTGATTTCTCAACGGAGATTCAAAAGGGAGAAGTAGTGGTCATTATAGGCCCCAGCGGATCGGGGAAGAGTACCTTTCTGAGATGTCTCAATCGCCTCGAGGATATAGACAGCGGAGAAATCATTATCGACGGTGTTAATATCTCTGACAAGGAGGAAGATATTAACAAAATTCGGGAAGAAATCGGCATGGTTTTTCAGCTTTTTAATCTATTTCCCCACAAGAGAGTCATTGAAAATGTGATTTTGGCCCAACAGGTTGTACGGAAAAGAAGCAAGGAAGAGGCGGTTGAAATTTCCAGAGGCCTTCTCCAGAAGGTGGGAATCCTGGAAAAGGAAAATGTCTACCCGTCTCAGCTTTCAGGCGGACAGCAGCAACGAGTCGCCATTGCACGGGCCCTGGCTATGCATCCTAAAATTATGCTGTTTGATGAGGCCACATCAGCCCTCGACCCTGAAATGATCGGTGAAGTTCTGGATGTTATGAAAAAACTTGCCCGGGAAGGAATGACGATGGTTGTCGTAACACACGAAATGGGGTTTGCCCGTGAAGTATCAGATCGTGTGATTTTCATGGACGAAGGCCAAATCGTCGAAGAGGGTACAGCCGAACACTTCTTCGCCAATCCCACGCATGAGAGAACCAAATTATTCCTGAGCCAGATCCTTTAGGAGGCTGTCCAAGAATTGGCTTCTACTGTGATCGGCTGCAGTATCTTACTCAAAATGTTCTCAACGTAGGGTATTGTTATGTCTACGGCCGTTTTAACCTTATCGCTCCCGCTCAAAGTGCGGGAACTTCGACTTGCCTTTAAGGCCTTCGCACTATCTCGCTGCGAAGCCATTCTCGGATAACCTTTTAGGAAAACAACAATATCAGTTAGAATACTTATTATACAGATTTGAGAGTGGAAAATGTCCTCGCGAACCCATCAACTTTCCATCGATTTCCTTTTGCTGTTAGTTACATTTTTTTGGGGAGCTACTTTCATCATTGTGAAATCAGCTGTTCAGGAAATGGATGTGTTTGCTTTTCTTGCCCTACGCTTTATAGTGGCCTTCAGCATTATGGTGATTCTCTTCCGCAACAAGGTTTGGCCTATACACGGTCCTACTCTTTTTGCCGGAATCCTCCTTGGTGTCTTCCTTTTTGCGGCTTACGCATTCCAGACCTGGGGGTTAACAATGACGACGGCCACCAATAGTGCATTCATTACCGGTCTCAGTGTTGTTATGGTTCCAATCCTATTGCTTATACTTATGAGGAGAGCACCTGCTCCTTTTGCAGTAACGGGTGTTCTATTAGCCTCCTGCGGACTCTATTTCCTTATAGGAGGTGTGCCTTCTCAATGGAATCGGGGAGACTTGTTGGTTTTGATCTGTGCAGTCTGGATCGCAGTTCACATAATATTGACCGGGTATTATGCTCCCAAGTTTGATACTCTGGCTCTTGCAACCTGGCAGATCGGAACCGTGGCCGCAATTAGCCTGGGGTTTTCGGTTTGGTCGGGAACGTTGACCATTGACTTGTCCTCCCTGGTATGGCGTGCAATTGGAATGACATCTGTTTTTGCTACGGTGTTTGCCTTTGCTGTCCAAACATATGCGCAGCGTTTCACACCACCTACCAGGACAGCACTAATTTTCACTGGAGAGCCGTTATTTGGGGCCCTGACCGCTTATTGGTATGGGGGAGAACCCCTACTATTTGAGCAACATTTTATCGGGGGAGGGCTTATATTCCTGGGAATGGTGATAGCAGAAATCAGGCCCGGTTTTTGGAAGACGGTCAATATGTCCGGAAGATAAAAAGTAACTACTCAGGTATCTCGGTTGAAGACTGAAGACTGAAGTATATTAATCATCTCGCAACGCTCGAATTAAACCATTCAAGACCTTCTCTGTTTCGACTATCTTTAGGTTCAATCAGAGATAAATCCTCGTTGCGCAAGAAGCCCAAACGCTTCGATAAACTTAACTTCTACCTCGTCAGCCAGCTCAAATGCCCTAAGTTTTGTGTAATCGCGCATGATTTGTCCCTAAAAGCCTTCTACCTTCAGTCTATCCACCTGAGTTACGATAAAAACATGCTTCTATTGGTCGGAAGAGATTCTTTCTCTCATATAGTTATCGGACTTTTTCAAGCGAAACAGTACCTGCAAATCTTGGAAAATCATAATTGCCTTCAAGCCTCAATTTCTCATCATCTTGTTGTAGATTCAGTTTCATCCAGGAACCATTTTTCCAATAGGCAACAAGTCGCCCGCCTTCCAGTTTTCCACGAAAAAGGTATCTTTCAAGTTGATCTTTAGACGAGGGAAATGTTACTTTGCCTATTAGACTGGAGTTATATATTTCAAGTTCAAGAGAACGTCGAAAGCTAAGATCAATACTTTTTTCACCGTAGGCTGAAAGAGACATAGATCCCCGCCATTTACCCACCAGGTCAGTAACATTGTATTGAGTTATTGGTTTTATTGGGACAGTAACGCAACCCATAATGAAAATGAGCAATATTACTATAAACCATTTGAACTTTTTCATTCTTTTATATCTCTTCTAAATTTGTTAGGGAGTATAAGAAACAATAGTTTGTGTGTCAACAGTGAAGCTCTCTATCAAAAACAGGCAGAGCAGAGGATCACCAAACTTTACCTCCGGTGATTCATAAAAGGCATCAAATTTCAAAAGTCTCGAAGTTTCCATGAAAATATTACTTATATATCCTTATTGTCTTGAAAACAGGCTTCATTCGGAAGATACAAGCGTTGTTCCTATAGGTTTGTATTATGTGGGTGCTTTTTTAAAGGCAAATGATTATGATGTTGAAATATTGAACTGGCATAATATCAATAAAAGGCCTGAAGGAATTAAAGAGAAAATCATGGAAAGCAAACCAGGCGTGATTGGGTTTTCCATTTTACATGCAAACCGGTGGGGCGGCATAGAAATTGCCCATATTGCTAAACAAGTTGATCCAAAAGTAAAAATTATCTTTGGTGGGATTGGAGCTACTTTTTTATGGGAGCACTTTTTAACGCATTTTAATGAGGTCGACTTTGTCGTTATTGGTGAAGGAGAGTATGCCTTTCTTGAATTGATAAAATGTGCAAATAAAGAAACTTATGAAGATATCGAGAATATAAAAGGGATTGCCTTCAGGAAGAAGGGAGAAGTAATAAAAACAGAAGACAGCAAGGCTATTGAAGACCTTGATAAACTACCAATTCCAGCAAAATATTTTAAATTTCATCATGTATCTTCGAGCCGGGGATGCCCGCACAGCTGCGCATTTTGTGGTTCTTCTCAATTTTGGGGTCCCAAAGTAAGGTTTCACTCTCCTGAATACTTTGTAAATCAGCTTGAGCTCCTTTACAAGAAAGGTGTTATATTCTTTTATTTTTCAGATGACACTTTTACCATGAAAAAAAATAGAGTGATCGAGATCTGTAAGAAGATAGTTATGAAGAAACTCAAAATAACCTGGGTTGCCATTTCACGTGTTGATTATGTGAATGAGGAAATACTCTACTGGATGAGAAAAGCAGGCTGTGTTCAGATAAGTTATGGAGTGGAGAGTGGATCTGATGAAATAAGAAATTTAGTTCTTAATAAAAATATCAATACTGAACAAATCAAGAAGGCTTTTGCTCTAACCAAAGAATACGGTATCCTGGCACGAGCCTATTACATTTATGGCTCCCCCGGAGAGACATGGAAAACTATTCAAGAGAGCATTGACCTAATCTGTGATACCAAACCTTTAAGCATCATCTTTTACATACTTGACATATTCCCCGGTACAAAGCTTTATGAGGATTTTAAACAGAGGTCTAACCTTACGGATGAAGTTTGGTTAAGACAAATAGAAGATATCATGTATTTTGAAACCGATCCAGATATGTCGCAGGAAATGGTGTTAGCCTTTGGTGAAAAATTGAGAACAGTGTACTACCGGAATCTCCCTCGTTTTGTTGGTTCTATCGAACTTATAGATAAAAGTGAGTTCTATGAAATGCATGCAGATTTCTATTCAAGGCTGGCGATGACTTTCAGCCATGGTGATTATGCAGGAATTGAAGCAATCAGAGAAAAGGAGGAAATTGCTGAAAGATTGTATAAGAAAGCATTAGACTATCATTCTGATCACAGGGCCTATTTAGGCTTGGGGATTATTAAGCAGAAAAATGGGACATATGAAGAATCAATAGCTATACTGCTCGAAGGGCTTAGGTATTTCCCTCATAGCGAGCAATTGAATATCTGCCTGGGGATTAGTTATATGAACTCAGGAGATTATAAAGAAGCCCTTTCATATTTTCTAAAGTTTCCAGATTCAAAAGAAGCTTCATACTATATCGAGAAAATAGGATGAATTTGGATTTATAAAAGCTGCAGCCTGTTCACCGGCAACATACCCCGTGGAAAAGGCTGCTTGCAGATTGTATCCGCCGGTGTCCGCATCAAGATCCATTACTTCACCACAGAAGTAAAGTCCTTTAACAAGACGTGAGGCCATAGTGTACGGGTCGATCTCCTTGAGTGAGATACCCCCGGCTGTAACCATCGCGGAAGCAAGTGGCAAGGGGCCTTTGATGTTAAAAGACAGAGATTTGAGCAAACTGATCAATCGATTTCGCTCTTCAGCATTAATCTGGTTTCCGCGTTTGCCTCCAGGGATAGCGCTCATTTCAATGAAAGGTTCCACCATCTTGCGTGGCAACAATCCAGTCAGAATCCTTCGATAGCCTCGTTTACCATAACGGTCCAGGTCTCTTTGAAGTCGCAAGTTGAGTTGCTTTTCGGTGAGGGCGGGTTTGAGATCAATGGATACACTCACAGGTCCTTTTTGAAGCGCATCGACAATTGCGAGGCTCATCTGCATAGTGACAGGCCCTCCGATGCCAAAATGCGTAATTAGCATTTCTCCCATGCGGCTTTCAATGACAGGCTTGCGAGGTTGTTCCTGTCCAGTTCCTCGACCGCAGTCGCTGGTTGGATTCCGCATTGAATTAATTTCCCCGGCGCGGCACTGATAAGCAGTTAAACGTACATTGCGCAGGCTGACATCTTGCATGCTTTTTATGTGCTTGACTTCCTGGATGATCAGAGGGACCAGGCCGGGACGCAATTTTATGATGATGTGACCGAGGGACTTGGCCATTTGATAGCCATCGCCGGTAGAGCCGGTGCCTGGAAAGGAAGCCCCGCCGGTGGCGAGAATAACTGCTGTTGCAGGATAAATTCCCTGTTCTGTTTTCACACCTGTCACTTGTCCCTCGCAAACCTGTATTCCTGTTACCCGGATATTGGTGTGTGCTCGTACTCCATGTTGTGACATATAACTCTGGAAGCTCCGGACTACATCAGCTGCGTTATCCGAGACAGGGAAAATCCTTCCGCCGCGTTCAATTTTGGTTTCAATGCCATAGTGTTTTAAGAACTTCAATAAATCACCACGAAAGTAACGGTGAAATGCTCTATGGAGGAAACGGCCGTTGCGGCCATACATAGAAATGAAATTGTCTAAATCTCTATTGTTGGTCAGGTTGCAGCGTGTTTTGCCGCTGATAAGGATTTTATTTCCAGGTTGAGGCATTTTTTCCAGCATGAGAACTTCGGAACCCATCTCGGCTGCGCGTCCTGCAGCCATCATACCGCTTGCTCCTGCTCCGACGACGATGATGCGCTTATTTGTTTGCTTAGATGTTTCCACTATCTACCTAAAATAATATGATACAATTTATCAGCGAGACGTTTATCAAGGGTTTTGAGGATTTTGTACTGTTCAAAGGCATAAGTCAGGTTGGCAGTATGATCATAATTTACACCTAACTCATAGTGAGCCTCTGCATGCTTGGGATTGATTTCAATAACTTTTTTATAAGCTTCAATTCCATTTGAATAATTATGCATAACGCTGAAAGAACGCCCTAAACCTAAAAAGGCCTCTTCATTTTCAGGATCAATTTGAATAGTCTTTTTATAGGCTTTTATTGCTTTTTTACTTTTTTCTGATATAAGATAACAATTCCCCAAGAGAACCCATGCCTTTCCATTAGAAAGATCTTCCTTAGTGATTTTTTTCAAAAGTCCGATGGCTTTCTTGTATTCTTTGGCTTGAAAGAACTTTACAGCGGCTTTTATATCTTTATCTGCCAGGACCTGCCTTGCGGGCATAAATAAAATTAGAAGAGCCATGGATAATGTGATTATTTTTTTCATATTCATTTACTCCTTATGAATTTACAAGGGTCGAGTT